>Ga0208462_1000002_pt1:527500-839713 | contig 839713 bp, 848 predicted proteins | sample AD_SCU001_MetaG_FD_184452 | JGI IMG/M metagenome (GOLD analysis project Ga0208462, IMG submission 184452) | Active sludge microbial communities of municipal wastewater-treating anaerobic digesters from China - AD_SCU001_MetaG (SPAdes) (version 2) | ecosystem: Engineered >...
TGCTGAGTTCAGAAGAAGAAATTATAGACACTATCCAAGATAATAAAAACATTATTAGCTTAATTTTTGTTTTTTATAAACAAAAACAGGGGGATTATTTTGACATATTAAAATATGTGGAAGACGTTCCACCATCTTGGATAAACGCACTATTCACAACATTTGAAGATGTTAAAACTGAATCTATTTTTAAAGAAGAATATTTAAGACAAATATTCAGCGAAAAATGGGTTAATGATTTCAACGAAGCTTCATTTAATGGAAAAAATGTTTGGAGAAAAACTCCAAACTTAAGTAGTTTAATAAGGACTTTTTTCCCTGCTTCAAAACGTTCTGGAGTTTATGACAAATATTTCATCGATATAATTGGTGATATTTTAGCCCAAATTCCAATAAACAGAAATTTCTTGATTAAATCCTTTTTAAAAGAACTAAGAGACAAACATGCTAATAACGAAAAGTTTTCCGAAACTATTATCTCTTTACAATCTCTTTACCTACTTATTTTCCTTTATAAACTGAATTTAATAAAAGGAGGTGTTAACATAGAGGAAAAAACAAGTTTAAATACTTCTGAACCTGCAAAAATAAAAGAATTCTTTAAAAACCATGAAACAGCCTTCAATTCTTATTCTAAAAGGGCTGTATTTTTAGAAGGTGTTTTAGCTAAATATCTTATGGATATTCAATATGCTCAAAGGAAATCCGCACCTTTCAGGTCTAAATTGTATGGATTAAAACTTGATGAAAGAAAAATGAGAAAGTTACTACCCCAAATTATTGAAAAATTAAGAGAATATAAAAAAGCATATTCAAATTTGGAACAATTAACTTCAGAATATTTATTAAAAACAGAGGAAAATGGGTGGGACATATCAAAAGATGAAATTAGTTATTATTTTACATTAGGACTTAATTTAGGTGGAATCTTTAAAGGTAAAGGTGATGAAAATGAGTGAAGTTGTTAAAAACAGATCTGAAATAATTTTTTTATACGACATCGAGAATGCTAATCCAAATGGAGATCCAATGGACGAAAATAGGCCTAGAATCGATGAAGAAACCGAAATAAATATAGTTACAGATGTAAGGCTTAAAAGAACTATTAGAGATTATTTATATAAATTTTTAAATGAAGAAATTTTTATAATAGAAGAAATTAATGCAGATGGAACACAAAAAACTCGAGAAGATCGTCTTAAAGATCTTAAAATAAAATCAAAAGAAGATGGAATTAAATTACTCGAAAAATATATTGATTTGAGGCTTTTTGGAGCTACAATTGCTGTTAAAAACCTGACTTCGACTTGGATAGGGCCCGTTCAGTTCAAATTTGGAAAATCTCTGCATAAAGTAGAACCAAAAACTATCAAAGGAACTAGTGTGATGCCCTCTAAAGAAAATGTTACAAGAGGAACTTTCATTGAAACTCAAATTCTCCCCTATTCCTTGATTTCATTTTATGGTATAATAAACGAAAATGCCGCTAAAAGTACAGGTCTATCTGAAGTTGATGTTGATTTACTTATGGATGGACTTTGGAATGGAACTAAAAACATAATTACAAGATCTAAAATTGGGCAAATGCCCAGATTGTTGTTAAGAGTAATTTATAAAGAAAATAATTTCCATATCGGAGATCTCGATAAAAAAATTAAACTTGTTCTGGCTGAAGATATTGGAGAAAAAAGTTTAAGAAGCATCTCCGAAGGTGAATTAAATATTTCTGAATTAGTAGAAACAATTAACTCAAATAAAGATAAAATTGAGCGAGTTGAATTTGAAGTTAATGGTTTGAAACTTAATTCAGACTTAAAAACTTCATTTGAAGTAGAAATAAAGGAATTAAATTTATAAGTGTGGTCTTTATGGCATTGAATAAAGCACTTGTATTTGATATTTGGGGAGACTATGGGCATTTTCGTAAAATGGAGACAACAACATCTCCCCTTACTTATTCTATTCCCACGGGTACAGCAATTAGTGGCTTGGTCGCAGCCATATTAGGATTGCAGAGAGACTTTTACTATGACACTCTCTCAAGAGAAAATTTTGAATTTTCGATTAGAATAATGAAACCAATAAAAAAAATTCGATTAAACATTAACATCATAAAAACGGATGCCGGATTTTATTTGTGGGATATAAAAGGCACTCCACGTTCTCCAACTCCCTATGAATTTCTAAAAACACCTCATTACAGAGTTTACCTCCGATTTAGAGAGACGAAAATGCATGAAAAACTTAAATATTATCTTGAAAGCCATAAAACAATATATACCCCGTATTTAGGCATCAGTGAACTGATTGCTAATTTTAATTATGTTGGAGAATTTGATATAATTGCTAAAGAAGCAAAAAATAGCCAAATAGATAGTGTAATAAGTAAAAATGATGTCAAAGTTAAAATTGATGATTTAAAAGAGGGAATGAGGTGGAGTAATGAAAATATACCATTATACATGAATTCAGAAAGATGTGTCAAAGAATATTCAAATGTCTTGTTGGAACAAACTGGAAGACCTATTACAATTGAAAATGGTTCTTTTTGGAGGATTGGAGAAGAAAATGTCATTTTCTTATAAATTGAAATCTCACCCTGAAAAGAGATTAGTAGACCATCTTTGTAATGTTGCCAAATTATCTAAAAATATTGTAAATTCAAAAATTATTGAAAATAAAGATTTAATATCCAAAATAGCTTACTTAAATGGCATTTCACATGATTTTGGAAAGTCTACTACTTTTTTTCAGATATATATCCATAACCATGAAAAAAATAGCAAATTTACATATCATAGTTTCGTTTCATCATTTTTTGGATATTATTTAGTAAAAGATTATTTAAAAAAAAACGGAGTATATGATGAATTTTGGTATTTACCTGCAATTTCGTGGATTGTTATAAACAAACATCATGGGAATATTAAAAACTTAAAGCATAATGAAATTCCTAAACTTAATGAGAATAATAAAATTGATGTGGTTGTTGAACAAATAAAAGATATAAATAAAAATCATTTAGACGAAATAAACCATATTTACGAAGATATATTGTCTTATTCTGAAATACAAGACTTCTTTCATGTATTAATAACTAAAAACCCAAAATTTACAGAAGATATACGTAGCAATGTTAAAAAGCTATTTAGAGAGAAAAAGTTAGAATATTACTTTTGGATTCTCTTTTTTTATTCTATTTTACTCGATGCAGATAAACTAGATGCTTCCGAAACTCCAATTCCTAAAAGAGTTGAAATACTAGAAAAAGATTTAGTAGATCAGTATAAAGCTGTTAAATTTAAAGATCACGAGAAAATCAATCAGATAAGAGAAATGGCTTATCAAGAAGTAAATTCGCAGCTTCCAGAAATAGATTTAAGAAAAGACAGAATATTTTCAATAAATCTTCCCACGGGGGTTGGGAAAACATTAACTAGTTTTTCATTTGCTTTAGGTCTTCAGGATAAAGTTCAGGACGAAAAAGGTTTTAATCCAAAAATAATATATTCATTGCCATTTTTAAGTATTATCGATCAAAACAGTTCAGTTATTTCTGAAATTTTAGCTGGAAGAGATGGTAAAGGGTGGGAACAATTATTTGAAATGGATAAAGAGGAAAAAGAGAAATATGTTGAAGAGAATACACCTTCAAATTTACTTTTAAAGCATCATCATTTAATTGATATCAAATATAAAGAAGAAAAAAATAATGAACTCAATGTTATTGAAAATATAAATAAATCATTGCTTCTAACTGAAGGTTGGCATTCTGAAGTAGTTATTACAACTTTTATCCAGTTTTTTCACAGTTTAATTACCAATAAGAATAGAGCGGCTAGAAAATTTCATAATATGATTAACTCTATAATTATTTTAGATGAGATACAGGCAATTCCAAATGAATACTGGCTTTTGTTAAATAACATGTTGAAATATCTTGCATCAAAATTTAATTGTTGGATCATATTAATAACAGCCACCAAAACACTTATTTTTGACAAAAAAGAAATCAAAGAACTTGTAAAAAATAGAGATATGTACTTTGAAGCCTTTGATAGAGTTAATTTTAATTTTGATTTAAATGAAAAAGATTTTGATGATTTTAAAGAAGAAATTTTCGACGAAATTATTGAAAAAAAAGACAATGACATTATGGTAGTGTTAAACACGATTAATTCTGCTAAAGAGTTATATAATCATTTAAAAGAAAGACTTTCTGAAGAATATAAACTAACTGATAAGGAAAGACTTTTAGATAACGATGGAATTTGTAAGTTCAATGGGTTTGAACTTATAAATATGACTACTCATGTTCTGCCGAGATATCGTCTAAAAAGGATTGATCGCATTAAACATGATAAAAAAAGGAAAATTATTATAACAACACAATTAGTAGAAGCAGGCGTAGATGTCAGCGTAGACATTATTTATCGTGATTTAGCACCTTTAGATTCAATAATCCAGACAGCAGGACGATGCAATAGAAATGATGAAGGGAAAAAAGGTGCAGTTAATACGATTGTATTGAAAGATGAAAACAAAAGATTTCATGAATATGTCTATGATTCTGTCCTCATTGATGCTACCAAAGAAATCATGACTAGAACGGGTGGAAGTATATCCGAAAAAGATTTCACTATGAATGCAGCTGATGAATACTACCGTTTAATTAAAGAAAGAGGTAGTTATGATGATTCTAGGCAGATTATGGAACATTTAATACGATTAGAATTTTCCGACGCTTCTAAATTCCAATTAATTAAAAACGACATACCAAAAACATCCGTTTTTATAGAAATTAATGAAGAATCTAAAAAAATCAGGGAATACATGGAAGAAATACAAACAGAATTGAAAAGATTCGAAAGAAAAAATAAGCTTTTAGAAATAAAAAAGGACATTAATTTATTTACACTATCAATTAGTTGTAATAAAAAAATGGAAGATGAAATAGGGCATTTACCTTACATTGGAAGAATTGAAGATTATAAATATGTTCCTAAAAAGGATTTAGAAGAATGGTACAGATTAGATGTGGGGTTTTGTCCACCCACAAATGATATTGACATGAGAATGATTTAAAAGTAGGATTGAACCATTTTTTTTCTTTAATAAATAGAAAAACGGCTTTTAGGCTGTTCCTATAATAATTAAAGAAAATTATGATATTTGGTTGAATTTTACTAACAAAGTTGAATAACTCTCTATAAAGACTTAATCAAAAAGTTGAGTGAAAAATCAGAAACCTTAAAAAGATTATCATTTGAAAAGTAGTTTCACTTTAAAAAAATAAATCCTTTGAAAACCAATATTTCAAATGGTGATAATATGACTTCAGAAACCAAAATCTCAAAGGGCTTTCAAACTGTAGTTCCTTCAGATATAAGAAAAATGTTTGATGTGGGGGCCTGGAGACATTTTAGAATGGAGACCTACTGAAAACGGAGTAGAAATCAAATTCCGTAAGAAAGTAACCTTTCAGGATATTGCCGGAATGGTCAAGGGCGAACCAACCGATGCTGTTGAACTTAAGAAGAAGTTCCAGAGGGGAGAAAAGATTTGATATTCGTTGATTCTTCTTTTTTTATTGCCCTTATCTTGGAAAATGACCAATGGCATGATAAAGCTCTGAAATTAATTCCTAAACTTGAAAAATCTCAAAAATGGTATCTGACCTTATAATCTCGGAGACTGTTACTATAATAGGGAGTAGAGCTGGTGGAAAAGCGGGTAAGATGATTTATGATAATATTAAGGATAATTGCAAGATATTCCATCAGGAACAATCTCTTTACGACCATGCCCATTTACACTTATCATCAGTATGATGGAACTCTTTCTTTGACTGATTCATTAACAATCGAAATTATGAAAAATGCAATATCCGAAAGATAGTTTCTTTTGATTCTGATTTTGATAAAGTTAAAGGAATTCAAAGGATACATTAAATGTTCTCAAACTCAGAAAAACAACTCAGAATAATTGGAACCCAAATCAATTACTATTTTATTTGTAAGACTAAATTATGGCTTTTTTCTCATCATATTCAGATGGAACAGGAGTCTGAACTTGTTTCACTGGGAAAGACACTCCACCAGGATTCCTATAAACGGGATAAAAGGGACCAAACCATTGATAATCTGATCAGTTTTGACTTCATACGTAAAGGAGATGTCCTGGAGATCCACGAGGTTAAAAAGAGCAAAAAGATGAGTAAAGCCCATCACTACCAGCTTCTCTATTACTTGTATTATCTAAAAAACAAGAAGGGAATTGAAAATGCCATAGGAATCATTGATTATCCTAAAATGAGACGAAGAGAAACCCTGAAACTTGATGATAGAAACCAACAGGAGATACAGAATATTACCAAAAGAATAGGGAATATGCTTAAAGAGGAAATGCCTGCACCCAGTAGGAGACCGGCATGTCGCAGTTGTGCTTACTTTGAGCTTTGTTTTGTGTAAAATTCAATAGGGGAGTGTAATATTGAAAAAAAATTACTACCTGATGTCGGATGGAATCTTAAAAAGAAAAGAGAACACCCTTTATTTTCATAACAAGGATAGTAAAAAACCCATACCCATTAGCAAGATATATTCGATCTACTCCTACGGTTCTCTGAGCTTCTCCTCCCAGGCAGTTCACCTTTTAGCCAAGGAAGGAGTGCCCATACACTTTTTTAACTATTACGGATTCTATGATGGTAGCTTTTACCCTCGAGAAACACTCTTATCTGGTGATCTACTCATTAAACAGGCTGAAAATTACCTGGATCATGAAAAACGAATTGTAATTGCTGGTAAATTTGTGGAAGGTGTAGCCCATAACATGCAGAAAGTTCTTTCCTACTATAAGATTGAGAATGGTATAGGTGAGATCTTAAATGATCTGGACTCCTGTAGGGAGATAACTGAATTCATGAATGTGGAGGGGAGGATACGCGCTCATTACTATGAAAAGATGGATTTAATATTGCCGGATTGTTATAAAATGGAGGGTCGCAGCAGAAGGCCTCCCGAGAATATGATCAATGCCCTAATGAGTTTCGGTAACTCCCTGATCTACTCCACCGTACTCAGTGAGATCTACAATACCCAACTGAATCCCACGATATCTTACCTTCACGAGCCATCCGAAAGAAGATATTCCCTGGCACTGGATTTAAGTGAAATATTCAAACCCATACTGGTGGATAGGCTGATATTTTATCTAATAAATAAGAAAATGCTGCAGGAGAAAGATTTTGAGCATGACCTCAATTACTGCCTTTTAAATGATCAGGGAAGGAAAAAATTCATCAAAGAATATGATGAACGCCTGAAGAAAACCATTAAACATCGTAAACTTAATAGAAAAGTTTCATACCGCCGATTAATACGATTAGAGGCTTATAAACTAATTAAACATTTGATAGGTAGTGAAGAGTACAAACCCTTTGTGATGTGGTGGTAATTATGTATGCCATTATTGTTTACGATATTAAGGTGGAAAGAGTCAATAAAGTCAAAGGATACCTCAGGAAACACCTTAACTGGATACAAAACTCGGTATTTGAGGGAGATATTACATTAAGTGAACTTGAAATAATCAAGAAGGGCTTAAAGGATATCATAAATAAGAATGAAGATTCTGTAATAATTTTTACAGTTAAAGTGAGAAAGCATTTAAAAGACAGGTATTGGGGATTGAAAAAGCACCTATAAGTGGAATATTATAATTTCTACCTATTAAATTCCATTTTAATTATTTAAATACCTCTTTTTCTCCTAAAAATTACTCTTTCACAGTCGTTTTTTGAACATATTTTTGGATTATAATAAACTTATTTTAAGTTACTTTAATAGAATAATGTAATAAAGAGCATTACATGAATCTTTAGGCAGCTCATTCTTATTACTACATCTCAATTTTAAATATTCTAAATAAATTTTCAGTATAAAAGTATAAAAGTTTATTAGAGAATGTCGTCTTACCATATAAAGGAAATTCCTAATTGAACACCAACAATTTAAGTATTGTGAATGAGTAAAGAATAGAATGAATTCGGCCAAATAGGGGAAATTCCCCCCCTGTTAAAATCAGACTATTTTAGGATTGAAATTTCACTCCATAAAGGGCGATGGCGGTGCATAAAACTGTTAAAATCAGACTATTTTAGGATTGAAATTTATTCTAATAACAAATAAAACTTTCTTTTTCTGTAGTTAAAATCAGACTATTTTAGGATTGAAATTTTTAAATGGAGATATAGACTGGATTAACGACACAAGTTAAAATCAGACTATTTTATGATTGAAATAGTAACAGGTTTAGGCTGGTACTATAAAAATAGTTTGGGTTAAAATCAGACTATTTTAGGATTGAAATAAAGTATAAGTAGCTTTAGTGCTGTTTACTGTGGTTGGTTAAAATCAGACTATTTTAGGATTGAAATATAAACTTGATTAAACACCTGAATATTAATGTCACAGTTAAAATCAGACTATTTTAGGATTGAAATCAAGATTGGATTGAATACGATTCAAATGGCGACCCAGGTTAAAATCAGACTATTTTAGGATTGAAATGTGTTTATTGTCAGTGAGGTTATCTTACTAGTGTAAGTTAAAATCAGACTATTTTAGGATTGAAATACCTTGACCCTGTTGCTTTCGTGGACATAGTAAGAGGTTAAAATCAGACTATTTTAGGATTGAAATATCAGGATAAAAGCAAGTATAAGAAATGAACTTAAGTTAAAATCAGACTATTTTAGGATTGAAATCAGATTATAGTTATGGTGATCGTGAAAATGTTAAACAGTTAAAATCAGACTATTTTAGGATTGAAATTCCGCTAAATCAATTTCTATATGTTTACCATCCTCTGGTTAAAATCAGACTATTTTAGGATTGAAATGATATAAAAAGGAGTTACTGGTTCGCATCACCGGATGTTAAAATCAGACTATTTTAGGATTGAAATGTCATTACAAATTTAAATGCAGCAGGAGTCACACTTGTTAAAATCAGACTATTTTAGGATTGAAATTTAAAAATTGATCAAAGTAAACGGATTTTCGTTTGTGTTAAAATCAGACTATTTTAGGATTGAAATAACTAATAGGCGAACTATCTAAAGACTTATATTGATGTTAAAATCAGACTATTTTAGGATTGAAATCAATAAACATAAACAGTCACCGGAGTGGCTGGGATCGTTAAAATCAGACTATTTTAGGATTGAAATCATATTTACTAAAAGGAGAAACCTACACCTCGACTAGTTAAAATCAGACTATTTTAGGATTGAAATATCAGCTAATTAATAATCCTTTTCCATAAACTAGAATATTCGCCATCAATATGGCATATATTACAATTCCATCTGATAAATCATTTCGTTGTTTTTAAAATCATCATTTAGGATTTTTCTGATTTAAATTCTTTCTTAACCTTTCAATAAATGATAAAATGAATTCACTGCTTACAGTAACTGTATTAGTAGGTTTTGGCTTAATTGGCGGAATTATGGGATTGGCATCTGATAGTAGGGATTATGCTGCTATTAAAAATAAAACATCAAGGAGTTTAATAATTAAAGAGTACGAAAAGAAGATGCTATTAATTTATACAATCCATTAAAGATAAAATGCAGAATAATAAGATTAAAGATAAAAATACAGCATCTTCAGTTGAAGAAATTAAAATGACTTTATTTGATGATATGGTGCAATAACGGAAGAAGAATTCCAAATAATTAAAGATGATATTATGAATATGATATAAAGAAAAAATTAAAAAGAAAAGTAGATTAAATTTGTTTAATCTAGTTCTTTGATTGCAAGTTCTATGTCGGATGCGTTAACTGTTTTTCTTCCGGCATGTTTTGCAAGTTTAACTGCTCGTGTAGCGATATCTTCACCACATTCTTCTATTGCTTTTGCTAATGCTTCTTTTGCATCATCACTGATTCTTTGCGCACCGGCATTTTTTATTATTCTCCCCACTGGGGCTATTGGTAGTTCACTCATATTTATCACCTAAACATAAATTAATATTAACTGCTATTTAAATATACCGAATTTTAAGCTAGTTTTCAGTGCCATTATCTTATATTTGAACTTTAAAATTTAATATAAGCAATAATTTGTTGAGTTGAAAATTTTATTACAGGATGTAATATTACTCCAGAAAAATAAGGTTTCAAATAGTTATAAATGAGTATTAGGTTATTAGTTTTGCTAAAATAACAAGTCAGAGGATGGGCCTAGACAAATATTAATTATTATTTTTTGGGGTCCCATTCGATTCTTTTGTAATGTAATATTGTGATTGTAAAAAAAAAATTGGAATTTTGTAAGAAGTCAAATATTACTTATTTATCCATTATACTCCTTTAGGTTTATTTTTTTATGATTCTAGTTTTTTTTATAGTTCCCCCCTGTGTTCGTGAATTATTAGTCACATATAAATATCAGACTAATATAGACAAAATATTGATAAGGAATTTTTTTTTCATTGGGCATGAAGGGGGTGAAAAAGATTAGAAAACAAAATAACCTTAATCCTGAATTCATTGAGGCAAATAAATTATCATCAAAAAAGGTTTTAAAGTAGTTTTTGAATTCCATTGTAAATGATTCGATACATATGTGCCCTACAAACTAATGTGCTGGCATAATAAAGGAGCCTGAAGAAAAAGACTTTGTTGCAGAGACTTTTCCAATAAAACAAGGATTGAAACATGGCTCAAATGGGTCAGCAGTACGGCACTATGCCGTTGCAGAGACTTTTCCAATAAAACAAGGATTGAAACATCTGTACTGTTAGGTTTTCTAAGGAGTATATTAACAATAATCTGATTATCAATGATATTACGAAAAAATTATTTCTTTGGTTCGCAACAAAAATTTAGATATTATATTCGACTAGTTGTGAACCGGTTGATGAGCAAGAAGAATTTATGACTTTTTTAAAAAAATATATTTAATGGTCTTCTATATTCAGTTTAAGGAATGGAAGACCATCTTATTAATACAAATCATCTAGAGAATCAGCTGTTTCTCCATATCCGGTTATATGGATACAATTATAACTTTCACAGATATAACAATAAGCAGAATCACTTGACTGCCTTTCACTGGTGCTGGTGTCAGTATCGGTATTTACTGTGTCTGTTGTGCTGGTGTCAGTTTCACCGAATAAAATTCCACCTGGGAATTTTATGTTGCCCAAACCGTTTCTACCGGTTATAACCTCTAAGGTCTGGCCATTGGGTAATCTTATACTGATGGTAATTGTGCCGTCAGCATTTCTAGTACCCCTCACTGGTACCATTATATATCCATTTTGGGTGGGTATAACCGCGATGATCTTAGCATTGTTACCTCTATATATCACGGGCACTTTCCACTGGTCCCTTCCATTAACTTTAACTTTTTGTGGCTTGCCTACTTGAAAATTATTCGCTTCGTTGGGAAATTGTTTTTTAACATTATCGATGTACATATTAACAATGTTTGTTGCTCCTTCTTCACTTATATCATCCGTTGCATACACATCTGTACCTAATATAAGATAACCACTGACGCCTATTCCGATAATCATCACTATTAGACCTATAATTATAATGTTTCTGCCGTTTTTTTTGGCCTCAGTGTTATCCCTCGTGTAAAGATAGGCACCTATGATGATACCAACGAGACTTAAAAAAATAGCGGTTATATAACCCACAATTACCATTCCACTGTACTGTTTTTTTTCATCAGGATAAGAAGCTTGTTGGGAAGGGGGTGTTACTTGTGTATCAGTACTATTTAACTTATATCCACAATTTTCGCAAAATTGGGCATTATCTACGTTTTCTATTCCACATTTTGGACAAAACATATCATAAACCTCCAAATGCTAGTAATATCTTAATACATATAATTTCTCTGAACAATATATAAAAATTTACTAAATCTATTACCATTCCATATTAATACGCAACAATTTAAAAACAAAAAAACAGATATAACAATAGAAGGGGTGAGTACGTGAAAGTGAAATGTGTCAAGTGTGGTAAGGAATACGGTTTAGGTGAAGATGAAAAACCAACATTTTATCCTACTTGAGTTAGGGAGATGATTTAGCATGTTTTGTCCAAAATGCGGAGAAGAAAACCCGAATAATGCAGAATTTTGCGCTGCTTGTGGTGCAAATATAGGCAGATCCTCTGAAATGATTGAATCCTCTAATAAAGATATACAAGACACTGAAACATCAGGTTCAATAATTGATTAAAATAGAGTAGCCGATAAAAGTAATAACATTGTTTTTATAATACTTTTGCTGGGATTTTTCATCATCATAGCAAACTATTTCTTTTTCGGCAAAAATTTTGTAATTTACCTCACTGCAACAATAATTATAATATTAGGGTCAGCTCTAACTCGGAGGTAAATTAATGAATGATAAGATTAAAGTAGTTATAGGAATTGTATTAGTCTTTTTTGCCATTATATTCTACTTAGTTTCCCAAGTATCAACCTCATTAGAAAATGTGGGAACCAATCTATTATTCATATTCTTAGCAATGGTCTTGGCCAACTTTTTTTATTAAAGATATGTCAAAATTGTAAGATAGGCATCGTTAAAAGTTACTCTTCAACTGAAAGGGGCTATTTTTTAATATATTTCTTAATTTACCATTTTTTTTTATGTTGAATCGCTTAGAAAAGTGGTGTTAACATAGAGGTTCTCAGCAAACACACCCGGCACGGCTACAATAAATACCACAGTTGACAACGAAACAGTTTCAACATATTTAACCATTGATCCATCAGCAGGATTATACATGAACATCACTGTAAACAATACTAACCCTACGGTAGGTCAATCATTTATTATAACATATAAACTGGGTAATTATGGGCCGGACCCTGCAGAAAACGTAACCATCAACTTCCAGATACCCGAAGGACTGGAATTTGTAGACATAACCGTAGACAGTGGAACATGGAACTACAACCCAACCACCAGGACGGTAACCTGGACACTGGACAACGTACCAGTGGGAGACCCAAACCTCAAACTAACAGTTAAAGCATTACAAAGTGGACAGTACATCATAACACCAGAGGTCACCTCAGACACCTATAACTGGAACACAGACATACCCTCAATAACCATCAACGTAAAAGCATCCCGATGGTGATGATCCAGAAAACGAAGCAAAAGCAGCAACAATACCCATGCAGAATACAGGAACACCCATAAACTACATACTACTAGCCGCACTACTTGTCATAAGTGGATTACTAATACCAAAAAGAAAATAAAAACCAATTTTCCCCCTTTTTTTCTTTTATTTTTGATCTTCTCGTATTTTAAATATAATTTAATGCATTCTAGAATCTATTTTTATTTCATATTGGAATAAACATCCCATTAATTTCTGATTCTGAAATACATACAATGACTAATTAATCCGGTGACTGACAATAGGCACCATCATGTTATAGGTTGATGGTGTTCATCTCCTCCCAGATGCATAGTTATTTAAAATTAAAATTAAACTTTCCTTAAAAGGAACTCGGCAATACCATACCCCTCTTTCCCATCCCAGTTGTATTTGGAGAGGGTTTCTATCAAATTCATGCGTTCGTCCACGGGGATCAGTCCAAATCGGATTACTTCACCTTCAACTTGGTACTGATTATCTTCATTATCCCCTAATTTCATGGTGAACTTGCTGGGAATCCTATTATCCAGTTTTAAATCCACATCAGATTTAATAATGGCCATGTTTCTATGGTTGGTGTGGAAATATCCGGCATCAACTTCACCCTCTTCCACTGATAGTTTGGTTACATTGAAGGCCTCATCTTCTGAAAAGGCGCTGTTTATCCACATCCACATTTTAGGCGAACTCCACGCCCTTACCCCGATGCTTTCATCTCTTTCCCCCATGCCAGAAACATGATATTCCTGATCATCTATTTTTATCTTTCCACTTGCTTTTCCAAACTGTTCTATATGTCCTGAAGCTACATTTTTAGATAGTTCCACACCTTTTTCATCCACACAGTCCATGTAATCCATGACTGGGTTTAAGGCCTGCCAGGTTACATCCATATTCACCTGGTATACTGTTTCATCAGATGGGTCTAACATGGGCCCCTTATAGGTTAACTTCCATTTATCCCCACCCATCTCCTGGTAATCTAAACCAGCAATGTTTAATGGCTTTCCACCGCAGGGTGCTTCCATCTTTACTCCGGCAGTTAATTTATCAGTCATTATGTAGAAGAACATCATCTTCTCGTTCTTGTTGACCTTGTTGCCTATGCGCATGAAGGCAGTCAGGTTATTTTCCGAGTCGTGGAAGTTGAAGTAGTAGCTTTCATTCCAGTCTTCATGCTTTTTCAGGGTTTCTATATCTTGAATCATTTTCTTCACGTACCAAAATTAAATATTAAATTCAATTAAAAATAAAAAATTAGTCTAATCATCTTCCCTATGCACAACACCCTGGTTCCCATCTAACAGTAATTTTTCACCGGTCTTAAATATTTCTGTAGCTCCTTTAACTGCGGTCACAGCAGGTATACGGTATTCGCGTGATATCACTGCACCATGGGATAATATTCCCCCTGTTTCTGTAACTAATCCCCCTATCTTGGAGAAAACAGCTGTCCATGCCGGATCTGTGTTGCTGGTTATTAATATCTCGTTGTCTTTAAGATTGGACAGGTCTTTGATATCCTCCACCACCCGGGCTATTCCAGAGTACATGCCAGGGCTGGCTGCTGCACCATACACTGAGTTCTGATGGTGTTCCAGTATGGTGTCATCGAATTCAATACCATTTTTCACGAATTTAGGCGGTAAGGTGGATTTATACCGGAAGAACTCCTTTTTTCTCATGGAAATACTGTCTTTAACATCGGCAAAACTTTTTTTATTGTTGAGCACATTTTTCTGGTTGGAAAAAATTTTAAATAATTCCTTTTCAAATAGGAAGAACACATCATCGGTTAAATCTATAATACCGGTTTCAGCCAGTCTCCTACCCATCTCAAGAAGCATCAATCTTTGACGGAAAAGCAGATGATCCAGATAGAATCTCTGATTCTCCCGGAAGATCAAGTAGGTTTGTGCTAAATTAAGGACAATTTTAAAAAGTCTAGCCTTTAAGAATCCTCCCCTGGTTTTTTTAATCTTTGCATAAACTTCTTTTTCAGTCTTCATCCGATGTTCTCTGCTTTCCAATTCTTTATGCTTTAAATCCAGATCTGATGAGGATAACGTTTTAACCACACCTAAAACATAGCCCTGATCCTCCCTCCATCGGGGGAAAAGTATTTCCCTGGTGTTGGATCGGTGCCCGTATTCATCAATAAAGGAATGAAACATCTCATTAAATTGGGGATTTGATGAAATTGTTTCACTGGTCAAGGTTTCAGTTTCATTTAGATGAGGATCTTCTTGTATTATTCTGGCCAGTTCTGATAATCGAATGTTCATCTCCACCGTCTTGTTATCATCCAGTCCAGAGATGAGTCCCGCGTAGAGCGAGCCATCCTGGTCATCCAGCCATTTAATAAGCCAATTTTTGATCATTAAGTTGGTGGCAATGGAATGAGAAACCATACCATATCGGATAAGCTGGTAGTGTTTGATTCCTGCATTTTCTATATTATGATATAAGGATAGGAGTTCCTCATCACTCAACAGGGTTAAATCAGTCTCATCAAACTTTTCACACTCATCCATAAACCCGGCAGCCCACCTGCGGTAGGCCTTATCTGTACGGTTCATCATGCCATCCGGGTCCCTGATTGCAATTAATATCTGGGATTGAAGGGTTTTCATAAGATTTGATGGATACTGGGATATTCTCTCCTGGTCTTCCAGTGGGAAGTAGTTTAAAAGTTCCTTGGAACGGGCAAATTTCGGGTAATAGGAAAAGGCTTTTTCCAGCACCCAGCTGTTGAAGTATACTCTTGATTTATGAAGTTTCAAAAGTTTTGTGTCGGTTATATCAGTGTATCCCATTATCCTAGCGCCTTCATGGTTTACATAGTCGGTGAGCATCTTACCCATCACATTGTAGAAGAGTGGTGTGGTGGCATCTGCCCAGTATTCATCCCCGTAGGCCCGGGTCCATAATATATCGTCCTTTTCCTGCAGGGTGGTTATGGGTCGGGATTGGAGTATGTAAATTTCCGGATTTCCATCTTCAAGTTCAAGGGCCCACTCAATATCCTGGGCAACCTGAAAATATTCTTCCAGTTTAATTCCCATCTCCACCAATTCTTTAAGTATTTTATCATCAACACTCGGCTGATTCTTTTTATCTTCCGGAATATCTACTAAAACGTTATTCCCGTCAACCAGATAGTATCCCTTATCTTTTGATTTGATGATCTCTTCCAGGATCTGACTTTTCCTGTTTAAGATGTAAGAATCAGGGGTAACTAGGCCAGATACAATGGATTCTCCCAGTCCCCAGGTTGATTCAACAACTACAGTATCACTCCCATCCATTGGGTTGGATGTGAACATAACCCCGCTTGCATGGGCATCAACCATCTTCTGCACTACCACAGCTATCCCAGCGGCATTTTTATCGGTTCCTAAGTGGTCTATGCCTGTATCATGCCTGTACTTAACTGCCCTATCAGTCCAGTAGGATGCCCAGCATTCAACAACTTTTTTTAGTATATCATCTTTCTTTACGTTTAAGAAACTGTCAAGCTGTCCTGCGAAGCTAGCGTCGGGTAAATCTTCTGATATGGCACTGGAACGTACTGCATAGAATCCTTCTGATATCTGCCTATCTGAAAGGAGTGATCCTGGTAACTGGACTGTTTTAATTAATCCCCGGATTGTCTGGCAACCCTGGGATATTGATTGCTCATCTTCAAAATCTATCTGGTGAAGAACCTGTGATATTTCGTCTTGTAATGTTTTTTCTATGAAATCCTGATAGGCCTCTACTTTGATTACGAATGCCGAAGGAACGTTAAAACCAGATTGTATCATTAAATCAAGGTTAACAGCTTTTCCACCAATCTCCTCTATAGGGAGCTTATTTTTTCCCAGCTCTACAGTGTATTCAGTCATATTATCAACAAGTATGATTTGTTTTCCTTATTATAAAAATTTCTAAATCTGTGTAAAAAAGAATTTATTTATTATTGTTTTTCAGGATTTATAAAGCAGATTAAAACTAAAATATTTACTTCGTTATAGGATAGTTTTGTTTACCTTAATGTCGTTATATTTATATAATTGAAAATCATATAATATAATATGAAAACGGAAGATGAAAATTTATTAGAAGATTGGTTTCTAAAGAGAAATTTAAGCTCAGGAACTCGTGAAAGCTACCAAATAGTCATCAGAGAATATTCTGAACTAATTGGTAAAACTCCCACTGAATTATTAGATGAAGCAGAAACAGAAGAGGATGCAGGTATACGGCCAAGGAAGCGCCAAGTTACTCATTATTTATTAAAATTTAAAAAACACCTTGAAGATAATAATATGTCTCCAGGATATCTGTCTTTAAACATTTCTGCGATTAAATCTTTTTATAAAGCTTTTGATATAACATTACCGGAAATAAAAGTAAATAGGGGAGACATAGGGCTTGAAAAGAATATGGGTAAACCATTGATTCGTAATGATATCGTTAAATTGATTAGTTCAGCAAATCATCGTGAAAGGGCATTAATATATTTAATGGCACTATCAGGGATGGGTCAACAAGAAGCCAGAGATTTAACTATCAAAAAATTAATTCAAGCGGCCAGTTCTGCTACAGAAATACAATTAGAAACCGTATATGATTTATTTAAACATGAAGAAAGGGTATTGGATGAAGTTTTAACACTTGAAATCATCCGTAAGAAGGTTAATTATCGTCACTATACTTTTATACCACCTGAAGCAAGCCGTGAGATTATAAGTTATTTAAAAGAGCGTTGCTACGGTCGAAATGAAAAAATAAGAATTGCAGATTTAAATGAACCAATATTTGTAAATAACAATGGTAGAAAACTCAGTAGAGATAGCATAGTTACTAATTTCCGCAGGATAGGGCAACAGGCCGGATTTCAAAAGGAGAGCGGAACATATGCATTCTGGAGAAGCCATGCGCTTAGGAAATATTTCATAAGCACTATAATAAATAAGATAGGAGAGAAAACTATAGCAGATTACATGGCCGGCCATAAGATAAGTGAACAAGACCGTACTTACTGGAAGACAGATCCAGATGATTTAAAACGGCACTATATTAAAGCTCTTCCTTACCTATCAATAGATGAGGCCCAGGTAAAGGATTTTGAGAGTCCTGAATACAGAGAATTAAAATCAACTATGAGTGAAAAAGAAGACAGGATTTCCAATCTCGAGGAAGAGGTTCAATTATTAAAAGAAGTGATGAACGATTCAGAGTATTGGAAAAACAAAAGCCAATCATAAGTACGTGTCTTTAGTATATTTCGATGGTATATGGGCTTCATTTTCAATTTTTTCAATAAAATTATTTAAAAAAACCGCAAATTCTCTAATACTACCATCTTCACTAATCATCTCAGCCAATTCCCATTGATATTCTTCTCTATCTTCTTGGATTGAAAGTGCATATTTAATTAGCTTATCAAAAACATAATCAATGGCGTGCACCGGTAGGTAATATATTAGTGTTCTATAGAAGAATAGAATAAATTCATCAAAAGTCATATCCCCCCTCTTATCAATGTATGGCCTAACAGTAAAATAAGGAGGGCCACCTGGAATCAATATAATTTTTTTTAATTCTAAATTTTTTACATTATATTTTTTTAGATACCAAATCTGGCCATCGGGATATTTATTTTTGTATTCCTGTAACTTATCTGTGAATATTTTATTATTTTCTGGTATTTTAGATGTATTTTTGTAGAATTCTTTATTTTCTATACTCCTTATCGCATCATCTAAAAGCATTTTATCAAGATTAAAGGATAAAATATTCACATCTCTCTGATAAGCTTCATTAACCATTTCAAGTCTTTTTTCAAATATTATATATAATTCATTAAAATTTGATTCTATATGAGAATTTTCTATTAAATGTTTTATATGTATTTGATTAAATATTTCTGAAGTTTTTCTTACTTTAATATACTTACAAGCAAAATTATTTGGTTGATTTACATAACCACAGGGTATAATCTGTTTATTCGCTAAAAGAACGTTTAATGCATTTCTAATATCCCCACCTAATTTTTTATTGAGTTGTTCAATACTCAATGGGCCGGAATCTAATTTTTTTAATATTTTGGTTTGATGAATTTCTTCCAAAAGATCACCTCAATAATATTCCCAAATATGGGGGTAAAATCTGTTTAAATTATATTTCTATTCCCATACTTAATTGTTACTACAACCAACAATATTTTTTAAATAAAAAAATGGCGGTGATTTAGAAATGATGGTTTCTAAAACTGTTAGTATAGATTTTGAAGACTTAAAAAAGATTGAAAGCAAAATTAAAGAAAATAAAACCCGTAATTTATCGGAATATATCCAAATGGCAGTAAAAAATAAGTTAAAGGAGGATTTTGAATGAGTGATAATATTAATGAACTAAAAAAACATTATTTTAAATTTAAAGATAAACCTAATCCGCCTATTTATTTGGAAAAGCTTAAAAGAATTCTTGAGCTGGAAGGAGAGTTATCAGATGATATAAATGGTAAAAATGAGGTATAAATATGAATGATAAAAAAAATGGGGTTGGGGATGCCCCTATAATTAAAGATAGTACTTCAGGGAATAAAAGGTTTTCTGATAATCATGAACAACAATTATACAAATTTACAGACCTTGACGAAACCTTCCAGCGATTGGCTATTAATAAGTCCGTAAATATAATACCACTAAAACCAGGAACAAAAAAACCAATATCAAGCTGGAAAACTTATCAGTCCAGTGCATATCCAGTAGAAAAACTACAACAACATAGAGGGAACTTCGGAATTTTAACCGGTGGACATGAAGAATGGAAAAATCTTGTTATATTAGATATAGATGATAATAGGGGCGTTGATGGGTTATATAATCATTTTAAACACCTCGATACTATCCAAGTTAAAACTGCGAAGAAAGGTTTTCACATTTATTTTTGGAGTAAAAAACCCGTTAAGGATACTCACTACATTGCAAGACTATTTGGTCTTGATATTGAACTAAGAGGTGACTCGAATAAATATACAGTTCTCCCCCCTTCCAGTGTAATATATGGGGACGGTTATGAAGGGAAACATGATCTGATAGAGACTGGAAAGAAGTATCCTATTATGGATGTTGAAGATCCGGTAGAATTTGTAAAGGATATACTCATAAAGGCAGGTTACAAAGAACAACAAGATATTGGTTCAACTAATGTGAAATCATGTGATGATAAGAAGTTTAATGTTCAAATAAAAACTGGGTATGAATGGGAAAGGAATTTATTGCCAGATGAAATTGATAATTTAATTGAACTATTAAAACCACTCTACAAAGAAGGAAAAAGACACGATATAGCTTTATATTTATCTGGATGGATGTTTAAAGCTGAAATAAGCTTTGTAAGTGCACTTAGGGTAATAAAAAACCTATTAGAACAAGACGATGAACAAACAGATAGAATATTGGCATTAAAAAATTCCTATAGAGGTTTGGGAAATGGAATTAAAGGTAGCAGCGGAATAAAGGAAATAATAGAGGAATATTATTCTGATAAAGATAAGGATGTTAGACATAAATTCGTTTATGAATATCTTAATAAATTGCGTGATATAATAGAACATCCTGGTTGTCTATTAAGAGTACAAAGATACCTTACAATAATTAAAGAAGGAGGAAAAAGTATAAACAAGGCCATCAAACAGGTGCACCAATTCCTCCGCCACCGATATGATATAGTAAAGGATGCTGTATCTGGTGAACTTGCTATTTACAATCAGGGAAAAGGTCATTATGAGTTCTTAGATGATAATGAATTTCAAGAGTTACTATCAACTATTTTTGAGGACGAAATATTTACTAAGGATGAAACTAAGAAGTTAAAAGGTATATTTGCTAAAATGAAAGAACCAACAAATAGTCATATTGTTTTCCAGAACGGATTGCTAAATTTAGAAACATTAAGATTAGAAGAGTTCACTCCCGACTATTTTTTAACATTTAAAGTACCATATAAATGGAATACAGATGCTAAGGGTAACTATGTTGAAAAAAAGCTTCGAGAAATACTTATAGATAGCATAGGCATTGACAAAGGTGACTTAAGTAAATATCATAATTATTTAGAGGTTGTGGGTTATTGTTTTGAACATGGCAATCCACGCCAGAAAATATTTTTATTTGTTGGCCCCCCGGGGAGTGGGAAAACGCAATTAATTAACCTTATAGCTAATATTTTTAGGAGTAGTGTTTCATCTGTTCCATTACAGCAGTTCAATGATAGATTTGGGCTTCAGCCACTAATAGGAAAGCGGGTAAACACGCTTTATGATATTTCAGATGAAAATATTTCTGACCCTTCAGTAATAAAAGCCGTGAGTGGAAATGATTCCATGACAATAGACAGGAAATATAAAGACCCCATCACATTTCCAAACGGTTTACCTGTAAAAACCATAGGATCAGGTAATTTACTGCCTAAAATAAGGGATGATACAGGTGCATTAGCCAGAAGATTAAATATAACAAAATTAAATAACAATTTTAAAGAAAATAATGTTGATAATCTTGCTGCTGAACTATTGAAAGACCGAGAAGGTATGGAATGGTTGCTTTACAACTCAATATCCTTGTATCATGAACTTAAAATTCAGAATAAAGGATTTTCACTTGATTTTTCATCAGAGGAGGTAGAATTAGAATACCTCAAAGAATCTGATCCATGCAAATACGCTATGAAGAGGTTATATGAACCCAGCAACGATGAAAATGACTTTTACACTACAACAGAGCTAATAACATCTATTAACAAGTTATTATCGTTGGAAAGACTTAGAATACCTAAGGACACCCGAAAAAACCATCATCCTGCCATTAGGGAACTGGGTGGGGAATATGTACAAAGAAGGGTAAATGGTGAACCAACAAGAGGATATACACTTATTAAACCTAAGGATGAGGATAGTGACCCATTAAAAGCCAGATTAGATAAAAAAACACTTATATCCTTAAAATCTCACGGTTTATTGGATTTTCATTTAGCTAATGGTAATGAAAGGTTAATTTTAGAACTCCTTGATGGAGAAGGCGAATATAACCTTACTGGAATAATTTCAGAAGCCGAAGTACTACACAATATTGATAAAAAGGATGCTATGACTATCTTAACTGCATTGAGAGATAAAGGTGTTTTGAAGATAGATAACTCTGAGTATATGGGGGATGTATAATTGTAATCAACGTAACATCAATGAAACACATCTAAAGTTACACTTAGGTAAATTTTAAACCATTTTTTTTCAAAATTTTTCAGTTTAATGGATTTGTAACACGTGTAACTAATCATAATAAAAAAATAAGTTAAAAAAATAATCAAAATAAGTTAAGAATTATAAATTAAATAGCAACATAGAACAAGTTACATCCGGTACAAATACCACTATTTATTTCAAAAATCAAAAATGCAACGAAAAATAAACGATTTAAAAAAAATTAGTAAAAAAATTTAATCTTGGTGGATATTATGAATTTAGATGATCAAAACATTAATAGCGAAATAGAAAGGTTAAGTAAACTTAATGGCAAGTACTTTGATGAATTAGTAGCTGAAATCAATTTTAAAGAAATAGAAGCAGATATGCAAAAGACTCTTAAAGACTTGGAATTAAATTCTAACGATGTTTATAATTTTTATTTGCCTGATGTCAAACATCTGATAGATGAAATAGATAAATTACTCAAATAAAATATTTATTTTTAAAATTGCTTTTTTTAATTAACTAAAAAATTGAATGCATTTTTTTGCAAAAATGTCTAAAAATTTTGCAATAATATTGAATTTGTATATTTTTTTATCAAAATTTTAATAGTAAATAATATCATATAGTTTGAACCGACAATAACATGTGGATATTTGATTATAGAAAATCTTAGCTTAAGATATAAAATAAAACTAATGGTATTGTTTCCATGGTTTCTAATAAGGAAATTAAGAATAGACTCAAAGCAAAGAGAGAAAGTAAAAATCCAGTTAATTTTAAATCATCAGAAAACCCCAATAATGGTTTAATCTGCCCTAATTGTGGAATAAATAATCCTGATTATGCTTCATTTTGTTTAGACTGTGGAAAATCTTTCCCTTCATCCAATAAACCCCACAAAATCGCTGAATCTTTAGGTTATGTGGCCTGTGACGTTTGTCATGGTATCTACGAACTCCAGGAAGGCGAATCATTTGAAGACTTTGAAAGTTGTCAGTGTGGGGGTAATTTAACATACATTAACAATATTAACGAATTAGAAGCAATAAAAGATGATCCTCCCAAATCTGAAAAAAATTTTGGTTATGTAGTCTGTGATGTATGTTTTGGAGTTCATAAGCTATCTGAATTTGATTCAGCAGCAAATTATGAAACTTGTCCATGCGGAGGGAATTATACCTATATTAAAGAAATAGGAAATATTGAAAATCCTACTAAAATTTGTGTACTATGCGACTCCGAAAATCCTTTTTCTGCTGATAGATGCTCCCAATGTGGTAAAATATTCAAAGATTATATAGAATACCTCCAAACGAAACCATATGATATTGAAATCACTGATAATAATATTAGAGTGTACCATAAAAAAAATAAAACAATTTTAAAAGTTAATAAATATGATAGAGCCAAGATAATCAATTTTAGATTGACTGATAGTTTTATGAGAAAGAATATGGAGTTCAATTATGGCGATCATGATATATCATTAAGCATTTCTGCCAATCAAGCTAAACACATCGAAAAATTCATGAAACTCGCAGATTTTCAATATTTTGTTTGTTTAAGTATTAATTGTAAATACAATAAATTTTTAAAAGAAAGTCAAAAGTGCCCAGTATGTGGTAATGCATCTGAAAAAATTAGCTCAGATTTATTTGAACAGTTAAAACATGCCAAACATCAAGCCAACGTGAACATTGTAACTGAAGAAAAAATTAGAACAAAAGAAAGATCAGAAGGACACAAATCAAAAATGAAAGAAGGATATGATGAAGAGGTCTATGGTTCAGAAAACACTATAAAATATTATAAGCATCGTGGAACTTTAACAAGTGGAATGCCTTATGATATTGAGATAACTGACACTGATTTAATAGTTCATTATAGGGAAAAAGGATTATTGGGGCCGGGTAATAAAACTGGTAAAATAAAAGTGTTTAAAAGATCAAAAATGGAAAAAATTAAAACTAACTGGGCTTTAGCCCAATTATACTTTGATTATGATGGTAAACATGAAATAATTAGTGTATTACGTGATTATTTAAATGAAGTAGAAAAAATTTTAACAAATCAAAAGTTAGAAAACCCAGAAGGTATTATAAAAATTGCTAAGGGCTTTAATGGACAATTAGAATTGTATGATCACAAAATAATTATCAAAAGAAAAGGCGCATGGGCATTTGTAACTCAAGGATTTAAGGGAGACAAGGAAATACTTTTAAATCACATATCTTCTATTCAATTAAAAAAAGTGGATGTTACAAAAGGTTATATCCAATTTGGATTTATTGGTGGTTTAGAAGCAAAAAGAGGGGTTTCCCAAGCTGTAGAAGATGAGAATACAATATTATTTGAAGATCATCAAGAAAAAGACTTTTTAGAAATCAAAGAAATGATAGAATCTAAAATGTTAGAGATTCAAGGAATAGGATCAAATAAAACAGTAAAAACCGATTTAAATGAAATAGAAAAACTTGCAGAACTAAGAGATAAAGGAATTATCACAGAAGAGGAATTCCAAGCAAAGAAAAAACAAATATTAGGACTTTAAATTGATTTTTTTATTTTAATTTTAGGGTGATTAATTGCCAGAGCCACCAACAGAACTAATAGAATTAGTGCATAAGTTCGACCGTAATTTGGATGCCTACAAGAATCCATCTTATAAGGAAGAACAGTTAAAACAAGAATTTATTAATCCATTTTTTAAAGCTCTGGGATGGGATGTGGATAATGTTTCCGGTGCAGCTCCCCAGTATCGGGATGTTATTTTTGAAGACAGTATCAAGGTGGGAGGAGGCACTAAAGCACCTGATTACTGTTTTACCTTAGCTGGAAGAAGGATGTTTTTTGTGGAGGCCAAAAAACCTTCTGTAAATGTTAAGATGAGTATTGAACCGTCCTATCAACTTCGTAGGTATGCGTGGAGTGCTAAATTACCTCTATCTATTCTCACAGATTTTGAAGAGCTTGCTGTATATGAGTCAAGGACTAAACCACAGAAAAAAGACCGTGCCAGTACAGGTCGAATATTATTCTTAACCTATAAAGACTATGTGGAAAAGTGGGATGAGATATATAGCATCTTCTCCCGCGAGGCAGTTCTTCAAGGTTCGTTTGATAAATTTGCAGAAGCGACCAAGAAAAAGAGGGGCACAACAGAGGTGGATGATGCATTCTTATCCGAGATTGAAGAATGGCGTGAGTTATTTGCTAAAAATATTGCACTAAGAAATCAGGAGATAACTATAGATGAGCTTAATTATGCAGTACAACAGACAATAGACCGAATTGTATTCCTTAGAATGTGTGAAGACCGTGGTGTGGAGAAATACGAACAACTCCGTAATCTATTGGATGATGGTGATATTTACCAGCATTTCGGTGAGTTATGCCTAAAAGCAGATGAGAAATATAATTCTGGACTATTCCACTTTAAGGAAGAGAAAGATAGAGGAACACCTCCAGATAAATTAACTTTAGATTTAAAAATTGATGATAACGTATTTAAAACCATAATTAAGAATTTGTATTACCCAAATAGCCCTTACGAATTTTCTGTAATTTCACCAGAGATATTAGGTAATGTCTATGAGCAATTTTTAGGTAAAGTCATTAGATTAACCCCAGGACACCAAGCCAAAATCGAAGAAAAACCAGAAGTAAAAAAGGCAGGTGGAGTGTACTACACACCGCAATTTATAGTAGATTATATCGTAGAAAATACAGTAGGCAAGCTATGTAAAGATAAGACTCCTAATAAAGTATCCAAGTTAAGGATATTAGACCCTGCTTGTGGTTCAGGTTCATTTCTCCTGGGAGCGTATACATATCTATTAAAATGGCACAGAGATTACTATACAAACCAAAAAGATAAAAAACGCCTGAAAGATAAGATATATCAGGGGAAAGGTGGGGAATATTATCTTACCATAAGAGAAAAGAAGAGAATACTCCTAAACAACATCTACGGTGTAGATATAGACCCACAAGCAGTTAATGTAACTAAACTAAGCTTGTTGCTAAAGGTTCTGGAAGGAGAAAACCGAGATGCCTTGGAGGCACAACAGAAACTCTTCCGTGAAAGGGCGCTTCCTGATCTTGTAAATAATATAAAATGTGGTAATTCATTAATTGGGCCAGATATCTACGATGACCCTGGATTAGCATTAACAGCAGATGATATACAACGTATAAATCCCTTTGACTGGTATAATGAGTTTTATGAAATTATGAACAATGGAGGATTTGATGCTGTTATAGGAAACCCACCTTATGTTAGGCAGGAAACGTTAAAAGGATTCAAAAAATATTTTAAAGATAAATATTCTGTTTTTCATAGTTTAGCAGATTTATATACTTATTTTATTGAAATGGGAATTAAATTATTAAATATTAATGGTATTTTCTCTTATATTACTTCTAATAAATGGATTAAAGCAAATTATGGTGAACCACTTAGAAAATGGCTCAAAAAATTTAGTATTGATGAAATAATCGATTTTGGTGATTTGTCTGTTTTTAAAAATGTTGCTGCATATCCAAGCATAATAAAGATAACCAATAAAAACCCAGTTGAAAAATTTAATATCATAAAAGTGAAAAATCTTAATTTTCTATCATTAAAAGATTATGTTAGTAAAAATTCAAACTCTATCAATTATTCTGACCTTGAAGATGAGGGATGGTCTTTAGTTGATGTTAGTAATCGAAATTTATTAGTCAAATTACAAAAATCCGCTTTATCTTTAGGTGAGTATTTGAATGGGGAGGTATATAGAGGAATTACCAGTGGTTTAGACAAGGCATTTGTCATTAATCGCAAGACCTGTGAAAAATTGATTTCTGAAGATATTAATAATAAAATCTTAATTAAACCTTATGCTGCTGGTAAAGATATAAAACAGTATCAATATCCAGATACAGATAAATTTCTACTATATATTCCTTGGGAATTGGATATAAATAAATTTAAATCAATTAAAACTTATTTACTAAATTTTCAGGATAAACTGAAGAATAGACCTGAAGTGAAGGCAGGGAGATTTAAGTGGTATGCATTAAGCAGGTATGCATCTGAATATTACAAAGAATTTGAAAAACCCAAGATAATGTATTTGAAATTCCAAGTTAAACCGGTTTTTACAATAGATTATGATGGTTATTTCCCAAATAGTGCTATATGGATCATACCATTAGATGATAAATATTTATTAGGAATTCTAAACTCCAAATTAGGTTGGTTTATGATTTCTAACTATTGTACTAAGATACGTGGAGGATACCAACTTATTTTTAAATATTTAAAGAAAATTCCAATTCAGACCATAAACTTCGAAAAACCAACGGAAGTAGATATACATGCCAGCATAGTCACTCTGGTAGGGCAAATGTTCCAACTTCATAAGGACCAAGTAGAAGTTAAAACCCCGGATGCAGAACAGCGAATCCAAAGGCAGATTGCTGCCATCGATAATCAGATTAACAATCTGGTTTATAAATTATATGAATTAACGGATGAAGAGATAATGGTAATCGAAGATTCAATTAACAATATATAGGAGGATTTTTATGAAAATAGTTGGTGTTTCACATCCAATACCTACTGAAATTGCCGAGAGGATATATGAAGAAAATAAAAATGTATTTGTTGGAAAACGTTGTCTATGTAAAGTTGGCAAAGGAGATAAGTTTATAATTTATGAATCTCAAGGCGCTAAGAAGTATACTGGGTGGGCTGATATAAAATTTATAGGCAGAATGAAACCTAAATCCATTTCAAAAAGATATGGAAAGAAATTAATGATAACAGGCAAAGAATTGAAAGAATATTCTAAAGACAGGAAAGACATGTTTGTTATTGAATTTGAAAACTTTCAGAAATTCTCTAAACCAGTTAAACCAAAAGGATATTTTGTCACTATTGCTGGTAAATACATCAATGAAGATGAATATAAGACTATAGAAGCAAAAAAAGGGTAATAATGGGGTAGATAATATTTCCAGAAATTATTGGTTAGACCTTTTTACATGGAGAACTTGGCAGGAGTTTTTGAAAGCTGGTGGAGATGTTTCTGGTTTTAGAGAGAGTCGTTGGAAGACAGTTCAACGGATTAAACCTGGTGATTATCTTCTATGCTATCTCACAGGGGTTTCCCGATGGATAGGAATTTTAGAAGTTACATCTGAAGCATTTAAGGATGATTCAACTATCTGGGAGTATGACGGGGTCTTCCCAAGTAGATTAAGGGTAAAGTTAATTAATCAGTTAGAACCTGAAACTGCTGTTCCAGTTTTGGAATTAAGGGATAAATTATCGTTATTTCAGAATATTAAAAATCCTAATAGTTGGGGTATGCTTTTTAGAGGTTCTCCCAAGAAATTATCCGCTGAAGATGGAGAGGAAATAGTTAAAGCAATTAATTATGCTGTGAAGAATCCTGTTCGGAGAAAGGTTGACCCTAAAAAGTTAGCAAGAAAACCAGTTGGAATAAAATCGCCAAAAATTAAAGTACCAGTAACTATACCCGAAGATGAAGAAGAAGTAACTGAACCAATAACCGATGCATCTACAGCTACTCCTCATACAGAAATTCAGTGGTTATTATTAAAGTTAGGTAATGATATGGGCTTTGATGTATGGGTGGCCAGAAATGACCGTAGTAAAGAGTTCAAGGGTAATAGGTTCGATGAGATTCCAGGGATTAAAGATGAGCTTCCATTACAATTTGATGAAGCTACAAATAGGACTATAGAACTAATCGATGTCTTATGGTTAAGCGGTAATGCTATTACGGCTGCTTTTGAAGTGGAAAGTACAACATCAATCTATTCTGGTATACTGCGTATGTCTGATTTAATTTCAATGCAACCAAACCTTAATATACCATTATACATTGTGGCCCCTGATGATAGGAGAGATAAAGTATTCAAAGAAGTGAATCGACCTACCTTTTCCAGACTATCACCCCCGTTGCCTGAAATTTGCAGATATATACCTTTTTCAACACTAAAGAATAGAATAGAAGAGTTGGAATCTGTTATTACTTATTTGAAACCTGAATTTTTAGAAGAAATATCAGAATCATGTGAAGTCGATGAAATATAAGCGTCGGTATTAATATGTTTTCAGGACATGATGAAAATAAATACTTAGTGATAATAGAAGGTACAGTTGTAAAAAAAACTAAAAAACAACTGCCTAATTATAAAAAAGCAGGTGCTGCATTTGGTGGGGGAATTATATTAGGCCCAGTAGGTGCTATTGTGGGACTTGCAGCATATCCAGATGAACCTCCAAAATATTTAACCAAAAAAAAGATTATAAAAAACCAATCTAAATTTAAAGACTGCACAGTACAACTAACAGAAGATAGAATACTTGTTAAACCAAAAAGAAAAGCTACATTGGAAATTCGATTCCTAAAAATAAATTCTATGCGAATATTTGAGAAAAATGATGGATTTGAAATATATGCCTATAATATGATATATAAATTTTATAACAACGCAAAATCCAAACCTGCAACCGACAAATTAATCAATGATATAAAATATGAATTGGATAAACTTATTAAAAAAAATATAGATTCTAATATTAAAGCAGAAACCAAAAAAGATCCCAATAACGAAAAAAATAAAAATAAACCAGATGATAATAATTTCATTCAATTTGAAAAGATTAAAAAATTAGGTGAACTTAGAGATTCTGGATTAATTAGTAATGATGAATTTGAAAATAAAAAAAAGGAAATATTAAAGAAAATTTAAAATTTTTTTTCATATTTTTGAAATTTCTAAAATATATGTAAAAAACACGTACCATATATACTGAACAGGCAAAAATAGGAGCTCTTAAGGAAATTCTCAAATTTATCTAAAATCTAACTTCGTTATAGCATTGTTAAACGAAGTAAAATTAAACTGAAAAATAAATGAATCACAATTCTATGCAGAGTAGTAAATATTTTATTAAATAAAAATTAATTATTATTCAGGTGATGGAGTTCGCCTTTTAACTGCTTATTTTTAATAAGCTGATGACTCCTGTAGTTCAATTAGATGGAGGAAGCTTATGATATCTACACAATTAATTCCTTTGCTTGTCGGAATTGTTATTTTATTGGCAAGTCTAATTTCATTAAGATTAGGCCTATCAGTGGCCATAATAGAAATTTTATTAGGAGTAATAGCTGGAAATCTGGGAATAATCCAAACTCAGGACTGGATGCTATTTATTGCCGGTTTTGGTGGTATATTATTAACATTTCTTGCTGGAACTGAAATAGACACCGATTTAATGAGAGATAAATTTAAAGAAAGTTTTTTAATTGGATTTTTCTCATTTTTAGCTCCGTTTATCGTATGTTCACTTTATACTTACTATTTTGCGGGATGGAGTCTTCCCGCAGCTTTAATTGCAGGGGTTGCCTTATCAACGACTTCTTTAGCCGTTGTTTATTCCGTTCTGGTTGAAACCAATCTATCTCAGACAGAAATCGGTAAAATATTAATGGCATCTACATTTATAACCGATATGGGGACTGCCATAGCTTTAAGCGTGCTATTTATTAAGCCAACATTATATACGGCATTATTCATTATTGTATCTATTATAATCATAGTTTTAGCAGCTAAATTTTCACACATTGTATTCGATAATCCCCGATTAAAGGATAAGGTAGTAGAACCAGAAATAAAATATATTCTTGTGCTTTTACTTGTTTTTATGTATTTTGCAAGCATTGGTAATGGTCAAGCAGTATTACCAGCATTTTTACTTGGACTTTTGATGTCTAAACAATTCACTGAAACATCTTGTACCAAAGTAGTGCGAAACAGGTTAAGAACAGTATCTTATGCTGTAATAACTCCAATATTTTTTATCGTAGGAGGATTAAACGTATCCATACCATTAATACTCTCTGTATTTGGACTTTTTGTAATTTTATTCAGTTTAAAGATTGTTAGTAAATTTATTGGTGTATATTTCCTCGCTGAAAGATTCATTCCTCATGGAAGTATATACACAACCCTTCTAATGAGCACAGGATTAACATTTGGAACAATAGCAAGCGTATTTGGACTTACATCAGGTTATATTAACCAAGTGCAATACTCGTTACTTATTGGAGTTGTAGTAGCAAGTGCAGTAATTCCTACATTCATAGCACAAAAATGGTTTATGCCCAAACACTCAGAAGATATTGTAGACATTAAAAACAATAAATAAAAGAAAAAATTTTTTAATTAAATTCAATTTGCTAAAAACAAACCATATGGCTAACAATAGAAGAGTTTAACGAAGTAAATTCCAAATTATAAAAAAAATCTCATGATAAAAAAAATAGTCATAAATACAGATTGATATTAAAAAAGCACATATATTGAAATATTACTCGTAATTTGGCACAGACTTCGAGATCACCAGCACATTTAAAAAAAAACCTACTTACTATCGAAAAAGACACACCTTTTCACAATTGTATCTGCTACTTCTTCTGCATTCTTAAATGGAAAATCCGTTTCTTTAATGAACTTTTCCGCTGCACCGGCTGTTAATACAATTCTATCAGCCGTATACATGGTATTAATTCCTTTTGGTAATGATTCTACTAGTTCATAGAAGGAATTTTTTGGAAAAATAGAGTTTTTAAGGGTTTGTACAATTTGTGAGTGAATTTCTTCCCGATCATACATAAATATCAAGACCATAAAATTGTTGATATAAAGATTAAAACAACTTAATTCATCGAATATTATATTGTTTCACTTAATCAATAAAGTTTTCGCAATGGAATACCGCCTGCATATTTGAGTATAGATAATATACAATGAATTCTCTTGTAATTACAATATAAATAATTTATCAAAAAAAGCCCGTAACTATGCACCAAAAAGGAATTCAAAAAAAAATGAAAGGTTGAAGGGTGATTTGATATCACCACACTATTTAATAAAAGATGAATGTAATGTAATACGCATTGATCAACACATCATCTATATTTCCTACCTACCGAAAAAGCTCTTCCTTTAAATTCACCAATACCATAATAGGCTAATCCAATTGGATCGTACAGGATGGGATTTATCTTTTTAATATCCGGGTTTCCTTTTTCATCAGTTAACTCAGAATCAACCTTGACATCCAGTATCTCCCCAGTAAACTGGGTGTGTGCACCGAGATCCACGGTGTGAACCAGCTTACACTCCACAGTTAAGGGAAATTCATGGATGTAAGGGGCGTTAACCAGGTCACTTTTAACTGGTGTAAGTCTGGTGGTGGTGAGTTTATCTGCATCCCTGCCTGATATTATTCCAAAGTAGTCTGCTTCTACAACCTGTTCCTCTGATGGTATGCTTATGGTAAATGCTTTATTATTTACTATGTTATTGAAAGTGTACCTTGATTCCCTTATGGATACATAAACACAGGGCGGATCAGAACAGTTAATTCCACCCCAGGCTGCATTCATTACATTGGGTTTTCCAGCATCATCATATGTCCCCACAATCAAAACAGGCGTGGGATAGATAATTGTTTTTGCTCCAACAGATTTTTTCATCTATACATCTCCATTAACTTACCATTTATCATATTTTACCAGTTCTTCCCTGCTTTTCCTTCCAGTATTCCGAGGCCCGGCATCTGGATATCCTAAAGGAGTAAATATTAAGGGTAACCCATTATCAGGAATTTCAAGTACTTCTCGCGCAGCTGCCATATCAAATGCTGCTATCCAGCAAGTACCAAGACCCAGACTAGTAGCTGCAAGTATTAAGTGGTCAAATGCAATAGTAGTATCCACCTCTGCATAGTTCTTACCATCTTTCCTCACCCAGGCTTCATTGGGGAGTGTAACTGCACATATAACAATTGGTGCCTGCACAAACCAATCAGCTGGGTAAATACGCTTCAGCTCTTCCTCCCTGTCCCTGGTTTTAATAACTATTAATTTAAATGGCTGATTATTTACGGCAGTTGGTGCTAATCGAGCAGCTTCAAGCACAAAATTTAGTTTTTCTTCTTCAACTTCATCTGATTTATATCCGCGGACACTATACCTGTTTTTAATTACATCCAAAAATTCCATAAGCTTCTCTCCCCTTTATGATTTTGAATCTGAAAATTTCTACTTTATTATATATCTCATCACTTATTTGTAAATTTCAAAGGAATTTTCAAGGCCCCAGGAGAAATCATGAGAAATTGCGGTAAATAAGTTGGTGGGTATAGGTTAAATGATTTATTTACAGCAACTTTGCAGATTTTAACCCAATCGAGATAATTTTATTAGTTAGATCCGAAAAAATTTGAAAAAATAATTCATGACCTAAAATTATAACTAATTTTATTTCAATCAAATTCTCAGATCCAATTTCTCAAACCAAATTTTATCAAACTAAATTTTATCAAACCAAATTTTATCAAACTAAATTTTATCAAACTAAATTTTATCAAACCAAATTTTATCAAACCAAATTTTTCTTTGGATCAATTTTTAAAAAATATATTTTCCAAGTTGACTTCCCACCAGTTCAAAGTTTAGTAACTGGCAGATTCCTCAGCCATCCCAGGTCACTCTTGTACAGCATCCTGATATCGGTTATACCCAGCCTGATCATGGCTAATCTCTCAATTCCGAGTCCAAAAGCCGCAACTGGTGTTTCTACACCCAGGGGTTCTAAAACTTCTGGCCGGAACATTCCTGATCCACCCAGTTCTATCCAGCTTTCCTTTTCAGGCAGGTAAATCTCACATTCTGTGGATAGGTAGGTGTATGGGAAGTATGCTGGTCTGAACCTAACATCAAAGCCCAGTTTATGGTAGAATTCCTTGAGTATTCCCAGTAGATTTTCAAAATCAATATCTTCTGCAGCTATGATACCCTCTACCTGATGGAATTCGGGTAAATGCTTGTAGGTTATGGTTTCCCGTCTGAAGACTCTTCCCACAGAAAACATCTTGAGTGGTGGTTTATTATCTTCTAAAAAACGTGCAGATACGCAGGTGGTATGTGTACGGAGTACTGACTGCCGGGCTATCTCTTCATCCCATTGGTATCCCCAGCCCTCTGATCCTGTGGCTCCCCCGTCCTCATGGACACGTGCAACACTACTTACCAGTTCTTCTCCGGGTAACTTTGCCATTTGGGGTATCTTTATGTAGAATGTATCCTGCATCTCCCGGGCTGCATGATCCTGAGGTTGGAAGAGGCAGTCAAAATTCCAGAAGGCTGATTCCAGGATAGTGCCTGCAGACTCGGTGAATCCCAACTTAATGAATATACTCCTGATCTCCTCTATTGTCTTCTGCAGGGGGTGGATCTTACCCGGATATATATCCGGATAATCTGCCTGTATATCATATGGCCTGTACTCCAGTTCCTCCCACCTTCCAGTCATTAAATCAGTGTGTGTTAGCTGGGTGGCCTGGTCTTTAATTACAATACCCATATCCAGTATTTCTCGACCTTTATCTGTAAGTTCAAAATTAAATTCATGCTGTTTTTTTATTTTAATGATATTTTTTCTCTTTTTAAGAAGATTTAATCCCTCTTTTACTATTTTTGACGGATCTAATAGTAATTTTTGAGTTTCAAGGAGCGTGTTAAGTAACTGTTCATCTTCTGACTCCTTATGCAGGGAATCCTTCCCTTCAGGGGTTATTTTTATCTCACCCTTATTCATGGTGGCCCATTTCTTTTTAAAAAGCCACCCGATAGCAATGTTAACTTCTTTTGATTCTAATCCTGTTTTATCTGCTGCATCGCTGATACGAATTGAATCTTCCTTATCCAGGGCTTCCAATAATCTCCTCTCAGGCAAACCCTCAAGAGCGTAATGTTTACCTGTGCCACTTAGGCTCAGGACTTCCTTTATATCTTTATGTATCTTTATGATTCCTTTAGACTCTAATGAGTCTCCTGAACTCATAACCGCTTTGATGTCCATGTCCTGTATCTTTGAAATCTGCTCTGGTGTGGCTTTTCCCTTTTTCTTCTCCAAAGCCAATAGAATTTTCTTCTCGTACAGGTGTAATTCTTCTATAACTTTTTTAAGCATGAAATTTTCCTCATTTATAATTTTATCGGCATAAGAAATATATTATTCCCAGAATTCTTCAAGTAATGCTATCATCAGGGAAGATGCAGTTAAATCTGCTGTGGTACCGGGGTTATACTTATTCTTCATTAAATCCTGGTCAAATTTTTCGATCAGTGATCTACCCTCTTCAGTTAATATTCCCCCCTTATCTAATATAATTTTAGCATCCGCCTTAACCCTGGCAGATACTGACTGGTCATACTTACGGGAAATAAGGGTGTCTTGCTTGCTTGCCAGGATGGTTAAAAAGGTCTGCACCGTAGCCATGTTGTTTCCATGGGCCTTTTTTAACTTTTTATAGGTGGGATATCCCAGTGTAAAACTAACTGGCATCTTATGGGTGAGTTCATATGCCAACGCATCCCAGGAGGAAGATATTTCAAGAACATGGAACATGTTAATATTCTTTTCCATTAGTTCTTCCCTGGCATTCTCGCTTCCCACATCCAGATCTTCACGCTGGCCCATTCCCCCTGCATCAGCTATGTTTATAGCGTCATAGAGGTCAACAGCATCCTGTGAGGTGGTGGCAAGCATCATGTCGTGAACTTTGCCCCTTAAACCATGGAAATCATTAACATTCCCTGCTGCGGCGGATAATGGTGTTAATAACATTATGATACCTAGGTTGGTGTTATTTTCCACCCATCTGAACGTCTCCAGTACCGCTTCCTTTATTAATTTCCCAAGGTGGATTTTATGGAGTTGGTCCTGGTACTTTAGGCCCTGTCTTGCTGCCTTTTCCATGGTATTTCCTATGGCAATTCCGCTGATAAGAAAATCCTCAAATACCATATCCTCGAAGTCCTGTGTGCGGTGGACGTTTCCGGGTTTGGGATGTCCGCTTACCTCCAGGACCGATGCAAGCTGGGCAATTTTTGATGTTAAACTTGGATCCATGGACTTAAACTCCAGTAATTAAGTGATAAAGAAGCTCCGTAAAATCAACATTTAAATTCAGTGCCTTCCTCTAATATCTTGGGAGCAAAATGGGAGATTACCAGGTCTGCCCCTGCCCGTTTAATGGATATCAGGGATTCATGGATGGATTCATCCGTGAGGTAGCCGGCCTGTATACCTGCCATGAGCATTGAATACTCACCACTTACCTGATATGCTGCAGTAGGGAGTTTGAATTTATTTTTAACATCTTTAATTACATCCAGGTAGGGTAAGGCAGGTTTAATCAGTATCATATCTGCGCCCTCCATTATGTCAAGCTCCACCTCTCTTATGGCCTCGTTTATATTAGCAGGGCTCATCTGATGGGTTTTACGGTCACCAAATGATGGTGCTGAACATACTGCATCCCGGAAGGGTGCGTAGAATGATGATGCGTACTTGGCTGCATAGGACATTATCAGGGTGTCCTGGAAGCCGTTTTTATCCAGAGCCTTCCTGATGGTCTCAACCCTTCCATCCATCATATCTGATGGGGCTACTATATCTGCCCCTGCTTCGGCGTGGCTTAAGGCTATCCTGGACAGGTAGTTGAGGGTTTCATCGTTTACAATTTCACCACCCTCCACTATGCCGCAGTGGCCATGGGTGGTGTACTGGCACAGACAGACATCGGTGATGACCACCAGTTGAGTTTCTTCCTTTAGTCTGCGTATGGCCTTCTGGATTATTCCATCTTCCTCATATGCAGATGATCCAGTTTCATCCTTTTTAATGGGGATTCCAAAGAGGATGACTGATGATAAACCTAATTTTTCGAGTCTTTTGGCTTCATCAACTGCTTCAGATAATGAATACCTGTACTGGCCAGGCATGGTGTCGATGTGTTCTTTTTGTCCTTCATCTAACTCTTCTTTAATGTATAGGGGGTAGATTAAATCTTCCGGATTTAATCGGGTCTCCTGGAGTATCCTCCTGATTTGGAAGTTTTTTCTAAGTCTGCGCATTCTGGTGGTGGGGAATTTCATGGCATCAACTGCTTTAATTATTTATATCTTATCTTTGTTCTAATAATAAATAATATTTTAGGTGATTCAGTAAAGAGTGAATGGATATTTTACAAGTTGGTTTAAATCATGGATATTTAAATAGACAGTCTACTTAAAGGGTCCCCTACTCCATGGGGCTTCTTATTATAATATCGCTTGGCATGCTCCACAATTAGGGCATGGTATTCCTGATACGCCGGGACATCCCTGGGTAAACTGTTCTCGAAAAGGTTCTTGAGTTTCAGATAACTTATCTCCACATGTGACAAGCCTAGATGCGAAAATAATCTGCGGGTATAGGTATCCACCACAAACTCAGGCTGCTTGTAGGCGTAGAGGAGGATTGAATCAGCTGTCTCATTTCCCACCCCTTTAACTTCAAGTAATTCCTTCCTTGACGGTGTTTCACCATCTAAATCTATGAAAAACTGGGTTACTTTCTTTAAATAAATTGCTTTCTGGTTTAAAAATCCCGCAGGTCGGATGGCGGATTTTAAAATTTCATCATCTAATTTTAATAGTTTTTCAGGTACCAGAGCTTTTAAATCATTCAGGTTGTGTAGTGCAGTATTCACCTGCAGCCAGGCTGTATTCTGGGTTAAGATAGTTCCTACAATTATTTCATAAATATGATTACGCTGTACTGGTAGATCATAATTTAATGGATGATACCCTTCTACTGCACCAGTTTTTACTGGTTTCGGTCCTTTACAGTCTATCAGGGGCCACCATCCCTGGGGACCATATAGCTGGTATAATTTTTGATAGATGTCCCCTATTCTCTTGACAGTTCCACTCATAATTTTAATAATAAGGTAAATACTATATATCTTTACTTGGGTTAGAGGAGTACTTTTAGATATATTAAGGTGAGTAAAAATGAGTGACCAACAACCAGAAAAGTGGAGAATATTTGTAACTATCTGTATAGGATTGGGATGGCTGGTGGCCCTGGGTTTATGGCTTATTTTCTACGCAGGTAGCTTTGGTATCCTGGAGAACATCGGAGTATTCATACTGAGCATTGCGATTGTGGCCATACTTTGTGTTATGTTATGGGTTCCATGGGGTATGAGACAGGGTTTTAAAGGTAAACTGGATTAATTTAGGTAATTTGAGGAATATGAATGGTTAGCAGGGAAAAGCAGATTAAGATAGTCATAGACCGTTATATAAAGGCTTACAACGAATTTGATATTGATGGTATGCTTAAAAACATCCATCCTGATGTTGAATTTAAAAATATTGCGGGTGGAGAGATTAACGTCCATATACAGGGATCAAAAGATTTTAAAAAACAGGCTAAAGATTCGACCAGGCTTTTAAAGAAAAGGGAGATGCTCATCACTGAACAAAACATAAAGGGTAATGTGGTGGAAAATAAAATCGATTTCAAGGCTGTACTTAATATTGATATTCCAGACGGACCTAAGGCTGGTGAGTTGGTCAAATTTAAAGGCGAATCGAGATTTAAATTCAAGGGTGACCGGATAATCTCCATTGAAGATATCAGTTAGGGAAGATTTATATGGGTGAGGTACGTTTAATAAGAAAAGATGAGTTGAAATATCTTCTATCACTCTATGAACATTTAAATAAAGATGACCCGGTGATGGAGTTAGATGAAAAACTCCAAAAACATTGGGAAGAAATAATATCCCATCCTGATTACTTTTATCTGGTTGTGGAAGATGGTGGAAACATAGTCTCCACCTGTAACCTGACGGTCATCCGGAACCTCACCAGGGAAGCCAGGTCCTATGGACTAATAGAAAACGTGGTAACCCATCCAAACTACAGGAAGAGGGGTTATGGAACTGCTGTTTTAAAAAGGGCAGTAGATATTGCCAGGGAACATGGTTGTTATAAGGTGATGCTTTTAACCAGTCAAAAGGATGACGCAACGCTGAAATTCTATGAAAATGCAGGCTTTAGTCGGGGCGAGAAAACCGGGTTTATTGTGCGGATGTAAAATTTTTTTGAAATCTATAAATTGCAGCTAATTAATAATATTACTAAAGAAAATATGTTAAAACATCTGATGATGTTAAATAAATCTGATGATGTAATTTAAATCGAATAATGTTAACTTAATCTGATGATGCAATTTAAATCTGATTGTAGAATTTGAATTAAATAATGTAATCTGTCATATTATTAACGTAAATGTGAATCTGTATTGTTTAAGAGGTGACTTCATTGTCAGGAAACACCACTGGAAAGATATTCAAGGTTACCACCTTCGGCTCTAGCCATGGCGTGGCTCTGGGAGCTGTAATTGACGGCTGTCCTGCTGGAATTGAGTTATGTGAAGAGGATATTCAAAGGGAACTGGATAAAAGAAAGCCAGGAACCAGCCAAATAACCACCACCAGGAAGGAGAAGGACCAGGTACAGTTACTTTCCGGCGTATTCCAGGGTAAGACAGATGGTACACCAATTTCTGCTGTAGTTTACAACCGTGAATTCGATTCATCCGCTTATGAATCTCTTAAAAACACCCCCCGCCCTGGACACGGTGATTTAACCTGGAAAAGTAAATATCAAAACTACGATTATATGGGCGGCGGCCGTGGAAGTGGAAGAGTCACCATTGGCCATGTCATTGGCGGCGCAGTGGCTAAGCAGATATTAAATCAAATGGATATCAAAGTGGTGTCCCATGTGACCCAGATCGGGAATATTAAAGCTAACACTGTTAACATCAACCAGATAGAAGATAAAATAAAGGATAACCCCGTTCGATGCGCCGATTCTAAGGCCGCCAGGGAAATGGAAGAATTAATCATCAAAATGAAGTCTGACGGCGACTCCATAGGAGGTATTGTGGAGACTGTAGCCCTAAATGCCCCGGTTGGATTGGGTGAGCCGGTTTTTGATAAACTGGATGCTGATCTGGCCAAGGCCATGATGGGTATTGGCGCGGTTAAGGGTGTGGAGATTGGTGCCGGGTTTGAAGTGGCCGGCCTCACTGGATACGGTACCAATGATGAGTATTACATTGCAGCAGATGGTAAGATTAAAACCACCACAAACCAGGCAGGTGGAATTCTAGGCGGTATATCAAATGGTATGCCTATTGTGGTCAGGGTAGCTGTTAAACCAACACCATCAATTTCCCAAGTCCAGAAAACAGTTGATCTGGATAAGATGACCGAGGTGGAAATAGAGATAGAAGGAAGACATGACCCCTGTATCTGCCCCAGGATTACTGCTGTGACTGAATCTTCAATGGCCATGGTACTGGTGGATCATCTGTTAAGGGGAGGATTCATTCCCCTGTCTACTGTAGAAAAATCTGGTTAAATCAAGTAATTATTTCATAATCAATAATCTAGAAAACCAATAAAAATCCAAGGAGTTTTCCCTATGAACTGGTTTGTAATAGCCCGTTGCAACTTTTGCAAGGATGAAAAAGTAATTGAAGTCAATGGAAATCGTCCACCCTATAAAATTGGAGATCTGATTGAGGACTGCCCCTGCGGGGGGAAATATGTGGTGGAAGAGATAAGGGTAGTAAAGTAAAAATAAATCAATCCTGGGAATTAAAATTAAGCCCCGGGCGGGAATTGAACCCGCGACCTCAGGATTACGAATCCCGCGCTATACCGGACTAAGCCACCGGGGCATTATAAATTAAAATTAGTTTCCTTATAATTTAAACTCATCCAGAGTATGCTGTTTGGGCCGGAACACATCTAAATCTATTTCCATACCATCCCTGGCAGCTATTACCTTTTTACCCGTATTTTTACTTACTTTTTTTGCTTCCTGGTCTGGATTATTCATGATGATCTTCATACCCAAATGGGTCATGATGGCCATCTTAGGTGAAACTTCCTCTACCAACTTCTGAAAATCATCCACACAGAGATGCCCGCGCAGACGGTCGCCACCTGGCCTTATTACACTGGCAATAAGCAAATCTGCACCTTCATGATCACGTGCAAGTTCAGGTATATATCCAGTATCTGATGTGTAAGAAATAACAAAATCATCAAGCTCTAACCTGAATCCCACCGCCTTAGGGTCGCCATGTTTAGTGTGGGTGGCAGTCACCTTCAATTTATCTATTTTAGTTGATTCTCCCGCATCTAATGTATGAACCCGGGGAATACTCTTATGATACTCAGATATACAGGGCCCCCACCTTTCATATCCATCTATAACTGTCTTACTGCCCACCAGAAAGCCCTTTTTCCTGGTCATGCCCCTGGTCATGGCCTCAATTAAAACCTCTGCATCGGTATAATGGTCGGTGTGGCTGTGGGAAACGAATACTCCGTTTAATTTTAAGGGGCTCAGTCCAAACTGGTACGTTCTTACCAGTGCTCCGGGTCCGGGATCTACGTGGATGTTCATTCCATCGATATCATCGATTCTAAATCCGCCAGTCATCCTCTTCTGGGTTATTGTGGCGAACCGTCCACCACCACTTCCCAGGAATGTTAATTTCATTTATCTACCTTTTATCAACTTTAGTTATCTGTCATCAGCTTTGCACAAAATTACTTCACATTTAAGTCCACACTGGCTGGGCATTATACACAGGTTTTCATCCTTAATTACGGCCATATCACCCAGGGAAACCTTGTCCGGGCTGTCAACTTCCATGGTCACCACTTCTCCAGCTTCAGCCTGCAGATTCCATTCTAAGTCCAGTGCTTCTACCCCAGTAGCCAGGGTGATTTCAACCTGGTCACCTGTAATTTTACTTATTTTCCCTACCACACCTTGGTCCATGATTTTGTTGGACATTTCAATTCCTTTAGCAGCTTTTATCATCTGCTCTTTCAGTTGGCTACGCCATTTCTCTAAATCTTTAACATCCTGGATTATGGTTGTTCTAAGGATTTCTCTTGCCTGGTTTTTATTAAGCTCTGGATTTTTTACTATTATATCATAGTCCTGGCTCACTGATGGTGTTTGTCTGGAGACTTCCTCCATGGCTTTTTTGAAAATACCAGCCACATCCTTCAGGGATAGCTTCTTCTTCCAGTTCTCCTCGATTACCTGGTTTGCGATTTTTTTGGTGGATTTATTTCCAAAAACCACTATGGAGGTGGTTCCACCATCCATCTTCTCAATGCTTGAACCGGTTAGTTCCACCAGATTATAACTCCCTGTGGTTGCGTATATCCTTTTCCTTTTGGTTTCAAATGGTGTGGTATTTTTAACTTCCCCTACCACCACATCACCCAGTTCCCTTACTTTTTCTGCATCATCTGATATTTTAAGAGTTATCTCTAGTTCCGCTGCGCGTTTAAGCAGTTCATCCTGTGATTTGATTGATAATGAATAAAGCTCTTCTTCCAAAAGTTTTCTTTTCTTTTCATTACCTAAAAAACCTATTCTCCTTTTATCTCCAATAATAACGCTTCCGTTACTTCCTGTGTAACAAATTATAAGACTCAATTTTTCTCCACCTGTTGAATATTGAATTTTCTGATTAAAATTATTCTCAGTTTTTGTATTTATAAAAATATTCATTTAAATTTTTATTGTATCTAATACCTGCAAAAATTAGTAACTGGATTAAAAATAATAGATGAAAAAAATTAATGGACACTAACCCTGTTCTTCCAGAATAGTAGTTAATTCCTGGGTTATTTCTTTACTTTCATCATCAACTGGTATCAGGTTTATATCCAGGGCAGATGCAGCCCCAATATCCAGTTCCACTGCTCTTTTTATCTGTTCCTGAGCAAAGATGGGACCGTTAGTAACCTTATCTGTGGTGCCGTAGTGCCTTAGTACCGCAACCCCAACTGCATCAATGGCCACCCTATCTTTTGCAGCTATTAAAAGGTTTGGTTCAGCAGTTACACCTCTTTCCGGCCCTTTATTTAAGAATGCCTTCATTCCATCCATGAGAACCAGATCCACAGGGTAGTGGAGGTTTATCTCTGCAATCATCTTTCGTTGATGTGGGGATAAATGTAACTCGGCCATGTAGTCGTACATGTTGCCCGGGACTTTCTTAGCCACCAGTCCCACTGAATTTTTAAGGGAAAGGGTGAAATCACCCCCAAACCTGTGTGTTTTCAGGCAACAAGTCTGCACCACTTTTTCTGCATCTAAAAATATTTTTGAAACATAAAAACCTCGAAGCCAGTGGTTTCCTTCGCCCTTAATTTTAATCCATCCCTCTTTTTCTTCATCATCAAGGACCACCAATTTAAACCCCATCTCCTCAGCCAGCCTGGATACCCCCAATTTATCCAGTACATCGCGAGTTTTTCCCATACCACTTCTCTCGGCTGTTATAATTTCAGACGCCCCAGCCTTTTGGAGATTACTTGTCAATGCCTCCAGTGTCTGGAGGTGGGTGGATGCAGGGAATGGATCAGAACTGTTGAAGTTGGGTTTAACTGCTACACTCCTCCCTGAAAATTCTTCTAAATTAAATTTATCCAGTAAAAGATTGATTCCCTCAGTTCTATCCATGGTTTTAACGATATAAACATCGCTTTGTTCAACCATCTTCTTCTCTCCCAATTATCAAGTTAAAAAAATTTAGATTATTGAAAATCTTGATTGTTTATTATATTATGGGTCCAGAAATTTATTAAATCTTCTTAAAAATAAAAACTAAAATGATTTTTACTAAAACAAAAATTTATAATTAAAATATTTCTTAAAAAAATAAAATTAATAAAAAGAATTTTCAAAAAAAATAAAAGAAAAAATAACAGTCATTCAATATTTAACTCTACTTATTATTATTCCCTGATTCTCCAGAGATAGCTTCACCTTCACTTTCATATTTTGATAACAGGGTTTCCTCATTTAAAACATGTTCCAGGAATTGGCCTGTGTATGTACCGCTTGCTGCTATCTCTTCTGGTGTTCCCTGGGCAATGACCTTTCCACCTTCATCACCACCTTCTGGACCAAGGTCTATGATGTAGTCAGCGGTTTTTATAACGTCCAGGTTGTGTTCTATGACAATTACCGTGTTTCCAGAATCACGAAGTCTCTCCAGGACATTTAATAATTTCTTGATATCAACGAAGTGCAGTCCTGTGGTGGGTTCATCAAGTATGTATACTGTTTTACCTGTGCTTTGACGGCTTAATTCCTTGGCCAGTTTTATTCTCTGGGCCTCCCCACCAGATAGTGTGGTGGCTGGCTGGCCTAATTTGATGTATCCAAGCCCCACATCATCTAAGGTCTGTAGCTTCTTTTTGATACGGGGGATGTTTTCGAAGAACTCCAAAGCCTCTTCAACTGTCATATCCAGTACTTCAGCTATGTTTTTACCTTTATAGCGGATTTCCAGTGTTTCATTATTGTATCTCTTGCCATTGCAGACTTCACATGGAACGTACACATCAGCCAGGAAGTGCATCTCAATTTTTATTATACCATCACCGGTACAGGCTTCACAGCGGCCCCCTTTAACATTGAAGCTAAACCTACCTGGTTTATATCCCCGCTGGTTGGCTGTTGGGGTTTGTGCAAAGAGTTCTCGGATATAGGTGAACACTCCGGTGTAGGTTGCTGAGTTTGACCGGGGAGTACGCCCTATTGGTGATTGGTCAATGATTATGGATTTATCTATCTGTTCTATCCCTTCTATGGACTGGTGTTTACCTGGATTGGTGTGTTTGTGATTTAAAACATCGTATAAACCTTTATAAAGAACGTCATTTATGAGTGTGCTTTTTCCTGAACCAGAAACCCCGGTTACGCAGGTGAAAACTCCCAGTGGGAAGTTAACATCGATGTTCTGCAGGTTGTGTTCCTGTGCTCCTTTAACTGTTAGAAAACTGTCATATCCCTTTCTCTCAGCAGGGATGGGTATGATTTCCTGTCTGGAGAGGTATCTGCCGGTGATTGACTCAGGATTATTGGAGATCTCCTGGGGAGTTCCTTCAGCAATTATCCGTCCTCCGTGCTCCCCTGCCCCAGGACCTATATCTATTACATGATCTGCTGAAACTATGGTTTCCTCATCATGTTCCACTATGATCAACGTGTTTCCTATGTCCCGTAATTTCTTTAAAGTTTCAATTAAACGGGTGTTGTCCCGCTGGTGCAGGCCTATACTGGGTTCATCTAATATATACAGTACACCCACCAGTCCTGACCCTATCTGGGTGGCCAGACGGATACGCTGGGCTTCTCCACCTGATAAACTGCCTGATGAACGGTCCATTGTAATATAATTCAATCCCACATCTTTCAAGAACTTGAGTCTCTCTTTTATTTCCTTGAGTACTTCCTGAGCTATGTACTGCTCTCTATCAGATAGTTCCAGTTCATGGAAAAATTTATGGGATTCCTTAATTGGCCATTCCACCACTTCAGTTATGGATTTACCTCCCACAGTTACTGAACGGCTTTCCGGGCGCAGCCGGGTTCCATTACACACTGGACATTTACGGTCGCTCATGAAACGACCCATGTAGCTGCGCATGTAATTGGATTTAGTCTCCATATATATCCTTTCCATACGGGTTACAACCCCTTCAAACCTGCGTTTAACCCTATGAAGCCTGTTTTTCCTATGAAACTGGAATTCAATCCGTTCTGTTGAACCGTAGAGTATTATGTTCTGGTGTTCAGGTGACAGGTCATCAAATGGTGTGTCCATACTGAATCCGTAGTGGTCAGAGACTGCCTTTAACATCTGACCGTAGTAGTTGTTCCTGTGTTTTGATCGGCTCCATGGGAGTATGGCTCCATCATTTAAGGATAATCTGGGATCAGGGACCACCAGGTCTGCATCAATCTCCAGTTTACTTCCCAATCCATTACATTCTGGGCAGGCTCCGCGGGGATTGTTAAATGAGAACATACGGGGGCTGATCTCTTCGAAGTTTATTCCACAATCAGTACATGCGAAGTCTTCACTGAACACATTTTCATGACCATCTTCCCCATTACCGTACCCCACTATTAGGAGGCCTTCTCCAAGTTCCAGGGCCGTTTCCACTGAATCTGCAAGTCTTGCTTCAAAGTCACGGTCGTAGCGTATCTTCAGCCTGTCGACTAACACTTCGATGGTGTGTTTAAAGTTCTTCTCCAGTTTTATCTCTGATTCCAGATTTTTTACTTCACCATCCACCCGGACACGAACGAATCCCTTGTTGCGCAGGTTTTCAAATACTTTCTGGTGTTCTCCTTTTCTATCCCGTACTATGGGTGCAAGTATCTGTATCCTGGTATCCTCCGCCTCCTGGAGGATGCTATCCACAATCTGGCCGGGTGTCTGCTGGCTTATTTCTTTACCACACTCATGGCAGTGTGCAATTCCAATACGTGCAAATAATAATCTTAAATAATCATATATCTCAGTTACTGTACCTACTGTGGAACGAGGGTTCATTCTAGTGGTTTTCTGTTCTATGGATATAGCAGGTGAGAGCCCTTCTATGTAGTCTACCTCTGGCTTTTTCATCTGCCCCAGAAATTGCCTGGCGTAAGCAGATAACGATTCCACGTAACGTCTTTGTCCTTCAGCGTAGATGGTATCGAATGCTAGGGAGGATTTACCAGAACCACTTATACCGGTTATTACCACCAGCTGGTCCCGGGGTATCTTCACGTCTATATTTCTAAGGTTGTGTTCCCGGGCCCCCTTTATTATGATGTTTTCTTTCTTATTCATCGGTTAGCTCCTCAAATATCAAAATTTTATCCCTGATTTTAGCTGCTTCTTCAAAGTCCAGCATCTGTGCTGCCTTTTTCATGTCTTTTCTTAATTCCTGCAGGAACAGGTGTAGCTCGTCTTTGGGCATGCTTATAATATCATCCCTCATGATCATGTCTTTCTTCTCTGTTTTCTTCTTTAAGGAACGTGAAGTACTTCTGGGGGTAATGTTGTGTTTTTTATTGTAATCCATCTGTAATTGTCTTCGGCGGTTGGTGGTTTCCACTGCTTTGCGGATGGATTCTGTTACCTCATCGGCATAGATCATTACCTGACCTTCCACGTTTCGAGCTGCTCGTCCTATGGTTTGTATGAGTGAGGATTCACTCCGTAGGAATCCTTCCTTATCAGCATCCAATATCCCTACCATACCTACCTCCGGAAGGTCCAGGCCTTCCCTTAACAGGTTTACTCCCACCAGGCAGTCGAATTCTCCCCGGCGGAGGTCATCGATTATGTCTATTCTTTCTAATGTCACAATTTCGGAGTGTAGGTAACGGACCTTCAGCCCAGACCGGGCGTAGTAATCAGTAAGGTCTTCAGCCATCTTCTTGGTCAGGGTGGTTACCAGGACCCTCTGATGGTTTTCCACCTTCTTGTTTATCTCTCCCAGGAGGTGTTCCACCTGCCCCTTAACTGGATGGATTTCAATCTCTGGATCCACCAGTCCAGTTGGCCTGATTATCTGTTCTACTATGTTAGGGCTGAGCCCCAGTTCATACTTTGCAGGGGTAGCTGATACGTAGATCACCTGATTCTGCAGGGCCTCGAATTCCTGGAAGTTCAGGGGCCTGTTTTCCCTGGCAGAGGGTAGTCTGAAACCATAATCCACCAGACTGTCCTTACGGGCTTTATCCCCCGCATACATTCCACCGATCTGGGGCACGGTTACGTGTGATTCATCTATAATGGTTAAATAATCCTCTGGGAAGTATTTGAGGAGTGTGTATGGTGTCTCCCCCCATTTTCTTCCAGAGAGGTGCATGGAGTAATTCTCGATACCAGGGCAGTAACCCATCTCACGGAGCATTTCCATATCATACCGGGTTCTCTGTTCTAATCTCTGAGCCTCTACCAGTTTATTCTGGGCATTCAGGATGGTAAGTCTGTCTTGCAGTTCTTCTTCAATGGCATTCAGTGCCTTCTGGAGTTTCCAATCAGCTATCACAAAGTGTTTTGCAGGGAAGATGGTTATCTGATCCATATCCCTCCTATGGGATCTTAGAAGTGGATCTATGGTGGAGATATTTTCTATATCATCTCCAAATAACTCTATTCGTAGAGCTACCTTTCCATGGGCAGGATATACGTCAATTACATCACCTCTCACCCGGAACGTGCCCCTGGTAAATTCGATGTCATTGCGATCGTACTGCATCTTAACCAGGCTGGCAAGTATAACTTCCCGGTCCATGGTGTCCCCTACCCTAAGGGCAAGCACCTGGTCACTGTAATCTTCAGGAGATCCTATACCATAGATACAGGAGACACTGGAGACCACTATAACATCATCTCGTGAAAGAAGGGATTGGGTGGTGGAGTGGCGCATCATATCGATTTCATCGTTGATGGATGCTTCTTTATCGATGTATGTATCTGAATGGGGGATGTAAGCCTCTGGCTGGTAGTAATCGTAGTAGCTTACAAAGTACTCCACTGCATTATCCGGGAAAAGCTCCCGAAATTCCTCGTATAACTGGGCAGCCAGTGTTTTATTATGGGACATAACCAGGGTGGGTTTTTGAACTTCCTTTATAACGTTGGCCATGGTAAAGGTCTTCCCAGAGCCAGTTACACCCAAAAGTGTTTGATGTTTAAGTCCCTTGCGTATACCATCTGATAATGATTTTATTGCCTTTGGTTGATCGCCTAAAGGCCTGTAGCTTGATTCAAGTTTAAATTCGCTCATCTCAAATCCTCATGGAGAAATAAAACGTGTAAAGTTGGAAAATAAAAAAATCCTAAAAATAGAATGTATATAATTATTCATGTCATCTATTATATAAAGACTGCTATATCCCAACTTTTTACCCCCTCAAATATATTATTATTATAGTTAAATATCTAAATAATCTGGCCTAGAGCAGTTGAGAAGTATTATGAACCAGAAAATGAATTTACATAAAAAAAGAATGTTCTAGATGAAGGTAATTTATGATCCACCATATACTTGAGACTCCACTATGGGGTGTTGTCAAATATAATTTTAATCAATTAAAAAAAACATGACAAAGTAAACATATAAAGGATGATTAAAGATATAGTTAAAATTGTTATTTTTTTTATTTTTCAGAGACCTACAATTTAACCAACCTAGAATTTTCAAAGATCATGACTCTAAACCACACCGAAAACCTGCCAAACAAACCAGGAGTATACATCTTCAAAGACCCAGCAGAGAAGATACTCTATGTAGGGAAGGCTAAAAATCTTAAAAAACGGGTTAAATCATACTTTAAAGATGAGTTGGACTCGGATAAGACCAGGATCATGATGAAACAGTTCCATAGTTTAGAGTATATCGTAACTGACACCGAGAAGGAAGCCCTTATTTTAGAGTCTAATTTAATAAAAAAGTACTTACCACGTTACAACATCCGTTTAAAGGACGATAAAAGGTACCCCTACGTCAAGATAACCAGTGAAGATTATCCCCGGGTAATAATCACTCGGAAAATTACAGAAGATAACTCCTATTACTATGGGCCATTCACAGATGTAACCGCCCTACGGAGGATGCTCCGGTTTATAAAGGCGCTTTTTAAAATTAGAGACTGTAAGAACATGGACGGACCCTGCCTTAACTCCCAGATGGAATTATGTGAGGCACCCTGTGACGGCCGGATCAGTAAGGAGGACTATAATAAGCTGATAGACAAGACTAATCTGTTCTTCCAGGGGAAGTACAGTGAGATCATGGACATCCAGAAGAAGAGCATGGAGGAAGCTGCCCTTAACCATGAATATGAAAGAGCTGCGGTTTTAAGGGACCAGATAGCCTCAATCAAGGGTATGGTGGAAAGGCAGAAGATGGAGTTCGACCGTAGCCTGGAGCAGGATGTTATAGCCTGCTCCCTGGACGAGGAATTTGCATCTGTGGTCCTCTTCCGGGTGCGTAATGGTAAGATAATAGGTAAGGAAGAGTTCCTCATGAGCGGCGCTGAAGGAGGGGTAGGCACCCCAGAGTCTGTACTGTCTGCATTCGTGAAACAGTACTACAGCGGCCCCCAGCAGGTTCCCTCCGAGCTGGTCCTCCAGTACCATGTGGATGAGGAAGAACTGATTACAGACTGGCTCAAGGAGAAATCAGGGAATGACATTACAATTAAAGTCCCTGAGGAAGGCCTGGAATACCGGTTGGTTAAGATGGTGGCTAAAAACGCAGACATAGCCCGTAACCAGCAGGAAGAGGTTAAAGGGGCGCTTTTAGAGGTACAGGATTACCTGGGAATTCCCAAGATACCCCGGTACATCGAGGCCTTCGACATCTCCAATATCAGCGGTAAATTAGCAGTGGGCTCCATGGTGGTCTTTGAAGATGGAGCACCGAAAAAGAGCAATTACCGGAGATATAAAATTGAAACACCTGGACCTGATGATTACGCCATGATGAGGGAGGTTTTAACCCGTAGATACGAAAGATTAACTGATGCAAGTAAAGATGAACCCCGTCCAGACCTTATTGTTATTGATGGGGGTAAGGGGCAGCTTAACGTCGCAGTAGGCGTTTTGAAATCCTTAAACCTTACCAGTATCCCTGTTATCGGTCTTGCAAAGGAATTTGAGCACATCTTTATCCCAGGCTTTCAAACACCAATCATTCTTCCAGGGAATTCTAAGGCACTACACTTACTTATGAGGGTGAGGGATGAAGCACACCGGTTTGCAGTTACTTACCATAAAAAGCTCAGATCTAAGGAGATAGAGGGTTCTGCACTGGATCATATTCCCGGGGTGGGTCCTAAGAGGAAGTTAAGGTTAATCAGGCATTTTGGTAGTATGGAGAATATTCAAAAGGCCAGTCCCTCAGAAATTGCCGAAGTGAAGGGCATCAGCCAGAAACTTGCACTCTTAATCCACCGGGAACTTCTAAATAAGTAAGTAAATATTATCACTGTACACAATTATCCATAAAAATTAATATAGAAGATTTATTAGATTTATATTGATGATTGTTATATAATAAATAACTGAATAGTAATTTAATAAAATAATGAGTTAATTTCAATCATCATATCAAAATTTGATTCATATGTCTAAAATCAAGATATTAGTAGTGGAAGATGAAAGTATAGTGGCCATGGATATAAAGCACCGGGCAGAAGGTCTGGGCTACCAAGTCATAGGTGTCACTCCCTCTGGTGAAGAAGCCCTAGAACTGGTCCGGGAGGAACCACCAGACTTAATCCTGATGGACATAGTGCTTAAAGGGAAAATAGACGGAATAGAAGCAGCTCAGAGAATCCACGATGATTTTGATATACCTGTTCTGTATTTAACTGCTTATTCTGACGAGGAAACCCTGAAAAGGGCCAAGATAACCGAACCATTCGGTTACATAATCAAACCCTTCGAGGACAGGGAACTGCACAGCTCAGTGGAGATAGCTATCTACAAGCACGAGATGGACCGAAAACTTAAAGAAAGTGAAAAATGGCTCTCCACCACCCTGGAAAGTATTGGTGATGCGGTGATAGCCACCGATAAGGAGGGTATGATCATCTTCATGAACCCGGTGGCCCGGAAGATAACTGGCTGGGACCAGGAAGAAGCCATCGGCAAAACACTTCTAGATGTCTTCCAGCTGGTGAATGAAAATACAGGAATCCCCATGGAAGACCCTGTGACCAAGGTCCTTAAAAAGGACGCTGTAATTGAAATGAATGACCCTGCTTTACTCATCACTAAAAATGGAACCAGGTTACCCATTGATGATAGCAGCGCCCCTATAAGGGATGAAAATGGAAGCGTAATAGGAGTGGCCTTGGTCTTTCGAGATATAACAGAACGTAAAAGGGCTGAAAAAGAAAAAGAACAATTATTGAAGGACAAAGCCAGGGGAGAGCTTTCCAATTTTGTTTTAAGCGCACTTCCTGTTTTTGCATCCAACATACCACCCCAGGTACGGGACAATATAGCCAGAAGCTTCTCGGACCGTTTCGAGAAAAATATGAAGGCCCGGTTCTTAAACAACCTGGAAACATGCCTGGAAACAGCCACTAACACCCCAGAAAACATATTCCGATGCTACATTTCCTGGTTAAGGGATTTCTTCTCAAACCTGGGCATTGAAACAGAATTAACCGATGAAAACGGTTCTAAACTATTTAAATTCCATAATTGCCCCTGGGTTGATGATACAGAATCCAGTCCCATGTTCTGTATGATATGCCGAGTCATAGTACTGCGCAGTTTCACCTGGACCAATTTAAATGGCAACGTAGGACAAACCCATTGCCTGGAAGATAAGGATAACTATTGCAACTTTGAATTTGTTATTAATTATAATGAATAAGTTTTTAAATACAGATTGAAATAGTAAATTAATAGAACTTACATAAATCGTCAGTTAAAGGGAGTGGTAATATTGAAAAGGATAAATACAGGAATAGAAGGTATAGATAAATTCACCAATGGATTTCCAGAAGGAAGAACTCTTCTTATAACTGGTGATGCCGGATCTGGAAAGACCATCCTTGGACTCCAGTTTGCCTATAGTTGCTGTCTTCAAAATCTTAAAACCGCTTATATAACCACTGAAGAAGATGCTGAAGATTTATACATTCAAAGCAATGCCTTTGAATGGGATATTAAAGGTTGCACAGAAAAAGGGTTGTTAAAATTCGTGGAACTTGCCCAGATAAGGGCAGAGGTAACCGAGGCAGAGGTGAAGATTGAAATAGATTCCATGAAGGGAAACTTCGCCAAGCTCCTGGAAATAATACCAGAAGACAGCCAGGCCGTGATTATAGATAACATCGGCAGTTACACAGCTAAACTAACCCCCTATGACTTCCGCTCCAGACTGGATCTCCTGGTCTATGAACTTAAAAAACGGAACATAACTGCTTTAATCATCCTGGACAGCGCAACCTCTGATGAGTTTAATGAAATAGCTTTATACTCTGTTTACGGAGCTATCAAATTAATGAAAAGGGAAAACCCCTACACCGGCCGTAGAGAGAGGGTAATGGATATCGTGAAAGTAAGGAGCACCCAAACACCCACCCAGTTTTTAACCTACGAGATAGGTCCCAAAGGGATTGAGATAAACTCGGCCATTAATCTCAAGTGAAGATTAATCCCCAATTAATCTATTTTTACCATAATTAATCTATTTTTATAATCTAATTTTTTCTATTTCCCTAAATTTTCTCTCTTAAACTTCTACAAAAACAGTTTCATCTTCCACTGAAACAGGGTAACTCTTTAAATCACGTGAACCGCCACCAGTTAGAACCCTTAAAACAGCGGGCACATTTTTAACCAGTTTTCCAGTTGTTACATCGTACTGGGAACCGTGCACCGGACACTTTATTATCTTTCCTTCAAGAGTGCCTATGGGGATGTACCCTCCCATATGCGGACATACTGCGGTTACCGCGTAAAAATTCCCATCAACGTTAGCCAGGAGGATGTAAGCGTATTTAACTGTAAATCCCCTCATGGTTCCAGGGGGAACATCTGAAACGTTGCACACCTTTTCCATATTAAATTCACCCCTTTATTTTTTAAAGAGAAATAATTACTTCTGTAAATAACAATCCACTTGATTAATTATTATATTCGATTTCATTAATTAAACTACCCCAATTGTAAAAAATTAGGAATAAAATTAATAAAAATTAAAAAAGGAAGTTTAAGATATAAAAAAAGGTATCTTAAAAAAATATCCTAATACCAGAGTTACTTAGAACTTCTTCAACATGGCTAAAATCAGCTTAACTGAGTTTTCCACATCTTCTATATTAACCACACTTACCGGGGTGTGTATATACCGGGATGGGGCTGAGATAACTCCGGTGGGTATTCCTGCCCGGGTGAGGTGTATGGATGTGGCATCTGTGGTTCCCCCGTCGCTAACTTCTACCTGGTATGGTATTTCCTCTTCTTTAGCCGTGGATATCAGGAGCTCTTTTACCTGTGTAGGGGTGATGAGTCCCCTTCCACTGGCATCGGTGAGTATGACGGCTGGGCCTTTACCTGCAACCGATGGTGCTTCGTCTTCCTTTATTCCAGGATGGTCTCCGGAGATGGTAACATCTAAAGCCAGTGCTAAGTCAGGGTTTATGCTGAATGCAGAGGTTTTAGCCCCTTTAAGACCTACTTCTTCCTGGACAGTACCTACACCGTAGACAGTGGCATCTGTTTCCGCCTTTTTCATTACTTCTATGAGTATGGCACATCCAACACGGTTGTCCAGTGCTTTACCCATAACCAGTCCGTTTCTCAGTTCTTCAAAGTCCTGTTTGATTATTATTGGATCTCCTACACTCACCAGTTCTTCAGCTTCTTCCTTATCCTTGGCGCCGATATCGATGAACATGTTTTCAAATTTAAGTATCTGCTTCTTTTCAGATTCTTTCATCTTATGTGGTGGTTTGGAGCCTATAACTCCGGTTACAGGCCCATTAGCTGTCTGGACATAAACCGTCTGGTTTAGAAGCATCTGATCATTTATCCCCCCAATTTTTGAAAACAGGAGGAACCCTTTTTTATCGATGTACCTTACCATAAGCCCTATTTCATCCATATGGGCAGCTAACATTATATTTTTGCCTTCGGGTTTTCCATCCTTCCTGGCTATAAGGTTACCCAGAGAGTCTATCTCTATTTCATCTACATGGTCCTTTAATTCTGTTATCATTAGATCCCGTACTTCATCTTCAAATCCAGATATTCCGGGTGCGTTTGAGAGTTTTTCTAGTAAATCTTTCATGGTTTTAACCTCGATTCATAATCTACTTATTCATAATCTGCTTAATTCATAATCAACTTAAATAAAAGAATAATATAATTTGAAAAACTAATAATCTGGTTTAGAGGGATTTAATTAAAATTAATAGACCGAGCAATATGATTACTATGGGCCCTGCCTGTTCCTGTATAATGGAGAAGGGTATGATTCCTACATTTACCCCGTACCATACCAGACCAACTACGAGGAGGAGTATGCTTATGTATATTCCCCATTTATTCCTCTTTCTTTTGGGTTTGTTGTAAGGGGTTTCTTCTACTGTTATACCTGCGTCTTCGTTCATAACTAATCCCTGAATTTTTGTTTTTACATATTATTATCAATTTTAGCAAATTCTCATTTATCAATTTTAGAGAATATTGAGTTTTCAATTTCAAAATACTAAGTTATCTATTTGAGAGAATACTCAGTTAACCAGAATTACGGTGTAGTTGTGCTTGGCAGTCTCTAGGTTTAACTTTGAATCACCGAAACTAGTTGCAGCATAACCGCTACTGGCCAACGACTTATTGATACTTTGTAATATGGTTCCATTGATAGAATCAATAGAACGAGAGAATTGTATTTCGATTGTGACGTTATCTTCTCCGTTGGTATCAACACTGGTCACCCTAACTGGCTGCATAGTTGGATTTATTACAGATGCGTAGGTGGTACCATTTTCTGCCCCTATTTTTACTGCAGAAGCTACTGAATTCAGTTCACTCTCATTGGCAATGACCCAACCAAATACGATAACTATCAGCATCACTATAGCTGCTAAAAGAATGTATTCTACAGAAATTTGTCCTCTTTGATCCATTTTATCATTCTTTCCTTTGTATATACTACTAATATAATTTTTTTGATTAAAACTCCCATAATCATACAAATAGCCCAATAAGTAATACAAAACCCTCAAAACTTATATATATTATTATAAATGTAAATAAATTATATTACCAAATATTTTGATAATATAAGGATTTGTCTTGGAAATTAAGTATGATTAATGCGTGGAAAAAAAATAGGCTGAAAAAGTATCATCCTGGAGATTAAATATGGGGTTTTTGGATGATGATTCAAGGGGATTTCTACTCTCCATGGACCTACTCATAGCGCTTATACCTCTGACTATCATTATGGGTATGATGGTCGCTGATATGGATAATGTGCTCTATACGGTTCAAAGCAGTGTCTATCAAAGTTCACTGGAAAGAGTAGGAGCGGACACAGTGAATACTCTTATTAAGACTTCCGGTAGTCCGTACGATTGGCAAGATATTGGAACTCCACAGGTTGTTGGTCTTGCCAAGTATGATGTTATGAAGCAAGCCCCGGAAGTTAATTATCTGTCGCCATATAAACTGGCCAAGGTAAAAACATCTGATATTACTAAATTAACTGGTTCTGGTTATGGTTTCTATTTAGACATCACTGACGCGAACAATACCAGGGTGATCAAACGTATGGGGACCGAAGATCCTAGCGATCCTGTGCCTGATGATATTTCAGATGTTGTAAGAATTGAAAGGATAGTTTTAAGCTCCAATCTTGAGATAATCACTTCTTTAAAGGGTTTAGTCAGAGATGCTGGTCAGCCTAGAACTTATGAAATAGAATTCCCCACCAACATACATTCTATCGATTCTTATGAATACTGGATTCTGGTTATAAATCACGGATACACTTCTGCTACTGTGGATGTGAACAACAATAACGTTATTGATCCTTCTAGATTTAATCAGGAGGAGATTAAGGAGAAGATAAACGTAACCTATCTAAAGAATGAAACAGATTTTCAGGATAACATTGTAAACGTCAGAACCGAAAGTAGCCCTGGAGCTTCTATGGATGTTTACGTTATTGTAACACCTAAGGATATTTCACCTGATGAGATAACCTTGGATAACGTGGAATTAAAACAATGCAAGTTTGTATTCTACATATGGACAGTTTAATAGGATAAAAAAAAATAGGCGATGCAAATGGATGACCGAGGATTTATATTTACTGCAGACGCTTCATTGGCACTGATAGTGATATTGATAGTAAGCGCCTCTATCACAGCCTATATTATGGCCCCCTACTCCATGGGCCAGGACCATCAGCATCTGCAGGCATTGGCTTCCGATACACTGGAAACCATGGAAAAAGATGGTACATTGACACTTGCTGCTGTTAAATATAGCCAGGGTGATGATGCAAGTGCGGATCAGATATTAAGAAGCCGCGTAAATATATTGATCCCCTCAGAAATAGGTTATGACCTGAATATGCTAAGCCATAATGTGCGTAATGATAGCCGAATCCTGACTTCAGGAAATACAGCTACCGCGGTAAGGGTTATATCTGGACCTGAAGAAGGTTATTTAGGTCGGGCCTGGTATAAACACGAACAGGTTAACTTTACCAATACCGAAGTTAACCTTGTCAGTACTGTTTGGAATTTCCATAACTATTTAACCAATTTTAATCCATGGAATCAGGGTAATAGGTTATATGATCGGCAATTTTGGGGTGTGACTGGCAGTAGTCCTGGTTCAGGGCAAAATATACAATTTTCTATCCCAGAAGGAGCAATTATCCACAATGCCTTTTTCCTGCAGGGATCAAATAATGAATCAGCAAGTGACTATAGAACAGATCCCTCCTATGGAGTAAATGTGAATATTAACGGGCATATTTATAGAGTAAACGGGAGTTCATTCACATATCTATATCCCCGTAGCGGAAATGGATTAATTTATAATTATAAAGGCGATATTCTACCTGGAGACCTAAATACAGGCAGCACAATAAATAACTTCTATGTAAACTTCGCTAATTTAACTGGTACTACTGATCGGTATGGGAGGTTTACCCCCTATAATTATAATATGCCCTGGTTTTCACTGCTAGCCAACTATACTACAAACATAAGTGTGCCCTATGGAATTAGAAATAATACAACTGAGAATACAACTGAGTTTCCAGATGCAGCGGGATTAGGAAGATCCGGCACTACTGGAAGGTCGTACGATCTATCAACCGGAACAGTGAGTGACAGTCCATCCCGTACAAATATGAACTGGAATACTTTTGTAATGAATAGACAACTATTAAATAATTATGATGATGGTGTACCCTTCGTTATTAGCAATTTACCCGGTGTGACAGGCACTGGTCATGGATCAGCAGTTAGTATAGTACAAACTTTACATATTGATGAAGCAGATAGTAACGGTATTCCACCCCGTATATTTGACGGATACGTAAACATAAATGCTTATGGTGCTGTAGACGGTGCACTAGTGGAAGTTTCAAACAATGGCGGAACTACATGGAGAACCGCTTTTTGTTCCTTCGATTTCGATGGGCAGGATTATACTGGTAGATCCGATGGAGGATATGGTAACACTCCCGGTATCATATACATAGGAAAAGATCAAAGTGGTGTTGACCTATTGAGACCAGGGGACAACTTAATAAGGATTACCGTATGGGACCATGTGCCTTCCAATGACTACGACTTAGTAGGACTTGTTGATTGTAAAGCCTATGCATACTTTTCATTTTTACCAATAGACTGGGAGACCTTTGCTTTCCCAAGCTATCAGGCTGCAGATAGTAATAGTGTTAATACATACACGTTCCCCAACAACGATGGCCGTACATTTAGTATAGGGCCTGACGCCAGGAAAGTATACCTGTTTATGGGAACAGGTACAGCTACCAGAAATGTAAAGGTAGAAGTTAGAAATACTACTTCTGGCTGGCAAGAAATCTATAACGGAGCTACCATCCCATATATGCTTGATTTAGGTGCTTTAGATGCTGGAGGACCTCATAGATTTACTTCAGGTACTGCTGATAATTATACACTCAACGAAGGAACTTTCAGAGTACGAGTAACCTTAACAACATCTAACAGTTGGCAATCAGGAGACGGTGGTACTGCTCCTAAAACATATGGTGACCCCACCATATTTTCAGGTACCAGAGTTGCAGTTATTTACCCTGAATTCTTAGAGAATTTATGGACTACGTCTTACAACAGCACTGCTGAGGCAGCTAAAGCTCAGGCAAGGTCTGATTTAGTTAGTAAACTGGGTTTTGATCCTGGTGCAATTCAAACAGAGGCAATTTATACCGGTAACTTACCTAATGCCATCCCAGTAAGGTTAGATTTATGGAAATAAAAAAAAGTGTAGTGATATGAATGGATGAAAAAGGATTTGCTTTCACACCACTTACGTATCTACTTATTATCCCAGTTATGGTCATCGCCATATCCTATGGAAATATAATCGACGAAGCAAATTTGATAGGCAGCCTGATTACCGGAGGGGATGTAACATATAGTTCTGCTACAACCTTATTTTCTGCTATGGAGAAGGGTGCCAATGATGCTGGTAGGAATTCAGCTTATAACGCCTCCAGAAAAGTTGTAGATGATCATACTTTCTTTACAAGCGGTACCAGTAAAAATTATATCAAAAACAACATTATAGCGGCTTTAAACGTGCATATCGTAGATACTGCCCTGAAAATCCAACATGAGACCGGTCGTCAAGTATATATCAACAATATATTAATCGATGATTACACTGATAAACCATTCAATACCAACAACGTAAATATCACACAAACAGACCCCTTTGGATTTAATATTGAAATCAAAGGTGGAATACCCATAAAAATAGTTCAACAAGACAAAGATCAGGCATATGAATTAAAAACACCTGATATGTCTACTTATGTGACTATAGAAGGATTAGAAGACCCATATATTTGGATATATACCAAAGAAAGAAGAAGTAACGTAATATACAAATACCAGTACGCCACTGTCATTGGTTCTGAATTTGATTATTACTTTGACTCCAATGTAGATACAGAAAATAATAGATTGCATTATCTATGGGAGTGTTTAAATGGTACAGATAACCCAAGTAACATACCTCGTCGTCCGAATTATTTCCCAGACCCCAATGGATTGTCATTTTTTGACAGGCTGGAAGGTAAAAATAGCTCCACTGAAAATGCTAATGTTAGGATGAGTACCTTTATATTAGGTGACCCCCTTTCGGAAAATCACGGAAGGAGTGATATCTCCAGACTTGATCACGAATACATGTTAGGAATAGTAGGAACAGACATCCGATTTGGTTCAGTCGAATCAGGAAATGAATTTACCGATCCACTTGGCTCTACATTCTATCTTTCTGATGGTTATAAAGCCTTCTTCAAACTTGAAAGTAACTATTATTAGGTGAAAAAATTTGAACTTAGACGACAAAGGACAGGGAAGTGTAGAAGTACTATTCGTCATAATCATAGTTTTCATGATCACCGTAATCTTCGTAGGGGTTATAACCAGCGCATCTGATAAGGCGGAAACAGGCAGTCTGGCAGAGGCAAGGATGCAGGGTGAAAAGATAGCAACAGCAATTAACAATGTTTATAGCCACGGATCAGGTTACTCTATAAATATAACCATCCCCCCATCCCCCAACATGACTGCACAAGTTAATCAACCGGAAAATTATATCACCGTAATCAGCGGGGGGCAGCAGATAGAGATAAAGGTTATACCCACAGACATAAACGCGACCAATATAACCAGCGATCCCAGTGGAGTAAACAACATCATATATACCGTATATAATCAAAACGGAACGGTGTATATCAAGAAGAATTAATCTATAAGAACAATTATATAATTTTTTTAAAATGAATTAACCCATATCAATGTAATTGATGCCAATATACTGCAAATGTGATCTAAAATGGATTTACCTGAAGACTGGGAGAAAAAAGCGTTGATTGTGGTAGGGGCTATTTTTATCCTCACGGTAATCTACTCTTTCAACCCCTTCGTGGGCACTCCCGCCAACAACACCACCATGGAAGAAGCACCGAATGGGCCTACCATCATCCCCTTCCCTGAAAATGAAAGGAAAAATGACACTGACAACAACTCCACTGACTCTAAGATAACCGAAGATGATGCTAAGAGGATCGCAGAGCAAGCATATCCTGATTACACTGTGGGTACCCCTTCTCAGGGAAGTATCAATGTAAACGATACAACTTATTTTGTTTGGATCGTGCCCTTAACCAAAGATAATTCAGCGTCCAAAACCATATATATAGATGTTGACAATGGAAATATTGTAAAGGAATACTAAAGGGTAAATTTTTTTAAATCTTTAAACCTCTTAACCATTCCACCAAACTTTTAAATCGTAATTTAACCTATCAAAGATGATACTATGGATGTACTTCTTGTAATTATAATGCTGGTGCTTTTTATTTTCTTAATGGTATTTATTTTTTCAACTGCACTTTTAACCCCCCTAATCGGTAAAAGAAACCTTATATTTGTATTGTCCTTGGGATTCATAGTGGGCCTGATTGGTGGAGCGTTTTTTATAGCACCATTATACGATGATATGCCAGATATGGCCCGAGCAGTGTTCACCATAAGCTCGGGAAGTCCCCAGGTAATAACGGTTAACATGTCCACCACCAGCAATGTGAATGCGTTTGTAGAAGAAACCAAGAAGTTAAACGGGGTTAAAGATGTAAATTGTGACAAAATAACCATAAAAACATCCCCCTTCAATTTATCTGACTGGAAGGAGTCCATTGAACAACGTTTACCCGTCCTTGATCCTAATATTAAAGAGGCCCAGATACCGTCCAACGATACCATGATCCTATATTTAAACGATAACAGTAACCCCACTGAGTTGGTAAAAAAGGTTGATGAATGGTTGGGCATGATTGGTGGCATAGATGTTGTAAGCAATCTTGCTGAAGTATCTATAACAGTTGAGCCATCACAGGTAGATGCAGTTATCAATCAGTTACCAACAGACGAAGTGGTAGTTGACAATATAAGTGGTGATGTAGAAGACCAGATCAGTGCATTTAAAAGGAATCTTCCTGATCCAAATGGCATCATCATAATCTGTGGCTTTATAGGATTAATTGTAGGTGCAATCGGCCTATTTATAGATAGCATAAGTCAGTTGTGGGATAAAATCAACCTATGGTTGGCATTAAAGTACAGGGAAAATAAGAAGAATAAAAAGAATAGGAAGAAACTGAAGTAATTCATTTTATAAAGAAATTCCTGAAAATTAAATATGAAAGCTGCTGTACTATTTTCTGGAGGTAAAGACAGTACAATGGCCGCCTATAAGGCCATTGAACAAGGTTGGGAAGTAAAATACCTGATCTCCATGATATCAAGTAATTCAGAATCCTATATGTTCCACACCAGCAATATCCACATGACAGAACTCGCTGCCCAGGCTATGGACATGCCACTTTCATGTTACAATACACCCGGTATTAAGGAAAAAGAATTAGATGACCTGAAAATGGTTTTAACTGACATGAAAAACAGGGGAGTGGAGGCAATCTTCTCTGGTGCCATGTACTCCAGCTACCAGAAATCCAGGATAGATAAATTGTGCCAGGACCTTTCCCTGAAATCAGTAAGCCCCCTGTGGCACAAAGACCCCTATGAGTACATGATGGAACTGGTAGATCTTGATTTCAAGATCATAATGGTCAGTGTATCTGCAGCTGGCCTGGATGAATCCTGGCTTGGCAGGGAAATAGATAGGGAATTTTTAGAAGATCTACTAAAAATTCACGAGAAACACGGTGTTCACATGTCATTTGAAGGTGGTGAGGCTGAAACCCTTGTTTTGGATTGTCCCCTCTTTAAAAAGAGGATTAAAATCAAGGAAATGGATAAGGTATGTGATAAGGACAGTGGACATGTAAATATTAAAAAAGCCGTCTTAGTGGATAAATGATCTTTTTAAATAAAATGATCTTTTTAAAGAATAAAATGAATTTTTTAAAAGCTAATAATCCAGTTTTCTATGATATTTAACTCCTATTTCTACAGTAGAAAAATAGTGATTTTTACTTCTGTAAAGTAGCCAACCAGTCAATAAATCCCTCAACATCGTCGGTTTCTATTTTTACCCTTATCTCTCCCAGTGGTGAGTCACCTTCTGTAAAATTTACAGTACCAGAAAAGGCAGCCTGTTTATTCAGTTTAAAATAAATCACACCATCGTATGATCCATTAATCAGCATTTTACGGGCTGTATTCCTGATCCTGCGAACTTCTAGGGCATCTTTTAACTTTAAAAGGGAATCCATCCCCCCATTAACTGAAATGTAATCACCAGCCATCACCACCTCATCATAGTCAAACATATTGGAAAGTGTTTTCATGACTTTATCAGTGTCTTCTGTGGGATTGATGGGAGTTTGAGCCGTAAATTCACATTTCATTGGTAAGTATGCTCCTTATAATGTTTTTAAATCGTTTCATGGAACCTTCATTGACCACCATGAAATCTGCTTGGGCAATAACTTCCCCAATACCAAATTTAAGCTCCCTTTTATCTCTACTTTCAAATTTGGGTTTATCAAGGGAATCATCGATACGTTTTCTATTTAACAACCTCTTAAACCTGGTCTCTGGTGAGGAATAAACAGATAAAATCTTAAAACCCGGAAAATTCTCCTGGAACATCTCTACCTCAAAGGGGCTTCTTATGCCTTCGATGATAAAATGATGAGATGAATTACCAGGGTCACTGGATAAATCCTTAATTTTCTGGATGCATCTTTCTGCAACCACAAAATCGCCATGTTCTTTTCGGATCTGGACTGCCGTCTCCCCAATATTTGTATTTCTTTTACGGGCTTCCTCCCGGATAACATCGCCCATCCTAATTATCTCGAAACCCAAATTTCTGGCCACACCAGCAACAATTCCCTTCCCAGACCCGGGCATTCCTGTAACTCCAATTACTTTCATGTTTATCTATACCATTCTTTTGTTTAGAGATAATTAATTTTTATTTATTTTTACAGAGATTAATCATATTTATTTACAGGGAATATGATTCCTGCATTAGTTAAGAACAATTCATCAGGATAATGACTCCAACATCAACTTCAGTGAATCCTGCAGATTCTGCTGGTTATCAAATCCATCCACTATATCCTGAAGGGTAGATGTACCCATCAACTGAAGCCTTTTTACTTCCTGGATAAGTTGGGGCATGACCCTCACCAGATTATCAACAATAGTTACGGTGGCTGTTTTAGCTGTCCTGGAAAGTGGATTAAGGTCAACAGTTACTACCTTTTTTCCATTTGATACTAAAGCTTGGGCCCGGTCCCCATCTTCCAATGGTACCAATACAACATCTGCCCTATATATACCTTCCCTGCTTACCCTTGATCGGGGGCTCTCCAGTCCTGTTATATGCTTGGGGTCATCCTCATCACCCAGCACTTCTGCGGCACCAGCATCATTTAAAACCTTCTTTATTGCCTGTACTCTTTCAGGTGTGCGGTAGAATAGGTTAATCTCAATTTTAGCATCTAATGTACTGGCCAGTTCAACTACCTTCTCAGGCACCAGTGCAGCGGTGTTCCCGTTAACTGATATAACCGGGTTTTCTGCAAGTAAAAGGGTGGCTGCTGCTGTTTCAATAGCCTTTTTTGCAACTGATGATGTTTCCTCACCCAACAGGTAGTCGAATGCTTCTCCCCTACCATAGGCTATTAATCCTGAATCTGCAAGGACTCCTGACTTATAGGCATCTACTACTTTGGCCCTGAGTTTCAAAGACTCATATCGGGGATGATCAGGGGGTATGTCATGTGAATCTTTCGAGTTCATAATTTGAAACCTTTAAAAGTCGATTAAATTAAAAATTTGGGAATTTGCTAAAATAAAAAGTCTAGATCTTCTCGTATACTGCCATGATTTCCAGGGGTTTATTACCACCTGTGCTTATGATTTTCTCTTCAATTTTGAGTTTCACTGTGTCTCCAGTCACAGCCCCTGATCTATTCTCCACCAGATAAATATCTGGTTTGACGTTGGATCTGATGTCGTATTCCACTTTCACATGGGCTGTGTTTTCACCGGCTTCTAGAACAGTCCCATAAGTATAGTTACGGTAATACCTGATTCTGAATATAAGGAATACCGCAGCTACCGCTATTATGGTATAAATAAGTACTGAAAGGGATGGTAACGTTTGGAAGGAGAAAGCCATTACTAAGGAGGGGATACTGCTTACCAGTACAATTATAACACCCACTGCCAGGTACATAATGAAGAAATCACGATAGGCATTGAAATCTCGCCGATACATCTTCTTTACCCGGTCATACAGCATATAAATCACGAAGGCACCAATGAGCACCCCCAGTATTATGTATATGAGGGTTGATAGGAAATTGAATACATAAAAAATTGAAATTATAATAAAAGCTATTGATGCAATTTGCAGGATTAAAATTGTTCTTTCCTTTTCTTCAGAAGTATAAGATCCTGAAATTAATATTACACCCTGATCTTTAAGATGTTCTTCCGATTCTGTTGATGTGCTAGTATATTCCTGTTTTAAATGACGTTCTCCAGAATAGCTGTCCTTAACACCATCAACTTCCTTTTTGATCCGGGATATGTTGTCCTTCATGGATTCAGTATCAATTTTATCCCGGATCCCACTGGTATTTAAATTCCTAATTTTCTCAGGAATTTTAGGTATGGATAAAATGAGCATTCCGATGAAGGAAAATGCTCTGATAATTAAATCTCCGAATTTAGTGAATATACTCAACTTGAAATCTCCATAAATTTTGCATTGAATAAAATTACTGCACACTATTTGAATAATAATTATAATGCACTATAATATAAATTATTGGTATTTAAACCTTGTTTATTAGTTAACACATAGATCAAGATTTATAAACCAGACTCTTAAAATAATCACACAATTTATTGATTTAAATGAATTGAATAGTTTAAAAAACAGGCATTACTGTACGGTGACAGTTATAAATTTATCTCCCACATCCCAGGTGATTACCACATCATGCCAGCCCTTGGTAACAGTTTCATCAACATTAACAGTGTAGGGCACACTAGCCTGGACATTTCCCTTTTGATCACCACTTGGATCACTGGCACTTACAGGTATATCTTGAAGACCTAAAGTTAAAGCCTTATTGGTACCATCATATGCTAGCCGGGCATCTTGTGGAAAATACACATTAACCGTCCTTTTTGCACCGGGCCCGTTGGAATAGACCACATTTACGGCATTTGTTATGGCTGAAAGGGCTACTTTAGCATCTGAAGCTACGGAGACATTTTGGCTCGAGGTTATGGCATCTCCTGCAAAAGGAACAGTAACTGTCGCTAATACTATCAGAAAAATCAAAATAAGAAATATATACTCTGCAGATACTTGTCCCCTACTATCCATAAGTCCTCACTTCAATTATGATATTAACTTGTTACCTTATAAATTTTGGTATCAAGCGAGTTTGTTTACTGCAGCAACAATCCCACTATATTGAAAAGTATAATGACCAGATCCCCAATAAAAAGTGAGATCAAAAGCCCAATTAAAATAGAAGGTGCAAATGGAACACCCTTCTTCACTTTAAAGGTATCTGGGATTTTCCCTTCCTGTTGAAGTTTTTTTAAGAGTTCTATATCCTTATCTTCAAGTCCCGCAGCCAGTGTGCCCACCAGTAATTTACCCCGGGGTGCAGTCAATAGGAAGATGTTACCACTTTTTACAGCTTCCCTTATTTTACCTGTAAAACTCTTATCATCATAGTATATCTCATCTCCCTTCTGATAAAGGTTGTAAGCAGATATCATGCCTTTTTCAAGCTCAGAAATTTTATAATCATCCTGTAGGGCTTCCTTATTAGCTTTACTAAGTAATTTTCTAATAATTCCAATAACAGTGATGGTTATAAGTAAAATTATAAATCCATAGATGGTAACTTCTAAGTTCTGTATTAAAGACAGAATCATGATGCCAGATATAACAAGTGCCTTAACTAGTTTAGGTAATTTAGAAATAATCAGGGACAAGATAACTATGAAAATGAATATCATTATGATATTTCTAATGGGCAGTTGGAAGGTGATGAACACTGCAATGTAAGCAGCAGTGGAAACCACCAGGGCTGAGACCAGGGTCTTCTTATAGTTTCTTACTGGTTCGGTGAGTTCCTTAAGTACCTGTGGTTTTCTGGTAAATCCTATGTATATCACATAAATTAAGAGGAAAGGTAACATGGAAAGTATGCTGTTTAAAATCAATGAAAATGGGAATGGATAAACAGCATATACAGGCATCTCATAATTTAAAATGTTGTAATTTATTATTGGTGGATATATAGCCAGTAATGCAGCCATAGCTGTAAATAACTTAACATCCCCACCAGCCCAGGCACCCATCTTCCAGAACAGGTATCCTAAAGCAAATATCATCCCAGTGATGATTGTTGCACTTATAAAAAGCAGTAAATTACCAATTAAAACTGCATAAACAACATTTAAAAATAATCCCACTGCAATCAATGGAAAGGTAAGTTTGTTGGGTATGATACCCCTCTTGAAATCAGTATAGCTTGCATATAAACAGGCAGCAAATGCTATAATTCCTGCAATTAAAGGTATATAATTAAAGACCATGTTAAGAATTGAACTTATCAAATATATAAATACATATCCCTAAACTTAGCAAATGTATAGATACACATCCCTAAACTTAGCAAATGTATAGACACACACTCCATCTTAAATCTATTAGATGAATGCAGGTAAAAATTAAAGAATTAAGAAAAAATCAGGAAAGAATAAAAAAATTAATTGCTTTTACTTTTCCTATTATTAATTGCAGCCTGTACAAATGATACAAACAGAGGATGAGCCTTGTTTGGTCGTGATTTAAACTCAGGATGGAACTGACAGCCTAAAAGCCAGGGATGATCCTTAAGTTCCACCATTTCAACCAGGACGTCGTCTGGTGAGATACCAGCAATTATTAAACCTTTATCTTCTAACTCCTCACGGTACTTATTGTTATACTCGTACCTGTGCCTGTGTCTCTCGCTTATTAATTCCTGTTTATAGGCTTCCCTGGCCAGGGTTCCCTCCTTGACTTTACAGGGATATGCTCCCAGTCTCATGGTTCCACCCATATTCTTGGTATCCTTTTGCTCCAGCATCAAATCTATAACCGGATGCTTAGCGTTGGTATCAAATTCCGTGCTATCTGCCTCTTTATATCCATTCATCCGGGCAAACTCAATGACTATGGCATGCATTCCCAGGCAGATACCAAAAAGTGGGATGTTATTTTCAATGGCGTAACGCACGGCATTGAGTTTACCACTTATTCCCCGTTCACCAAATCCTCCAGGTATGAGCATGGCATCGAAGTCACGGATCCTCTCCATATTTATGGTTTCTTCAGCATGCACCCATTCAATATCCACTTTAATACCCAATTGAGCGGCGGCATGTATCAATGCTTCCCTTATACTCATGTAAGCATCCTCAAGTTCCACATACTTGCCTATGATGCCGATTGTAACCCTTGAGCTGTACGTTTTAAGGGAATCAACAATTCTACTCCAGCCATATAAATCAGGTTTATGTGCATTTATCTTAAGACGATTAAGAACATATTCCCCCAGATCTTCACTGTTTAAAATGAGTGGTAACTCGTAGATGGAGTTGACATCAGGAGCATTTATCACTGCATTTCTTTCCACATCACAGAAATGAGCAATCTTATCCTTGATATGGCTGTCGATAGGCAGTTCACTACGGCATATTATAACATCAGGATTTATACCAGTGCTTCTTAACTCTTTAGTACTGTGCTGTGTTGGTTTGGTCTTAAACTCGCCAGCTGCCTTAAGGTATGGTACGTAAGTCACATGAATAAACATCAGATTGTCATGACCTTCCTCATTACGCAGCTGTCTTAAAGCCTCCAGGAAAGGCTGACTTTCAATGTCACCAACTGTTCCACCCACTTCAACCAAGACCACATCATCCTGGGTTTTCTTTGAAATTTTCCTGATATTATACTTAATTTCATCTGTGATATGTGGTATGATCTGTACACAGGCCCCAAGGAAATCCCCCTTCCTCTCCTGATTTATAACAGCCGAATAGACTTTCCCTGTGGTTATGTTGGATTCACCAGAAAGTTCAACATCCAGGAACCTCTCGTAATGACCCAGATCGAGATCAGTTTCCATACCATCATCAGTTACAAATACCTCTCCATGTTCATAGGGGTTTAATGTCCCGGAATCCCAATTCAGGTAAGGGTCAATTTTTATGGCAGTTACATCCACACCATAAGACCTTAAAATTCTACCAATGGATGCAGCGGTTATTCCTTTACCAATGGAACTCACTACACCTCCAGTTACCACTATATATTTTGTCAGATTAATCAACTCCTAATTAAGCATAATAAAATAATGTATAGAATAATTTATTAATTAATATTTTCTATTAAACTGGAACATTTTGTATTAAACCAGAATTCAATAAAGATAACGGTATTATTAATTTTAGTATATAAAGATGTTGAAACTCATGAAGATATGGAAATTGAAAGTTATGGAATAAAGAATTAAGGGTTGGAATATCGAAAAAGGTTAGAAATAAACTTGTATCCTTCTTTTAATCCCTGTGAACCATTTTTAGCCTTAAATTCATCATATGCACCAACATCATCTTTACCACCCTTTGTAGAATACATGGCATAGGGTACTGGGTCCTTGACATGAGTTTTAATGGTAATTGGAGTAGGGTGGTCCGGTAATATGCTGATGGAGTAGTCTTCATACTCAGGAAGTTCATCCATTAATTTACCTAGTATCCTTCTATCTATCCTTTCTATGGCCATTATCTTCTCCTCTACATCCCCGGCATGGGCTGCTTCATCAGGTGCTTCCACGTGGATGAATACCAGGTCATGGCCTTCCAGGGATTTAAGGGCATACTTTGCCTTACCACAGTAATCAGTATCATAATAACCAGTAGCTCCTGGTACAAAAACATTAGTTAAACCCATATAAACACCCAATCCCTTTATTAGGTCCACACCAGTGATGGTCGCTGCTTTAAGTCCGTATTTATCGAAGAAGGTGTTCATCCGTGGTTTAGGCCCCTGGCCCCAGAGCCAGATCATGTTAGCGGGTTTTTTACCTTTCTCCACTCTTTTTTTGTTTACAGGATGGTTTTCCAATATTTTACGGGATTCTTCCATTAATCTGTTTATTATCTGTGCCTTTTTATTATTTTCTGGTTTTAAGGTGTATTCCTTTATAGGTTCTCCCACTATATCATGTGGGGGTGTGGATTTTAGGGTTGCAGTTTCATTGTCCCCGCTTACGAATAGGTTTCGGTAGCTTATTCCTAAGTAGAATTTCCCATAATCCCCGAACTTACTGTTCAACATTTCTATCAGTTCTGAGGATTCCTCGGTGGATATATGATCGGCGTTGAAGTCAGCCAGCAATCCATCGTCCTGGAATATTAAGTTGCAGCGGAAGGCAACATCATCGTCTTCCATTTCTGCACCGATACTTGCTGCTTCCAGGGGTCCTCGCCCTGTGTAATATTTCTGGGGGTTGTAACCCATGATGGACATGTTGGCCACATCAGAACCAGGTTCCATGTCAGGAGGAATGGTAATAAGCTGACCATTAACACCATTTGATGCTATACTATCCATATTTGGTATATGGGCTATTTGTAAGGGTGTTTTTCCCTTTAACTCTTCCAATGGATAGTCAGCCATTCCATCCCCTATCAGTATGATGTGTTTCATTTTTCTAATTCACCAAATTAAGTTGTTATATTAAAATCATTGTCTTATAGAAATAATCTTTATAGAAATAAAATTGTATCTTCATAGATAAAAAAGTAAGTTTATCTGATGATGAGATAGTTTCTCAGATAACAGTAAGTTTCAAGATTTTAATATCATTTAGTTTTCCAGATGCTTATCAAATCACTTAAAATAGCTGATGCTGTTTCAATAGAACCAGCTCCCTTACCTACCACGGTCACATCATCTGCCAGGTCTGTTTTAAGGGTTGCCACGTTAAGTGTTCCCTCCACAGCAAATGGAGAACCTTCCTTTACCAATCGTGGGGATACTTCCAGTGATTCAGGTGAGACTTCACCAATGAGTTTAATAAGATATCCTTCCTTTTTTGCCAGGGCAATTGACTCTGGGGTTATCTGTGATATGCCTGTCACTTCCACATCATCGTATGTAACGTCCATTTTGAGTATGGAATTTGCAAGTATAACCACTTTACAGGCGGCATCTTCACCTTCAACATCTTGAGTAGGGTCAGTTTCTGCAATTCCCATCGCCTGAGCTTCATTTAGGGTTTGTTCATAGGATGATCCTTCCTTGGCCATTCTGGAAAGGATATAATTGGTGGTACCGTTTAAAATTCCGTAGATTGATTCAATTTTTGATGCAGAGAGGTTTTCATGGGCGAAGTTTATGATGGGCATGGCTCCACCTACTGATGCTTCATACTTAAATTGAACTCCGTTATCCCTGGCTGCCTGGGCAATTTCTTTGAACTTCAAGGCCAAAGGACCTTTATTGGATGTTACAACATCTTTACCATCCTTCATGGCCTTCAGAATGTGTGATAGTGCTGGTTCTCCATCTTCTATGTTGGTGGGTGTTACCTCAATCAAGCAGTGGTATTCTACTTTATCCATGAGGACTTCCAGTCCAGATACTCCCTCTTCACCATATTCAGGGTATTCGGATACTTTGCCTGTGAGTTTTTTAGTCACTAACAGTTGCTTTATATCCAGTCCTTCTGGATTTATTGCTGCACCACTCCTGTCCAGAGCGGCGACCAGTTCAAGGTCCAGTCCATATTCTTTCTGTAACTCGTCCTTTTTCATTTCCATTACACGGGCAACTCCCTGTCCTACGGAACCAAATCCCACGATACATACTTTCAAAAAAATTCCTCCAGTTTAAAATTAAAACATAATAAATTAATCTGGTTATCAAACTTCGTTTATAACCAGAAACCCTTTTAAATTACCAATATCCTTTATTTTAGTCAGTACTTCCTTTTTTCTACCCTGTTCAGCTTCGATAACAATTCTGGAGGCTGATTTTTCCGGATGATCTGACATCTTAAGGTCTAAATCCGCTACCATCACGCCATCAATCTTATTTAACTGATTAACTGTGTCCTTGAGATCCTGATCAATTATGTTCCCCAGCATTATGGTGGTTATCTTCTCCTTGCGCAGGATCCCGTCCACTTCCATGATCCCGATCCCTGTTTCTTCAATCAGGTTTAAAACTTCGTTGAGCGTATCCTTATCCCCTTCTATTGTTATCTGTACGGGTATAGTGCCTCTTTCTGTTTTAACATCCCTTTGGTGGATTATTGCTACTATATTAGCACCTAATCTTCCAATGGGATTTAATGCATCCAGTAGCTGGCCCGGGACGTCTAGAAGTTCTAATACCAGTTTCAATCTCATCTTATCTGACCCATTTTCCTTTCTCTGCTATGAGATTTCCATCCTCATCAATGTTGGAATTTCTAAGTATTTTCTCAGGATCTTTCTCCTCTGCCTTATCTTCTCGGGTTAGATTTATATTGTCCACTATGTAATGGGTTTCTTCAAGTTCTGAAATGTTCTCCAGTGCCTTGGAGAATTTTTCCAAGATTATTTCTGCTTCTTTTTCAATCTTCAATTTCCAACACTCCCCTGAAATTTGGGAATTATTTATGAATGTAAACTTAATTTATTTGTAAAACTTAATCTTCTTATTATTTAATATAAAACTTAATACCTTCTTGCTTAATTACATCATCTTCCTTAAGTATTCGGCGAAGCATCTTATCTATTCCAGAACCATACTGGGTTGCCTTTTTGGGTCTTTTTACAGTCTCCTCTGGAACTCCCAGATCCCGGGCAACTTCCCTCAGGATGCACTTCCGGAGATGGTCGTCTTCACCGTTGATCTTATACTTCATAGGTATATTCATGGATATATTTATAACATCCAGATCAAGGTAGGGTACCCGTTGTTCCACTCCATTGGCCATGGTCACTGCATCATCCCTCTGCAGGTTAACCTGATACAGATTATCTATATCTTTGTTGAGGTTCTCCTGGGCATCTTCTCCCTGTTCCTGGTAGAATTTCAGGTATCGGTGGTATCCGGCGAAGAGTTCATCAGCGCCCTGGCCAGATAGCATAACCTTAATTCCATCTTCACTGGCCATCTCTGCTGCTATGTATAATGGCATTCCCACCCCTAATTTCATGAGGTTGAACTCTTCTATTGCATTTAATACAGGTGATAGGTAATTCCTGACATCGTCCATGGTTACCTTCCTTAATCGGATTGGAAGATCCATATCCCTGGCAGTTTTTTGGGCAAATTTGAAGTCCGGGGAGTTTTCATGTCCTACACAGTAAAGAGTTGTTTCAGTTCCCATTTCCCTGGAGAGGTATGCCAGTATAGTGCTGTCTATCCCTCCTGAAAACATGATCCCCACACAGGGAAGGTCTCTTAACCTTTTTTTCACTGATTCTATCAGTTTAATTTCAAGATGTTTTTTTAAATAGGTTTTAGAATCAGGTTCACCCTTTAAACCCTGGTTGAATTTAATGTTGAACTTATCTTTAATGGTTTTTAAGTTCTCATCAAGTTCCACCAGTTCCCAGTTATGGAGCATGTATCCAGGGGGTAAGGTTCGAGCATCCTGGATGCCTATCTCCCATAATGCTTTCCTTTCAGAGGCAAATGCCTGCATGCTTTGATCTGTTCCATAATAGACTGGTTTTACACCTATTGGATCTCTTATCACTGCCATATCTATCCCATCATATACGGCGAAGGCATAGTCACCATCCAGGTACTTTATGGTTTCATTTAGAGCTTCTTTAAGTGATCCAGTGTAGAATTTGCGGATTAAATCCAGTATTACTTCATTGCTTGAATCTGATGAGTCAAGATGGAATTCTTCTTTAAGTTCTCTGAAGTTGTATATTTCCCCGTTACAAACCAGGACAAATTTACCCATTCCTACGGGTTGTAACCCATCTGTACCATTCACGGATAAGAGATTATGTCCCAGTGCAAAAGTTCCATCCAGAATTTCTAGCTTATCCAGATCTCCATTTGAAATCTTACCACCGGAATAGACTCCGCTTCCATTGATTCCACGATGTTTTAACTTTTCAAGCATCCTGAGTATGTCAGTGGTTAAGTTTTCAGACTGTATTCCTGCAATAGCACTCATTGTAACCAGTTTATATCTAAAAATAGGCTTTCATTAATTATAGGATTTAATTTATGATTCCGATTATAGAATTCTAATCATAGAATTCCAATAACAGAATTCCAATTAATAGATTTAAATCTAAATAATTGATTTTTAATATATTATTTAAAAGGAGTCTTAAAATATTTGAGGTTTAAAAAAAATTGAAAAAAAATAAAAAATATGGGAATTTAACCCTTATTTTTTACTGCCATTTCAATGTCAGATGCTTTAACTGTTTTTCGTCCAGCGTGTTTTGCAAATTTAACTGCTTGCATGGAGACATCTTCTGCCCATTGTTCTAATGCTTTGTCTAATGCCTCTTCAGCATCCATACTAACTCGTTGTGCACCTGCATTTTTTATTAATCTCCCAACTGGAGCTTTTGGTAGTTCACCCATTTAATCACCTATAATAATATTATACCCTATTATATTTATATGTAATGATTTTTATTAGTCTATTTATAAAATTAACCAGTTAAAATATGTAAATCTCAGGACTAATATGAAATATATATGATAACCAGATTTACATTTAATTCCATTGTGATTTTAAACATTAGGTTCCACATCTAACTGAATAAAAAAATATTATTAAATAAATATATTTTAGATTTTAATTAAAAATTAGACCCATTACACAGTATCTGCATGTGAACCCATACACGCATGACAGTCAATTGGTATATTATCTTTTTCTTTATGTATCTGGCATACTACTTCTTCTGCCTTGATTTTTTTGCAAATTTCACACATCTTTGGTATGATATCTGTCTGACCAGCTTCTCCCTTCGCCATTTTAACAGCAAAATCTTTGATCATGGCCTGAATTTCAGATTCGAACCTGATGCCATGACCCCTCTTGTCACTTATATATTGGGAGACTGCTGGCTGGGTTATGTCCAGTATTTCTGAAATTTCCTTCTGTTTCATGCCTAAATTCAAGAGTTCTTTAGCTAGTTCTGATCTTATGCTGGGTATTACATACCAAACTACTATTTCACAAGGTGGTCGCACTTTTTATCACTTCTAATCTTTTTTTTTAATAATCTAATCCTTTATAATATCAAATCTTTTTTTTTAAATAATCTAATCCTTTATAATATCAAATCTTTTTTTTTAAATAATCTAATCCATTTAATAAAAATTCATTACCTTTGGGGCTGTATTTGATTCAACCATTTATTCTATTATTTGTTGTATTCGTGTCCTTCAGCAAATATCTCTTCATTTTGTGTTTTTTTCTCCTGGATTTTATTCATTTCAAGCATATCTGCAGATATTCCCAGTTCTCTTATTTGTTTTTCTATTTCATTCTGTCTTTCCAGTATCATTTGTATGGCTTCTGCCATGGGGTCTGGTAGTTTCCCATGTTCCAGGTCAATGGCACATTTACGTATCTCCTGTACTATTTTTCCGGGTATTCCTACCACGGTTGATCCAGGGGGGGCTGATTTTAACACTACTGAGCCTGCTCCTATCTTGGAGCAGTTACCTATGGTAATGTTACCAATTATTTTTGCTCCGGAGCCAATTACCACACCACTTCCTATGGTGGGGTGTCTTTTAATTTTCTCCAGGCTGGTACCTCCTAGAACAACACCCTGATAAATAACTACATCATCCCCTATTTCTGCAGTCTCACCTATAACCACTCCCATTCCATGGTCAATAAACATCCTTCTTCCAATAATTGCACCAGGGTGTATTTCAATTCCAGTAAGCAACCGATTTAAGGATGAAAAGAATCGTCCAGCAAACAGGTGATTATGGGTCCAAAACCAGCTGGCCAGTCTATGGAACCATATGGCATGTAATCCAGGGTAAAGAAAGAATATTTCCAGTGTGCTTTTCGCTGCTGGATCTCTGGCATGTACAGTCTGTATATCCTCTTTTACTCTTTCAAACATGTGTAAATTCTCCTGTGAATTTATTAATCCCTTATTTTTAAAATGTAATGAAATTAATTTAATATTTAATATCGTTGATTTATGAGTATTTAATTTATATCCCAGGTAGCATGTCTGAATTGGCCTTGTAAATCTCTTCAAATACCCAGTTAACACTTAAGTACCTTTCACCAGTATCAGGGAGTATTGCTACTATGAGTTTACCCTCGTTTTCAGGTCTTTTACCTAACTGAAGTGCCGCATAGGTTGCTGCTCCTGAAGATATACCTGCGAGTATTCCTTCTTCTCTGGCGAGCTTAAGTAATGTGTGGCCGGCATCTTCATCTGCCACTGGGAAGATCTCATCAATTAATTCTAGTCTGAAAATGTCGGGTACAAATCCGGCACCAATACCCTGAATTTTGTGGGGTCCTTTTTCTTTTCCAGCCAGTACTTGTGAAGCTTTAGGTTCTACAGCAACTGCTTTAAACTCGGGTTTTTTTGCTTTTATAGCTTCGGCGACACCGATGATTGTTCCACCAGTACCAACACCAGCTACGAAGATGTCAATTTCCCCATCTGTGTCTCTCCAGAGTTCTTCTGCAGTGGTTTCCCTGTGAATCTTTGGATTTGCAGGGTTCTGGAATTGTTGTGTTAATACAGCGTTTGGTGTTGATTCTACAAGCTTCTGTGCCTCTGCAATTGCACCAGGCATACCCTTTGCACTAGGTGTAAGGACTATTTCTGCTCCTAAGGTCGCCAGTAGCTTTCTTCTTTCCATGGACATGGTTTCCGGCATGGTTAATACTAACTTGTATCCTTTGATAGCGGCGACAAATGCCAAGGCAATTCCAGTGTTTCCGCTGGTTGGTTCAATTATTATGGATCCTTCATCTAATGTTCCGGATTCTTCTGCAGCTTCAATCATAGCTACTCCAACCCGGTCCTTTACACTTCCCAACGGATTGAATGATTCTAATTTTACCACGATATCTGCATTTACTCCTTCTGTTAATTGGTTAAGTCTTACAAGAGGAGTGTTTCCAATGAGTTCTGTGGAATCATTTGCAATTCCCCGTTTTAATTCTGATATTTTGACCATAGTCCTCACTTAATATTTTATTTATTAACTACTATTTATAACTATAGTTATATAAGGCAGTTATTAGTTAAATCAATTAACAAAGCTCTGTATCTCTAATGTGAACCATCTATCCAGAACATGATTTAAATCCCCGAATAAAAAAACCAAACACAAGGATTAAAGTAGGAAAAACTTTATTTCAAAAATAACTGGATGAAAATAACATATTTTTAAGAAAGCTTACCCACTATAATTCCTCAACTCATAATAACTATATGGTGCAGTTTTTAGATTTAAACCATTGTCATTGTAAAGAGTCTGATGTTGTTCTGAATTGAAAAGCTCGTAAGATGCATAAGGGCTATTGTAATAAGGGAACAGCATTCCAAAAAGTAGATAATAATAAGCAGCCAGTCTACCATGTCTTAACCAGACCATCTCAAAGAAAACTGGAATTCCATCCCCTAACATTATATTTGGATTTCCTCCCCGGGCTGTTCCATGGTATAGAACTACAATTTTACCATCCTGCCCATACTGGGCAGCAACTTGATCTAAATAGTCCAGTGCATCCTCCAGGTTATAGAAGATGTGTCCATTGGAAACATACCTGAATCTGTCATTGGGAACTCCGAACATGAACATGGTAAATGTACTATGCTTGAGCCAATCCTCTGAGTTGTTTAATTTATAGTCTGTGGCACCGTCCTGAAATCCGAGTTCCAGTACCAGAACATCACCCTCAAGGTAGTTGGGGTAACTCTGACCACTGGTGTGGCCTGCAAAATGGAGAAGTAAAACTGTATTTGAACCCCTATCCTTAGCATACTGGGCAGCGAGTTTTGAATGAGGACTTCCCTCAAATATATCTGGATTTGATATTTTAACAAACCCCAGCCTGCCTAAAAATTCATATTTATCATCAGAAGCCGCGCTACTCATGTACATATATGATGATACCATTATCGCAGCCAGGAAAACAATGATTATTGGCCATTTCCATTTCATACCCACATGACTCCTGATTTAATGTAAATATTATTGATGAATATTTGTTTTATTCTTATATTATCATATTACATTTATTTTTTTATAATACAAATTTGTTGTAATTATATACATATTTTGTTGATATTTCAACCTTCAAACATAGGATCATCTTTGAACATGGAGTGTACATTCAATGGGCTTCTTAGGATTCAAATCAAATTGTTGTACAACCAGCTTTAAATATTTGAAATGCATTAAAGGGCAAGGGAAAAGTGGCGCATTTACTGAATTTAATATTCAACCCGGGAGGTGAAGATGCATCTAAATCACCGTCTAAAGTTCTGGAAGAGCAGCAAAAAATTTAAAGCTTTAAATAAAACACTTGCACAACAGGCTAAATAATCTAATTTTAACTTTTTTATTTTTACCCTTGTATGGGAAGAAAAGTGGTACTTTACGCTTGTATGCCCTGTATTTTTTACCATACTTCTGTTCCAATTGTTTTTCCTCTAACTTGGCAACTATAAAGAATACTAATAAAAATAGTACAGTGCTTATTAATATGAAGGTGAACGCGGAAACAAGGAACAATCCCAGCATCATCAAGATTGCACCGAAGTACATGGGGTTTCTGGTATAGGCAAAAATTCCAGTGGTTACCAAAGTATCTCCCTGGTTGATTCCTGCAAATCCATGACTTAGCCTTAGAACCTTAATCCCCCTAGAAATAATCCATACACCTGTAATTATCAGAATAACTCCAGGTAAGATTCCGTAGGGGAATATAGATGATAGACTCCATGATAATTGGAATAAATAAACTATCCCTATGGGTATCACAAAAAATAGCAGTATAAAAACCGCTATTATTGGGAGTAGTAATAAAATTGACTTGCCCAATTTATCTCTACCAGATTTATCTGATTTATCTCTACCAGATTTATCTGATTTATCTCTACCAGATTTATCTGATTTATCTCTACCAGATTTATCTCTACCATTTTCCTCTTTATCACTTCTTATTACAATCATGATAAATCTTCCTCAATTAAAATCTTTTACAACCATTTAAATAAATAGTTTGTAAATTTTTAATCTCATCTTTATTTTAACTCCAGATTAGATTAATCTAGTAACTTATTAGCAAATTTAACTTAACTTAGCAATTACAGTGCATGGGGCGCTGTCAATTCCTTTAATCTGCCAGGGAACTACTATCACCCAGTCAAGTTCTTCAGTTTTTATGCTGCCCAGTTTCATATCCTCAATTAGAAGTAAGGGTTTTCCCAACTTTTCATCATCCATAAAAGCATTTAGATGCGCCTGTCTGCCGGGTTCCGGATTTTGATAACTAGACATGGATATTGTATCTATTCCCAAACAGTGTATCCCCTGGAAATTCTGTCTTATCCAGTACACGGCTTCTGGTGAAATTCCCGGGTTTTGGGTGAGATACTTCTCCGGATGTTCATCATGGTATACTTCAAACCCAGTTCGAAATAACAAACAATCCACATGATTTAAATTTATCTCATTAATATCTTGGAGTTCTATTATTTCATTTGGACCTTTCCTGACATCCAATATTAAGGGATTGCCGTATATGAGTTCATAAGGTTGGTACTCAGAGATGGTCTTACCTCCTTCTATGAAATGACCTGGAGCATCTATGTGGGTTCCAGAATGATTTTCTGCAGTTATTATAAAGCTGTTGTACCCATCTCCCTTTGTAATCTGGGAATTAGGAACTATTTTTGGTTTTCTTAGATTAAAATGAACTGGAGAATTCTCTTCAAGTTGGTGTGAAAGTGTTATGTACTGCATATTTTCACCTCCGATTTGCTTGTTAAAATTTATTCTTTCTTAGTATTCTTCCTCATGGATGCAAGTTCTTTTAATGCTTCATCAATAAAGGTAGGAGCCATGTAGGGATCAATCCCTTTTTCTATAAGTACATCTATTGCTCCTGGCCCGATCTGGCTTGCTAGAATTGCATCACAATCAGAAATCAATTTTATAGTTTGTGTCATGGCATCTTCGGTGTGTCCTTCAACACTACATGCGGGGTCATTCTTCCTTAACTCCAGGAACTTATAATCCCCCTCATCGTCAATCTCGAATATCAGAAACTGCTGTGCCCTTCCAAAATGTTGATTTATAAATTTACCATCACTACTTGTAACTGCCACCTTATAAGCCATACTATACCTCATTTTTATTATGTATAATTTTGTTTAACATATTCTCCAACTCAAGTAAGCAGATTTACCATGGCTGCTTGCATCTCTAACTTTAAACGACATTCATTACCTCTTGTTTACAGCTGCTTCAATCCTTTGCAGTGCTTCCTCTAGGATTAGGCGGGGGCAGGCTATATTCATTCTCATAAAGCCATTTCCAGTTTCACCAAATATGAACCCATCCTCTAAGGCTACTTTTGCATCATCAAGCATGAATCGCCCTAATTCTGCTGGACCCATTCCTAATCCACGACAATCAAGCCAGACAAGGTAAGTACCCTGGGGCTCAATTACTTCTATCCCTGGAATATTCTCCTTAATGTATTCCATTAGTAAATCAAGGTTTCCCTGAAGGTAATCCAGAACCTGGTCAAGCCATTCATCACCATATCGATATGCCGCTTCCAAAGCAGTGTAACCAAATAAATTTGGTCCTGACACTATAACTGATCCTATTTCATTAAAACCATCCCTTAACTTTTTGTTAGGGATGATTATGGAACTGACTGCGAGTCCTGGTATATTGAAAGTCTTGGTGGGTGCCATGCAGGTTATTGAATTTTGTTCAAACTCCTCTGATATTGATGCAAACGGAACATGTTTATTACCTTTAAATAGAAGTTCACAGTGTATTTCATCGGAAATGACTGTCATATTATTATCCAGGGCTATTTCTCCAACCCGGGTTATTTCATCAACATTCCACAGACGCCCCACCGGGTTGTGGGGGTTACAAAATAAGATGGTTTTTATACGTGGAGGGCTGTGTAGTCTTGTTTGTGGAAGGAATTTCGATTCAAGATCATCATAGTCTTGATAATATCGGCCATTTAGGAGTTTCAGGTTGTTTTTAACTATTTGACAGCCACTTTCAGTGATTGCAGGGAAAAATGGGTGGTACGTTGGTTCCTGTAGTATAACTCCATCTCCCGGATGGGTTAAACTTCGGATGGCAGAATGCAGGGCAGGGACCACACCCGGGGTGAAAACTATCCAGTCTGGTTCAATCTGCCAGTTGAACTTCTTCTTCATGCGTTCCACTACAGAATCCACTACAGTGGGTCCTGGGTGTGTGTATCCATAGAAAGGATGCTCAGCACGTTGAGTTAAAGCATACACCATGGGTTGTGCTGCTGGAAAGTCCATATCAGCCACCCACATAGGGATAATATCTTCATGTCCGAATATATGTGGAGCTAAGTCCCATTTGTAGCAGTCTGTATTTTTTCTATCACAAATCTCATCAAAGTTATATTTCACGTTGCAAATCTCCTTTGAATACACTCATTATTAGGTAAAAAGAGGAATTTAGTTTGAAAGTTTATTAAATCTCTAACTTTTTCCAATCCTAGAACATTGAAATTACTGATTCATAAAGATATTACCATCAATTAATTATATTCTTGATTCCTAAAATATTTAATACAAATAATAAAAAAAAACTGGAGAATTAAAGGATGGATGAGGAGCTTAAACTTTATCGTAACTTTCTAAAGGACAGTATACGAAAAAAAATTGATTTTTCAAAGACAGATCAAAGCATGGGAGTTCCACCGCCAGCCATTGAAAAACCTTACAGTCCTGATTCGCCGCTTGTTAATCTTGTAATTGCTGATTGGAAGGAAATTTATCCAATTAAACTGGCCCAGTCCATTGAGGAAAGGGAGAGCCGAAGGAGCTATAGCAACGAACCCTTGGATCTAAATGAGCTTTCCTTCCTTTTATGGTCTGTACAGGGAGTTAGATACGTAGCCGGTGGCCATGCCTTTCGTACTGTACCATCAGCAGGTTGCAGACATGCTCTGGAAACTTATCTGGCGGTTTTCAATGTAGAGGGAGTTGAACCTGGCATGTACCGCTACCTCCCCTTGAGCCACCAGCTTGTACTGGAATTTAAACAAGAACAGATGGGAGAAAAACTGGTTAAAGCCTCATTTGGCCAGATTTTTGCTGGCCAATCTGCAGTTACCTTTATCTGGACTGCAATTCCCTACAGAATGGAATGGAGATACGGTCTGGACTCCCATAATGTAATAGCAATGGATGCTGGGCATGCTGTCCAGAACCTTTATCTGGCGTGTGAAGCAATTGGAGCAGGAACTTGTGCCATTGGAGCGTACGATCAGGAATACTATGATGAACTTCTCCGTGTAGATGGGGAGGAAGAATTCGTGATCTACTCGGCACCAGTGGGTAAGATAAATCATATATAAAAAAATTGGTGTACAAAAAAATGAGCCAAATACAAGTTGAAAGGATCAAACTGCTCAACCAGGAAAAAGAATCACAGGGAGATTATGTAGTGTATTGGATGCAGGCTTCCTGCCGCACTCATTACAACCATGCCCTGGAATATGCCATAGAAATTGCTAACAAGCAGGGCAAACCATTAATCACGTATTTCGGTTTAACAGAAAAGTATCCAGAGGCCAATCTAAGACACTACTCTTTCCTATTGGAAGGTCTCCAGGAGGTGAAAAATTCTCTTCAGGAGATGAATGTCCAACTAGTAGTTGATATATATTCTCCAGAGGAGGGCATTGTTGAAGTGGGTAGAAATGCTACAGCCGTGGTAACAGATGAGGGATACCTTGATTTTCAGAGAAAATGGAAGCAAGAAGCAGCAAATAGATTAAATTGTCCTTTCATCCAGGTGGAAACAGATGTAATAGTGCCTGTAGAGACAGCTAGTGATAAAGAGGAATATACAGCTTCCACCATACGCAGGAAAATAAATAATAACCTGGACAGATTCATGATTCCCATTAAAAGTAAAAAGCCGGATAAAAGCTCACTAGGACTTGATTTTGAAAAAGAATCACTGGATAACCTATTAAATAAATTAAAAATAGACAGAACAGTTTCTGAAGTTGAATTTTTGTATGGAGGCACATTAGAAGCCCAGAAACACCTCAAACATTTCATTAAATTTAAGCTGGAACGTTTTGCAGATCTGCGAAACGACCCAACTAAGGATTATCTTTCTAATATGAGCCCATATCTACATTTTGGTCAAATATCACCCCTCTACTTAGCCCTTTGTATATCAGGTGCTGATAGTCCTGGTGCAGATTCCTACCTGGAAGAACTGATAATCAGGAGAGAGTTATCAATGAATTTTGTATACTATAATTCTCATTATGAGACCATTGACTGTCTTCCCGAATGGGCGTTAAAAACTTTGAAACAGCATGAAAATGACCCCCGTAAATACATCTATTCCCTGGAGGAATTAGAGAATGGGAAAACTCATGATCCTTACTGGAATGCAGCGCAGAAGGAGATGGTTTACACTGGTAAAATGCACGGATACATGCGGATGTACTGGGGTAAAAAAATATTGGAATGGATGGAAAATCCGCGAGAAGCTTATCAGATAGCCCTATATCTTAATAACAAGTATGAATTGGATGGAAGAGATCCAAATGGTTATACTGGTGTGGCCTGGTGTTTCGGAAAACATGACCGGGCCTGGAAAGAGAGAGAAATATTTGGAAAAGTACGCTACATGAATGATAAAGGTCTTAAAAGAAAATTTAAGATAGACCAGTATTTGGATAGGGTAGATGGGATTATAGAACTTGTGGAGAATGGTTTTAAGTTATGAATCAAATTTTATTTTATTCTTTGTGATGTTATTTTTTTTGTTCTTTTCACTTTCCTGATTCTCCACAAAATCCCCCAAACATTAACATCCGACTACTTCAAACAACACAATCCCTAACTATAAATAGAATATTCAAAACAATACAAAGATTCAAGTATTTTTAACACTACCCCAAAAATGGAAAATCCATAAAAATAATCAAAACAAAAAATAGACAAAACTAAAAAAAAATTAGAATCAAAAAACCCTGTTTCCAGCATCAGGACCGGGTTGTACTGAATATATCTCATCTACCTTAAACAGGATAGCTGCTTTAGGAGAAAGTTTACTCATGACACTGGTCGCCCAATCAACAGCCTCATCAAATAGTTCACCAGAAGTAATAATCTCCACAGATCCTTTAAACTGATAGGGGCATTTTGAAGCATCTCTTATTACCAGTGATGCTCTGGGGTTTTTTTCCAGGTTTTCACGGGTCTTCTTCATGTAGTTATCAACCAGAAGGATTTTCTCATCATCTAAGGGTCTTGCAAATCCAATGGGGACCACATTGGGCTCGTCATTGGAACAGGTAGATAAGAACACCACATTATCCTTTTCAATTGCATCCATCATATCTTCGTTCATGATCAAAACAATCACCACATATTAATAAGAATCATTAAACTAATATATGTAGGTTGGCGACTTTATATTATTATGTTAAGTAGTTAAGAAAAATTGCTCCCTTTTAAAGAATATTAAATTTATTGAAAATGAACTGTGACCTAAGGAGATTATTTATATGGTGAATATAAAATTTCTAGCACGTTTTAAAGAAATAACAGGAGAAAAAACCCTAGAAATAGATTATACTGGAAGTTTATCAGATTTAATTGATTTATTGATAAATAAATACGGAAACAATTTTAAAGAAGCATTACTAGGAAAAAATGGGGAAATTAAAGATTATATTAAAATTTTAGTAAACGGCCAAGATGTTAATTCCCTTGAATCTAATGATATCATAGAAAATGAGGATGAAATCATGATATTCCAGGCAATTGCCGGCGGTTAATCATAATGCAATTTAATTAATTTAATTATTGGAAACATAAAATATTAAAGAAATACATTTCTTAACAAAACTAAATTTTTTTAAAATGATTTAAAATTTTTATAATTTTGAAGGGGGTTTCATTTCGATTAATTGGATAATTCTTCCAACTATTCTTAAAGACCTTTCTTTGACTCTTGAATATTGTTATATTTATTTAATAGGACATTGAATATTAAAATATTTATTTTTATAAATGGAAAGATGGATAAAATGAAGATTAAATACTTAAATATTGAAGATAGACGGTCATTAATTGCATTTATTCTATGCTTAGGCATAATTATAGGCATTCCAGTATACTGGTTTGTTTTATTGCCACAGGCATTAGAAGTACAGGAAATCCATCAAGGTCCCTTCACTGCAACTGGCTACTTTGCCCCGGGAGGGTATTTCAACGTAGAATTGAACCTGGGTAAAGACTCCATCCAGGGCCTGCATAACGGGGCTTTATTTGTAATCCCCCGTATTACCAATTCTCAAAATATATCCCTTTGGCAGCCAACAGATGAGAAGGTGGACCAATGGCCTGGTAGCAAATCAGAGATCAAGTACAGCACTAGTGATCCCATAAATAAAAGGATGATCTTAACCATTGACCAGATTAATATCTCCAACAACACTGAGCTTAAAGGTAAGTCAGTACCCATCACCATTCAGTACACTGTTAACTATCCAGTTCAAATAGGTTTAACTGAGATTTTAGGCGGAACAATAACTAATTTTGATGTTAGAACAGAGGTTATAGAGAGAAATCTAACTGTTGAGTTGAGTAACACAGTTATAACCTCCAAAGACAGGGACACAATTGTTGCCAACCAATTATGGAAAAAAATTGCCTCCCTTGTTGTATGGATCAGCACTCTCCTAATTATCCTTCTAGCATTTACAAATTTTAAATTCGTTGTAAATTTCAAAAGAAACATCCGTATATTGTTTAAGAGAATTGTCAGTATGATTAAGAAGGTAATTGAGCGTTTAAACATAGACTTTTAATTAAAAATATTATAAAAAAATCTATTTCTCAAAATAAAAAAATAATAATCTATTTCTTCCTAAATATCTTTGGAAGATGCTTTAGACAGAATAGTCTCATATTTATCCAGGGACATATCCACCTGCTTGTCGAATTCATCGAACTTGGCTGCTAATCCCCTGAAGTAAGGTGCGTAAACATTATAGTACATCAGTCTATCTGGATCTATACCGTTTTTTATTAATTCTGCTTTAAATTCACGTACTTTCTCCTTGGTTTCTGATGATACCATGTCATCAGGATATGCACCTAAAAATATTCCATCAGCACCATTTTCAAGGGCATAAAGGATGTGTTTAAACATCAAACGGTTGATGGATGTGACTCTTATAATTCGGATGGATTCTGGATAGGATATCCTGTTTATTCCAATGTTATCCGCGGCCACGTAACCAATATAATCCAAGAAGGCCAGTATCCTCTTTTCACCATCCTTTTTATCCTTCAACATACCAGAGATCATGGCAAATATCTGGCTGTCTGTCTGGCCCATGATCTCAATTGCACCCTCTGGGCAGCTGGAAACACATATTCCACATCCATTACAAGCAATGGGGTCAACAGATACACGTCCATCGTACGCATATATGGCCTTATATTTACATGCGTTTATACATTTTCCACACATATCACACTTGGAATGGTCAACTTCAGCTATTATGGGCTCTATTTCCAGTCCACCATTCATAATCTCAGATACCTTAGAAGCTGCTGCGTTTGCCTGAGAAACACTGTCAGTGATATCTTTAGGCCCCTGTGCAGTTCCACAGACATAGATACCCTCCACATCTGTATTGACTGGTTTAATCTTGGGGTGTTTTTCCTTGACAAACAAGTCCTCGTTAAGTCCCACATTCAATTTGTCAGCAACCTTCAAAGTTCCTTCTGATGGTTCCATTGCCTCAGACAACACCACCAGATCCGTTTCTATCTCTAATTGTTCACTGCGGAGTGTATCCTCTACTCTGACCACTAATTTGCCGTCTTTATCTATTACCTCTCCAGGTCTACCCCTTATAAGCTTTATTCCCTTTGATTGTCCGTATCTGAAGTAGTTTTCATACATTCCAGGGGTTCTCATGTCAGTGTAGCAGATTATTACTTCAGTATCTGGATAATATCGTTTAATGAAATTTGCGTGTTTCATTGCCACCATACAACAAACTTTAGAACAATATCTTTTGCCTTCGGGTTTTTCATCCCTGGAACCTGCACACTGAATCATCACCACTCTATCAGGAACTTTTCCAGTGGAGGGTGTAAGTAATTTACCCTTGGTAGGTCCGTTTACTCCCATTATCCTGGCAAGTTCCATCTGAGTTATAACATCTTCATACTTCTCGTGGCCATACTCTGGTCTGTGTTTAAAGTCAAAGCCTTTATGTCCCGTGGCCATGACTATGGAGCCCACAGTGAGTGGAATAATTTCCTTCTTCATATTCAAGTCAACGGCATTCATTGGACAAGTATCTGCACATTTTCCGCATTTTATACAGTTCTCCTCGTCTATGGTATAAACGTCAGGGACAGACTGGGGGAATGGTTTGTAAATAGATTTTCTATACATTAAATTTTCATTCCACTGATCTGGAACTACCACCGGGCAAACATCTGCACATTTACCACATGCTATGCATTTATCTTCCTTCACATACCTGGGTTTCTTCTCAATCAGGAGGTCGAAGTTTCCTGCCCTTCTCTCCGATGCCATGAGTTCGGCGGATGTGATGATGTCGATATTTTTATGGTCTAATGCTTCATTAATCAGGGGGTTGAAGAGACATAGGGCACATTCCTCCACCATTTTCTCTGGGGAGAAAAGTTTTCCGATTTTAATCATGTTCCCACCTACAGTGGGTTTTTCTTCGATTATATAAACTTTGATTCCCTGGTTTGCCAGGGAAAGGGCAGCAGTTATTCCAGAAATGCCCCCGCCTATTACAGCCGCGGTTTTTTTGATCTTCCTAACCACGGTTTCCAGGGGCTGGGCATATTTAACCCTTTCAACAGCGGCATTGGTGAGTGCTATGGCCTTATCTGTGGCCTTATCACCATCAGAATGCACCCAGGAACATTGTTCCCTTAAATTTGCCATCTCTAAAAGGTAGGGATTCAGGGGGGCCACTTGGTTTTGGAAGTCCTTCTTATGAGTAATGGGTGAGCAGGCTGCTATAACCACCCGGTCTAAGTTTTCTTCCAGTACTATGTCCCGGATAGTTTTATGACATTTTATAGAGCATAGATTCTCAAATTCCTTAACTACCTTAGCATCTATGCTATTTTTGAGTTTTTCAATGTCTACTGTGTCAGAGATATTACCTCCGCAGCGACATAGGAATACACCTATATCTATACTACTTTTGGGGGCGTATCTTGAGAATTGGGAACTTTTCACTGGTTATACCTCAATTTGAATTATATTACAAATGTTATATTATTACTCAATTTGAAATTATATTATAAATGTTATCTCATCCTCTTACTATACAGCAACAGGAGAAGCTTGTTTTATCTTTTCTAAAACTTTGTCTGGGGAAACTGTGTGGGTTTGGATTCCCACCACCTTGTAGGGATCTGCTCCCATGGCCAGTGCCAGGAACTGGGCTATGTTAAGGTGTGCCAGGTTAAATTTTGTGTTTAGATTCTTCTCTATAACCGGCTGGTATCTATCGAACTGCATCTGACAGTTTGGGCACATATGTAGCAGGATATCCACATCATTTTCCTTCAGGCTCATTAATTTATCTGCAGTCACTGACAGGGAGAGGTCTAAGTTAGCATAACGTTGCCTGAATCCGGCACCACAGGTGGTTTTTTTATGATCGTACCAGCCTATAGTCTCTGTTCCACATGCATTGGCCAGATCATCTAATAGCAGGGGGTTTCTCTTATTTCCTATGCTATCTTCTTTGTAATGTACCTTAAAGTAGTGGCATGCGTGGTGTGTGGCTATTTTTAATTCAGATAAGTCTATCATGGGTAAGTCCTTGATTTCTGCTTTTTTACTCCATAGTACCTCAGCAACATGGAATATATTACCCTCAGAATCCATATCACCTGGAGAATATATCAGATTATCCAGTTTAGAATCTTTAAATATCTGGTTTATCTTATTTCTTACCTTATCATTCTCGTTGAGTATGTTACAGGATTTTTTGAGTATTGCGTAGCAGGTTGAACACATGGTTGCTATATTCTTATGGCCAATTTCCCTTGCAATGGCAAAGTTTCGAGCCGCCAGAGCTGTAGTTGAGTATTGATCAAATAAATCATAATAATAGCCCAGCCCAGTACAGCATGATTGTCTGTCTTCCACTACATACTCTACACCTAGCTTATCAAATAGGTACTTGGTGGATGATTCCACTCCCGGGTATTCACCACTTATCAGGCAACTTTTAAAGATTAAAATATCTTTATCTGGTATCTTTTTCATAAATGATAATCCCCATTATTTATTGTTCACTATTAATTGATTTTTTATAGGCCCTTATTTTCTCCAGTCTATCTTTAAAGCCTGTTTTCTCCAGGATATTGCCTATGTCTTTTACATCTTCATCAGGTAAATTTAGAGACCCCAGCCCTAATTCTTCCCTGATTTCATCCAGTTTATTCTTAAATTCCGGGTAATCATTACCTATAACTTCTATCAATTCACTGTAATATTCAATTGGGATTGATCCTATCCCTAACTCTAGTAAACTCTCACCAAAAGCCAGAAATGTGACTATTTGTTCAAATTCTTCATTTATAATTGCTTTTTGTCTTAATACCTGAATTATTTCAGAAACACTGTTACCCACGGGACATACGCTGTGACAGGTGTAGCAGTAGAAGCAATTCCAAATAATATCATCATATATTAAGCTTTCATCTTCCTCAAGTACTCTTTTTGATATTTCTCGGGAATCATATTCTGAATGTCTTGACGCAGGACAAACGGACGTGCACATTCCACATTGAATGCATTTAAGGACACCAATATCTTTTGATGTCTTTAAATCTTTTATTATACTGTCTGTGAGTTTGTTGTTGTTTTTTCCTATTTTTATTGTTTTAAACTCCATGATATCCATAATCCCAAGGATTTATTTAAGTCCCTACGTACCTAGCATACAAAGATTGGGCCGCTTTTTCATTGCTGGTTCCTTTGATAATGGCCCTTCCATCTTTAAAGAGAAATATTTCCTCATTCTCTGTTTTAAATATTAATATGAATGATGTGTTTTTTACTTCACCCAGTGATTCAAGCTTATCCGCCATTTCATCTAATGAAAGTTCTTTAGGATCAGCAGGGGTTATCTGGATGGCGCTTCTTCCGCACGATGATGTGATTAGTTCCCTATCATCTGTTTCCAGGTACTCGTAGTTCTTCTCCATGCAACAGGGGCATTCCTCGTTTTTATGGACAACCACTTCGTCCAAGGAGTTGCTCCAGGCATCGTATATTCTTAAGCTGCTGTCTGTACCCTCCGGGATATTACCCAGCAATATTTTCAGGGCTTCTGTGGTTTCCATGGACCCCATGATTGTAGTTATGGTATTTAAAATTCCCAGGGTATCACAAGTAGGGGGTGATCCTGTCTTAGGGATGGTAGGATACAGGCACCTCATACATGCCTTGCCAGGTAGGATGTTCATGGTCATGCCCGATGTACCAACCGCCCCAGTGTAAATCCATGGTGTCTCCTGCTTATCGCATACATCATTTACCAGCATTCTGGTGAGGATGTTGTCAGTTCCGTCCATTACCAGATCAGCCTTTCCCAGGACGTTTTCCACGTTGGTGTGGTTTAGATCCATTACAACAGGTTCTATCTCTATATCAGAGTTTATTTTCTCCAGTTTCCCACAGGCGGCAATGGCTTTTGGTTTGTCCACATCATCTTCATCAAATAGCATCTGTCTCTGTAAATTGCTGAGTTCTACAAAGTCACGGTCAATGATTATTAGTTTACCCACACCTGCCCGGGCCAGATTGTTTGATACTGTTGATCCCAGTGCTCCGCAGCCCACAACAGCAACACTACTTTTGGTGAGTTTTTCCTGACCTTCTTCACCTATGTTCTGCAGTATGGTCTGTCGGGAATACCTGTTGTACACTTTTATTCTCCTTAATTATTTGTTTAATTCGGGGATGTTAACATATAGTTTGGATCATGAATAAGTCATGAATATAACCATGAATGTGACATAAATGATTATCGATGTACATGGTATATTATCCATGAACCTTGGTATATTATCGATGCACTCTTGGGATAATTTTAATGTACCATTGAATTTTATGAAATTTAACAGACTGATTATAAAAAAAATCTAACCTTTCATCTGCTTCACAATATTTTCTGCCGCTTTTTTAGCCAGGGAGTTTATATTTAATATAGGTGGTTTTCCTGGTGCCCGTTGAATTACACTGGCATCAGCAATGTATAAACCTTTAATCTCAGTTTCCAGTGATTTATCTACCACCCTTCCTACGGCTGCTGTACCTCCAGGATGTGCTCCTCTTATTGGAGTGCTGACTATGCTGGACTCATCAACCCCTGCCTCCAGAAGTATCTCTGCAGCTTTATCATATCCATCCATTAAATATTTTGCATCGTTGATGGTCAGTTTTTTTTCAATTGATCCATCTTCCAGGATTTTTCCATTGGATTCATCGGCAATTTTCACCATTATTCCCAAAACATCCTCATTTTTCGCAGGATATCCCTTCTCCTGTAATAACTGTACCAGTTGGGCGGAGAAGTGCGGTGATAGGAAATAATGTTCGAATTCTGATTTTATTCCCATGGGCAGTTCAGTGTTTAAGCCGGCGTTGTTCATGTATCCACCCACAGTTATAAACAGATCCACAAAGAGTCCTTCACCTACACCACTTGTTATTCCTGTATTGCGTAGTATATGCGGCGTATTAAGCGAACCGGCAGATAATACTACATTTTTAGCTTTAAATTCCTTTATCTGCCCATCTGCTGTTTTTCCTTCTACTCCTGTCACCTTACTGTTTTGATGAAGAACCTTTGTAACCTCAAAATCTTCAATTAATGTGGCCCCCTTTGTTACTGCTTCATTAATAAAATGGCTGGCTTCCCATTTAGCATCTAAAGGACAGCCGTTTATGCATAAACCGCAGTTGTTACATTTTTCGAAGTCAATAAACTTGGGCATGGCCTCAACCATGTACCCCAGTTTCTCAGCGGCTTTAGCTATCTTTATAGTAGCAGGACCGATGAATTTGCGGGGGATATAACTGACCTCTATATCGCTGTTGTTTTCCATTAGTTCTTCTAATTGGTTTAGATCACGGGGTTTTTGATAGGAAATATCAGAGTTATGATTGCTTTCTGAATCATGATTTCTAACAGAATCATGGTTGCTATCAGAATCATGGTCACATGCGCTGTAGGAATAGCATGCATTGGCCAGGGTTACAGTTGTGGTACCACCCATACCTTCCACATGCATTAATTCTGCAGGAAAATTAAAAAATTCATAATTAGCCTTAGTTTTAGGATTTTTATCCCTTGATATTTTATTAAAATCTATATTATTTGATTTTAAATCAATGCTGGTTGTTATTATATGGTTTGTTGCTGTTCCAGCCTTGTATGATGTGCCCTTTTCCAGTATAAGGACATTCAATCCTTTATTTGAAAGTTCTTTAGATACTGTAGAACCACCAGCACCAGTGCCTATAACTATTGCATCATATATCATGGGTTTTCACTTAAAGAACTGATTTTTCGCGATTTTTATGTTTTTGGCTATCAATGATTACTAATTATTCTATTTTTTAGAGTGGTTTTGTTGGTATATATATTTGTTACCCATACTTAATAAAGTAACCTATGGTTAATAAAATTGAAATTCAATTGTTTAGTTTTTTTAGTGTTATTTATCTTCTAATATAATATCTAATTCTTTTAATTTACTTCTAATTAAATCTGAGAGTTCCCAGTCTTTCTTTTCTCTGAGCTTATTTCTTACTTCCACTATAACATCAAGTAAATCTTCGCTTTTATCATCGGTGTAAACCTTCCCTGAAAAATCAACACCCAATATGGATCCTGTCTCGATTAAAAAGTTTTTAATAGTTTTTAACATAGATTTAGAGATGTTATCTATATCTAATTCTCGATTTACATCCCGTATGTAATTGAAGATTATAGATAATGCTTCCGGGGTATTGAAATCATTGTCCATTGCCTCTATAAATTGATTTTTTGTCTCAGTCAATTTATCATTTAATTCATTGTCATTGTTAATTGTTTCGGGTATATCTGATTCTATTGCATCATCAATGGTTTTTATCACTTTATATATCCTTTCTATACTGTTTTTTGCTTGTTCCAGTGTAGTTTTACTGAAATCAATTGGACTGCGGTAGTGGGTGGATAGCACGAAAAATCGGAAAGTTTCTGGATCATGATTTTTTAGCATGTCCCGAATGGTTATGAAGTTGCCCAGGGACTTGGACATCTTCTCCCCACTAACATTTAGAAATCCGGTGTGCATCCAATACCGTACCAGGGGTGATTTTCCAGATGCTGATTCCATCTGGGCAATTTCTGCCTCGTGATGAGGGAAGATCAGGTCTAACCCACCACCGTGGATATCATATTGCTGCCCTAAATATTCCTCAGTGATGGCAGTGTCTTCTATGTGCCAGCCCGGCCTACCTTTACCCCATGGAGAATCCCAGTATGGTTCTACATCCTTCTTCTTCCACAATGCAAAATCTCCTGGATTTCTTTTTTTACTGTCCGGACTCACCCGGTGTATGTTTAAATCCTCTACATTACGATGGGATAAGTTTCCAAATTCAGGAAACTTTGATTCATTGAAATAAACCCCTGTTTCTGTTTCATATGCAAATCCTTTATCCATTAAAGTTTCAATTTGAACAATTATCTCAGATATGTGCTCAGTTGCCCGAGCATATAGATTCACACGATCCACACCTAAAGCTTGCATATCTTCCAGGTATCTCCTCTCAAAATAGCGTGCTAAATCAATTGGAAAGACATCCAGTTCAGATGCCCTGTTGATGATTTTATCTTCAATGTCAGTGATGTTCTGCAGGTAGAACACAGAATATCCTTTGTATTCTAAATAGCGGGCAATTATATCGAAGGATATATAAGTCCGGGCATGGCCTATATGGGAATCATCGTAAACTGTAGGTCCGCATACAAATAATTTAATCCTGTTTCCCTGAATAGGCTGGAATTTTTCCTTTTTCCTACTCATGGTGTTATAAATTTTTAACATGTTTATCTGGTAGTGTTTAAAATGAATCAATTTTACTTACAAGGCCGAGATTGGGATTTGAACCCAAGTATCGTGGTCTGCAGCCACGCACCTAGCCACTCGGTCATCTCGGCATGAATGTATATATTAACGATTGTTATTTTATTTAACAATTGTTATATAAATATTTTACTTTAAGTAAATTCTGTTAAATATGGTTAATCTCTTAAATAATATTATGTAACTGAATTATGATGTAACTGAATTATGCATTTTATGTTTTAATAATGGAATAAAAATTTATTTAATTAACCTAATAGAATAAATTTTAAATATTAAATCATTAAAGGATTTAGAATTATAATTAAGGAATTAAAACGATTTAAAATTATAATTAATGAATCAATTAATAGTTTAGAATTTTAGATGTTGATTTATAGCATTATTAAGAATTCACGAATAAATTATATATAACTATCGTTATAATATTATAATTAAAAAAACTTTCCTACAGTTTATTATTAATATAGAAGTTTAAGAGAGAGTCTGGAAGTTTTTACGATAGGGATACATTTATAAAGTTAACTATATAACAATTGTTATATTTTTTATGTGGTTTAACTAACCCCAAAAGAAATAGAGGAGACGAAGTACCCTGCTTGCTTGAAATTATAAATGATAATCTTGTACAATTAATTTATATTATAACCTAAATTTAGGATATGGAGATATTTTTAAAAACCTTAATCTAGGGAAAACAAGATAATATATGGTTGAATTATTTTTATTAAAAAAAATAGAGGTATTAAAATGATTTACTTGGATCATTCCGCCACATCCCCAGTTGACCCGAAAGTATTTAAAGCTATGGAACCCTACTTTGTGGATTCCTTTGGAAATGCATCAACCCTGTACTCCTTAGGTAGGGAAGCCAGGAAAGTTATGGAAGAAAACAGGAAAATGGTAGCTTCTTTAATAGGGGCTAATCCCGATGAGATAATATTCACCAGCGGTGGTACAGAATCAGATAACATAGCCATTAAAGGCACAGCCTACCGTTTAAAAGATAAGGGCAACCATATAATAACCAGCAATATAGAACATCCCGCAGTTGATGAGACCTGTAAATATCTAGAGAAAAAAGGTTTTAATGTCACTTATCTGTCTGCTGGAGAAGATGGAATTGTATCTGTTTCGGACCTACAAGATGCAATCACAGATGAGACAATCCTAATTACCATAATGCATGCCAACAATGAAATTGGTACTATTCAACCAATTAATGAGATCGGAGAAATAGCACGAGAGCATAAGATAATTTTCCATACCGATGCCGTGCAGAGTGTGGGTAAAATCCCGGTAGATGTTAACCAATTGAATGTGGACATGCTATCGCTGTCAGCCCATAAACTCTACGGACCTAAAGGCATAGGTGCTCTGTACGTTAAAAGGGGCGTAAGGTTGGAACCTATACTTCACGGAGGAGGCCATGAAAAGGGAATCAGGCCGGGCACAGAAAATGTAGCCGGTATAGTGGGACTGGGTAAAGCATGCCAGATAGCAAAGGAAAACCTGGAGGAAACAGAGCAGTATGTGACCTCCATCAGGGATGAGATTATAGAAAAGGTGTTATCTGAGGTTGAACAATCCTATCTTAATGGACACTCCACAAAAAGACTGCCCAACAATATAAACTTCAGATTCAAAAGCATAGAAGGAGAATCACTTGTTTTACATTTAGATGCTAAGGGGATAGCTTCGTCCACTGGATCTGCCTGCTCATCTAAAAAGCTGGAGCCGTCGCATGTGCTATTGGCCCTGGGGCTCGAGGAAGTGGACGCCCATGGATCACTGCGTTTAACTCTGGGGAAAGAAAATAAGAAAGAAGAAATAGATTATATAGTGAAATCCATAAAAGACGCCGTTGAAACACTTAGAAAGTTATCACCATTATGGTGTCAAGTGGAGCAATAAATTTTTTAATTTTATCCGGACAGTCAGATAAAAAAAGGGTGTATGTAACATGTATAGTGAGAAAGTAATGGATCATTTTTCAAATCCTCGGAATGTAGGAGAAATCGAAGAAGCTGATGGAATAGGAACCGTTGGAAATCCAACGTGTGGAGACCTGATGACCATCTACATCAAGGTTAAAGATAACATCATTGAAGATATAAAATTTAAAACCTTTGGATGTGGTGCGGCTATTGCAACCAGCAGCATGGTAACCGAGCTGGCCATGGGTAAGACCATTGAAGAAGCCTTAGAAATTACCAGGAACGATGTGGCCAATGAACTGGAAGGCCTGCCTCCAGTTAAGATGCACTGTTCCAACCTTGCAGCAGATGCGCTGCATGCAGCTATAGATGATTATAAGAAAAAATTAGCTGAAAAATAAACTTAAATTTCTTTATTTTTAATTATTACTAACCCATATTCTTTATCTTATAATATTTTCAAATTTATTTTCTATTTAATCCCTAAATCTCTTTTTAACCCTGCTCTAATCGTCTTATAGCTTCATCAAATAAAATAATTGATTTTTCTAATATTAACATAACCGAATAATTACAGGAATGGCGTAGATTAATTATATTACGGGTCTTACCTCCAGAATCAATAAGCACTAGAGGATAGCTTCTGCAGACCTGAGGCCTGGAATCATATATTCCGCAGCGGTTGGTTTCTGGATCAATGTATTTACATGGTTTAATGTCTTTTAGCTCATAATGTCCCGGGTACTGCTTGTTAGGAATAATTCCATCTTTAAGATCTGGATTGAATGTTAGAAGTACGTTCAATTCATCTTTATGAATAAATATCGATTCCGATTCCCTGCAGCATCTGCCACAGATAGTGCACCATTCCTGATGTTCCTGTGCAATCTCATAATTTGAAGGACCATCCAGTACATCTAAGCCAAGGATGTCTGCCAGTTCAATTATTTCCTTAAGGTCGGCTTTAGTAACCCCCAACTTTTTATACTTTTTAATGGATCTCTTCTTCTTCAACCTCTTAAAAACAGCTTTTTCCAGGAGTTCAATCTCTTCAGCAGAATTTTCATCCGAATCAATGGCCTTTCTGCGTATGTCTAAAAACACGTCCCTGTCTATCAGTAAATCTCTTAACATAATCATCACGAAGTAAATATGGAATTGTAATCCTTCACTTAAACATTTTTATATTCCTTGACCCTACTAAATAACTTCAAGAATTAGGAGTTCAAATTTTGTTGTACAGAAAACTAGGAAAAACAGGTGAAAAAGTATCCATACTTGGTTTTGGATGCATGCGGCTTCCAGTAATTGATGGTAACCCTGAAAAAATAGATCCACATGCCACAGAGATGCTCCATTACGCCCTTGAGCATGGTGTTAATCTTTTTGACACCGGTTATTCGTACCACAGCTCCTCTGCATCTCAAAGTGGGCAAAGTGAAGTCTGGCTGGGGAATGCACTTAAAGATGGGTATCGGGAAGATGTGTACATATCCACCAAGTTGCCCAGCTGGCTCATCAAAAAAAGGGAAGATCTAAACTATTACTTGGATAAACAGCTTGAAAAGCTTCAAACCAAATATATTGATTTCTATCTCCTGCATGGCCTGGGGCAGAGTACGTGGTCAAACCTGGAAAGCAGGGGTGTCCTGGAGTTCCTGGACTCTGCTCTTGAAGAGGGCAAAATAAGATATGCTGGTTTCTCATTCCACGATAAAATCGGCCTTTTCAAGAAAATCGTGGACTCCTATAACTGGGACTTATCCTTGATCCAGTACAACTACATGGATCAAAACTTCCAGGCTGGGAAGGAAGGACTCCATTACCTTGCAGAGCGAAATATGGGCACCATCATCATGGAACCCCTCCGTGGGGGTTGCCTCACCAACAACATACCTCAGGATATTCAGGCCATATGGGATAAAGCAGTGCCTAAAAGAAGCCTCTCAGAATGGGCTTTGCGTTTCCTATGGGACCAAGGAGAAATAAACACCGTTTTAAGTGGTATGAGTACCATAGAGCAAATGATTGAGAATATTATGATGGCAGAAAAAGGCTATGCCAACAGCCTCACCCGTGATGAAAAAACTCTGATTGAAGAGGTTATAGATGCATATAGTGAAAGGATGCATGTTATGTGTACCAGATGTGGCTATTGCATGCCATGTCCTGCTGGTGTGGATATTCCGCTGAATTTAAGCCTCTTAAATGACTTATACGTCTACCAGAATATGGAAAAACCATTGGGAAGTTACAAATTCTTAACTGCCAAAAAAGAAAGCGCAAGTTTCTGCACCCAGTGTGGTGAATGTGAAGAGAGTTGTACACAAAAATTACCAATCAAAAAACTAATTATGGAATCATCGGATATCTTTGACGCAGAATTGAAAAAGAAAAAAAGTTAAAAAATATAATAGATTAAGAAAAAAATTTAAAAAATAATAGTTTAAGAAAAAGTTAAAAAAAAATAAGAGATAAAAAAAGTTAATAAAGATACCAGAGTTTTATTAAATTATCTGGTCTGTAGTATCTCGTTTTCAGGTATTTGGCCTATTTCCAGTCCAGGCATTGCTTTACCCAGGTCCCTGCTTACATCAGCAATGACATCAGGTTCATTGTAGTGTTGAGTTGCTTCTACAATAGCTTTTGCCACGATTTCAGGGTTTTCAGACTTGAATATTCCTGATCCCACAAAGACACCATCAGCTCCAAGCTGCATCATAAGTGCAGCATCTGCAGGTGTTGCTACTCCACCGGCAGCGAAGTTTAAAACTGGAAGTTTCTGTAATTTTGCAGTTTCTTTAACCAGTTCTAGTGGTGATTCAAGCTCCCTGGCCACTGCCCATAGCTCTTCTTCATCCTTGGTTTTGATTTCCCTTATGGTTCCCTGGATTCTCCTCATATGCCTGACAGCTTCAACTATGTTACCGGTTCCAGCTTCACCCTTGGTCCTGATCATGGCTGCACCTTCATCTATACGACGTAATGCTTCCCCTAGGTCTCTGGCCCCGCATACAAATGGTGTTGTGAAGTTTTTCTTGTCGATGTGGAATTTTTCATCGGCAGGGGTGAGTACTTCACTTTCATCGATCATATCCACTCCCAGTGTTTCTAAGACCTGTGCTTCTACAAAATGACCGATTCTTACTTTAGCCATTACTGTGATGGACACGGCGTCTATTATTTCCGTTACTTTGGAAGGATCTGCCATTCTAGCCACTCCACCAGTAGCCCTTATATCTGCAGGGACTTTTTCCAAAGCCATAACTGATACTGCTCCTGCTTCTTCAGCTATAACTGCCTGGTCAGCGTTTACTACATCCATGATCACTCCGCCATTGGTCATCTTGACGAAGTCTTTCTTTAATACTTCAGTTCCATGTAATACCATTTTTTTACTATCTCCTACAATTGTTATATCCTTCCCATGTGTATTATTTAATATCCTTCAATATGTTCATAAATGCAACTAATTTATTTACTTTTTATTTTATCTCCTGATTTTACTTCCCCGCCCTTTATGACCCGGGCAAATATGCCTTCAATGGGCATGACACACGTCCCTACTTGTCGACCTATTTCACAGGGCTCGAGACATTCTTTTCCTATCTGCGTGACCTCCAGAATAACATCATCCCCAATAAAAAGTCGGGTGCCCATCGGAAGTGAGGGGATATCTATTCCTTTAGTGGTGATATTCTCTCCAAAATCTCCGGGATTCACGTTCAGTCCTAAGTCACGCATTTTCTCTATACTTTCTATACTTAAAAGACTGATTTGACGGTGGGTGCTGCTATCAGCATGTGAGTCACCGATAATCCCGAAATTTTCCTTTAAAATTCCTTTATCTATGTTGATCTTTTTTTGGTGCTTCACTTCACTTGTGGAAACTGCTATTACTTGTACCGAAGGGGTCATAGAAATCACTATTGAAATATTTTACCCTTTAAAAATAAAAATTTTTCTCTAGATAATCCTTTAAGAAGGGAATATGATAATCCTTTATAAGGAAATTTGAAATTCATTAATAAATAAATTTGAAAATTTTTATTTAAACCTTATCAAAATGCTCATTCCTAAATAAAATTTTTTATTGAAATTAATTATTTTTTTTCAGAGTTTGGAAAATTTTTTCAAGTTCATCTTCCATGCCAATTTTCTTCTGTGTCTCCAGAACTTTCTCTAAAACTGCGTTGGTTTCTGGATGTTTAGGTGCTGCCCTGCAACCACTTTCAGGTAATATTGAAATGGCAAGTGTGCCTATTTGTTCACCTATATTCTGTATTTCCACCTTATCCAGACCAATAAGGGGACTTAATATTGGCATGTTTGTACTGTAACGGGTGGCCAGGATGTTGGGTAATGTCTGGGATGCCACCTGCCCCAGGCTGCTGCCATCGATTATGGCCATTGCACTCTCTTTTTGGGCCAGTTTTTCAGCTAACTGGTACATTCCACTTTTACACAACACACAGGTCATCCGTGGTGGGGCTTCATCCACAATTTTGTGCAGGTAATCACCATAGTTAACGGTGTAGAAGTTCACCTTAGACCCGGAAGAATATTCTTTGAGTTTTTCAACTATTTTGGTTATCTTATCCAGCGACTCTCCTGTGAAGGGGTGGTTGTTGAAGTGAAGAAGGGTAACTGAACATCCCCTCTTCATCATGAGAAAGGTGGCTACTGGTGAGTCCTGACCTCCAGATAACAGGGCTATCACTCTTCCCTGGGTTCCAATGGGCAAACCACCTAATCCCTTTTTTTTCTCGTGGAATATGTAGGTTTTATCATCTCTTACTTCTACAAATATTGTAAAATCAGGTTCTGAGAGGTTTACTGGTGAACCAGTTTCATCAACCACCACTGCACCACAGTAGGCAGCCATCTCCTGACTGGTGAACTTATGTTCACCAACTCTACGGCAACGGATGGCAAAGCTTTGTTCTCCGGAGAATATTTGGTCCTTCACTAGTTTCTTAACGTAATTCTTCAAGGTTTCTTTAATGGAGTTATAATCTGTAGTTGTCTGTACAGTGGGGCTGTATGAAACCACACCAAATATCTTTCCTAAAGATTCCAACGCTTCTGAATAGTTTTCCGGGAATAGGAATATTCTTCCCTGTTTTATCTGTATATCTCCTGGAATGATATTTTTAATATTGGAGATGAGTTTCTTTTCGAATCTGCTCCTAACTCGGGGACTTTTAACTCCTATTTCTCCATATCTTATTATGATGGGTTTTGAGGCTGTTTCAGTCATTACATGCTTCCATTAACTTAAATTAATTGTATGGTGTTTGGTACCTGAACTAGTTTTTGTATATCAAATTAAATAACCATAAAAATAGGATAATCAGGAATTAAATTCTATTTCCTGGCCCTTGCAACTTTTTTAGCAGTTACCATTTGTCCTATAGCAATGAGTCCTACAAAGAATTTTTCAAGGCCACCTGTTGCCCAGATTGCCTCTCCAAAGGTTGCATTTTTAATCCGTAATTCATATTCTTCAGCAGTAACATGTTCTCCTGTGCGTCTGGTGGTGATTATGGCAGATGCTTCCATGAGTTCATCCCAGCTTACTCCTTTAAGTTCCTTCTCAAGGGCCTTAAAGATCTTATATACTTTTATCTCATAGAGATGGGATAGGGTTTTCACTATATCAACAGAACGGACAACACCAACAAGTACTTCCTCATCATTAAGAACTGGGACGTTTACAAGTTTATTGTGGGTTATCTTCAGAACAGCCAATCTGGCAGGATCATTTTCATTGACGTGAACTACGCTGTCTGTGGAATGCATCACTTCACTTATTTTCTTTTTACCATCCCGTAACCCCTGGGTTATGTTAAATGATGTAATCCACCCTACAAGACGTATGTCTTTATCTACCACTGGTGTGGTAAATTTTTTACCTTTTTCCATGATTATTGATACTTCATCAATATTCTGATCCGGTGATACGTATATAAATTCTTCATCCATTATCTCTTTAACTTTCAATTTATATCCCCTCCAGTTTCAATGCTCCAACAGGGCATTTGGTTGAACATACGTTACATAAAATACATTTATCCTCAGATAACACTACTTCGTCGCCTTCAAGTTGGATTGCTTCCACTGGGCAGTTTTCTTCACATACCATGCATTGGACGCAGGTTTCCTGATCCACCAGGAGCTTTTTGGTTTTAATTATTGATCCTAAGTCCCGTTCTAGAACAATTGCATTTTCGGGACAGACATTAGCACATGCACCACATCCTATGCATAAACTGGTATCTACTACTGCTTTTCCTTTTTTCATGGATATGGCACTGGTTGGGCAGAATTTAACACATTCTCCTGATCCTTCACACTTCTCTTCATCTACAGTTATATTTTTGAGCTTTAATTTCCGGTGAGGTACCTTTTCCTCTTTCACGTGGAATTTAACTTCCTCATTTACATCAGATGTGGTTTCTAATATTTTAACAGCACCAATTGGACAAGTTTCTGCACATATATCGCATTTAACACACTTATCAGTTATTCTTGGCTGTTTATCTGATTTAGCCTCTGTTATTGCATCAACTGGACACTCTTCTACGCAAAGATTGCATCTTACACATTCTGGGGAGATGGTTATGAATTTCTGTTTCAAGGAACATTCTTCAATTTCAGGTTGGAAATCCTCATCTATATGCTCGATTTCCATTGATTTAATCTTAACTTCTCCCTGAAGTTCTTTTCTATCTTTTTTAAAGGTTACATCCATAATAAACCCATCTTTCATATCTGATTTTGTTAATGATCAATTAATTTTCTTTGTTTAAATTCTCTAATATACTCTTTTAATTTTGAAGCGTCTGGTAAATTCCCGGTTCCACCAAAGTATTCCACACTGCATGCAGCCACATAATTCCCAATAACACAGGAATCTTCCAAATTTTCCCCATTTAAATATCCAAATAAAAATCCAGCGTTAAAGGCATCTCCTGCTCCGGTGGTATCCTTGCATTTAGCTGGAAAAGTTTCCACAAAATAGGAGGACTCACCATCTGTAGCGTAGCACCCATCCTCTCCTAGTTTAACCACCACCATATCCATATGGAAGTCTTTCAGGGATTCTATTTCTTCTTCAATTGTTTTATATTTATTCCGGGTTAACAGTTTAAGTTCAGCACTATTTATCAGTAGTATATTTGTTTTTTTAAGGATTTTCCCAATTTTTTCAGAACCATATTCTGCGTAGATCCTTCCGGGGTCCAGGCTTACCTTTACATCAGGAGGTAGCTGGTCTAAAAGATCTTCTTGGGTATGGATGGAATCACCAACAAAGGATGTAATATGTAGAACCCTTGTATCAGATATCATATCTAGATAAACTTCCTCGGACTTTATCTCATCATTTACACCGGAATCAACGTATAATGCTCTTTCTCCCCTATCATCTACAAAGCCCATTACATTACCGCTTCTTCCGTGGGCTGATGTTATTACTCCATTGGTATTTACTCCTTCATTTTTGAGATTTTCAAGTAAAATTTCGCCTTCAGAATCCTGGGCAACTTTACCAATGAACGCCGTCCTTAAGTTAAGTTTTGATAGCCCTATGATGGTGTTGGCTGCGCTTCCACCGCATGATATGTTAAAATCCTTTATAAATGATTCATCATCCTTACCGGCTATTTTATTAACCAGATAGAGTTTATCCAGGTTCAATGCACCGAATCCCACTACATCGAAGGTCATGTAAATCTCCCTAACTAAACAATGCCCGTAAGTAAATTTTATGATCACCCAACTGGCCTTCATAGTTACCAGCTGAAACCATTAAAACATCTTCATCCTCAAGTACTGCCAGGATCCCCTCTCTCATTGCTTCTTCAAGTGCTTCAGCATTTATCCCATTTATTACAATTTCAGGTACGTAACCCACATTATCTGGAATTTTTGACTCTTCCTTCAATACTGATTTAAGGGATGGACAGTATGGATGGTTAGTTGTAGGACCTATCCATGGATAATTGGTTTCGGGCTTTGATGCTGCAGAACAGATATCAAATGGCGTTATAACTCCTTCTACTTTTTCAATGACTTTTAATGCCTTTCTACCGGCATTTAAAACTGAATCCTTAGTCCTGCACATGTACCAGAAATTAGCACCCATTATTCCTTTAGAGTAGCCTAGCTTGCGTTGGATAATGAAATCAGGTATGGCTATAGGCACCACGATCATGTCCCTGCCATATAATTTTTCCTCCCATTCAAAACCATCACCACAATGGCCTACCTGTTTCATGGTGTCTATGTATCCCTCCGGATTTATAGACGCATCAAATACCCTGGTGAATGGTTTAACCAGTACGTCCTGCCGAATGCGGTAGGATAATTCCACATCAAATTTTTCAATGTCTTCATTATCGTACCAGAACTGAACAATCACACCCATCCTACCGTCAGGAGTTTCCTTTTCATCAAGCCAGGATTCTATTCCCCCTTCTACCCTACCAATAACCGTGCCTGGTGTGGCGGTTGCATCATATGCTGCTCTTTTAAGGGTTTCCCCATCGTCTGCCGTGATAATCACCCGACAGCAGATGCCAGTGAATGCTTCAGCATAGGTGTCATCCAGCTTTGATTTTAATACTGATAATTTTTGTAGTGACATTATTATCCTAAACCCCCTATTGATTCTCCCCGCACATTCTTACGGTATTTAAGGCTTTCTTCTTTAATCTTCTCCCTGTTTTGATCATCCACAATATCTATCTGGATATTGGATAGGGAGGGATATTTAAGGGTTAACTGTGAATCCACAGGATAATCCTCTAAAGCACGTAGTGGTCCATCTTTAAATTGGTCAATAAATTCCATTATTTCTTCCCTACCTCCCTTGTTAAAGAGGTCGGCCAATATGGATATGGGAAGTGTATTATCCGCCATAATTGCTATTTCTGTCTCCTCAATTGAGTATTCATTACCATTAAATGCCACTGACAGTCCACCTTGTTCAAGTGCATATTTTAATGGCTGGACATCGGTTATACTATCCCCTACATACATCAGATCAGATCCCTTAAACTGGAATCTTTTAATGATATCCAGTACCGATTCCTTTTTACCTTCTCCTCCCACTGGGTCTACTTCTTCTATTATTTTGCCAATGTGCATTTGGGGGATTATTTCCCAGAATATTTTCTCTAGGTTTTCGAAGCTTGGATCATTTAAGACATCTTCCCGGAGTTCCATGAGCCTTGTTTTTTCTGTAGAGGTTAAAGAATATTTATCTATGTCCAATATAGTAGAATAGGTATTTTGAAATGGAAATCCAGTTATATTACACAGGGCCTGTATATACTGCTGGTAACTGGTACTTACAATAAATGAGGGCATGGTACAGTACACAAACTGGAGGGTGTCCCGTGCACCAGGGACCAGGCAAACAGTTTCCTCTGAAAACTCAGTTATATCCTTGTTGGTAGCATCATATGCCTTCAAGAAGGGAAGAATTAGCTTTAAAGTTCCCCCGGCATTATATCCTGGCCTTTTAATTTCATCCGCCAGAATATCATCGTATCTGCTGACTATCTGGAAAAATCTTTCCCCATCTTCTATGTATTTGCCTGAAAGTTCAAAAGCATTATCATTTATAGTTAGGGGACCTTCACAGTCAGAAACAAAAAATCTTCTGTTCAATTTTTGATCCTCCCATGTAGAAAATTAAATTTTTGTATAGGACCAGTTTTCTATTTTTAAGAAATACTAGTTTTCTGCCTTAAATTTGATGGCATGTAATGGACATACTCCTTCACATTCTGCACATCGAATACATCTATCTGTATCAACTGTTAATTTATCATCTTGGAAACTTAACGCATCTTCCGGACATCTATTAACACATACCTCGCACTGCTGGCAGGAATCATAATCTACTACTATTTCTCCTTTTCTAGGGCCTTTGATCTTTTCCCTGGAGAAGTATATCCTTCCATCCCTGGTTGCGAAATGTTCTTCAGTTATACTTACAGCATCAAATGGACAGGCTTCTACACAGCGTCCACAGAAAACACATCCCTCTGTTATATGAATGGGAAGTGGTGCTTGAAGCTTTATACAGTTTACTGGGCATTGGTCAACACAGACACCACAGGCTATACAGTTTTCATCAATAACTGTTTTTTCCCGTTTAGGATTGGTTTTCTCTATTATTTCACCAATATCATCTATTTCCAGTCCACCATCCACCATGCCTTTGATCTCATCTTCTAACAGTCCAGTTACATCTTCTTCAAACTCATCTTCCTCATGGCTGGCACTCACATCTCGGGATATTTTATTAAAGATGGAGTTGATTCGACTGGCATTTTTTGAGAGTTTGCTAGCGTCTTTTTCCAGGATCTCAGATAAAATTTCCATGGTTTTAATTTTATTATAATCTTTATATGCCCTTTTCCTGGAAGAATATCTAATTGCTGTACTGGGACAGACATCCATACATTCTTCGCATCTTGCACAGTACGCGGGGTTTATATAGGGTAATTTACTTACTTCGCCCACATTTATAGCTCCTCTGGACGGGCATACCCTGGTGCAGGTCATACAACCAATACATTTTTTCTGGTTTACCACTACCGCCTTACCGCCAGCCACGGATCTGGGCAGTATTTCACCATATTTTATGGCTTCTGTGGGGCATACACGAGCACAGTATCCGCACCGGACACATGTATCCTCATTTATTACACTATGTGCTTCCTCAGAACCAGTTGATTCCAGGTGAATAGATCCAGTTTTGCAGGCATGTACACATGCCCCGCATTGTCTGCAGAGTTTTTTGTTTATATTAGGTACATTTTCCCGTATGGGTTCTGCCATGGTAGTTTTCATTGTTATGGCATCGTAGGGGCAGACTTCCCTGCATAACACACATCCCACACACTTTTCGTTGATTTCGATATGGTTATCTGGCGGTACCTGGTTTATGGCATCTACTGGACATGAAAGTAAACATGGTCGTTCTTCGCACTGCTCACACTTACTTGAATCTATTTCATATTCAACATCCACTTCTCTGAGTGGTTTGTTCAGTTTTTTGGAAGTTGTGTTTTTTGAGCTTTCAGTTTCTGGAATTTTAATCTACTCCTTTACTGGGTTGGTAGTTTTGAAGGTTTTATTGTGATCTGGATCAATCCCTCATCTAGGGGGTCATCAGTTAACTGGAATCTGGCTAAATAATAGCCGGGTACATCGAATGGGCATGTCTGGTAGCATATACTACATCTTAGACATTTATCCGGATCTCTTTTAACTCCTTCTTCTTCATCATATGTTATAGCTCCGGAAGGACATTCACTGACACATAAGCGGCAGTCTGTACACTTTTCTTCATTCCAGGTTAATATTCTAAGCTTGAGGCGGTCGGTTATCTTCTCGAAAGTGTCCCTTATCAGATCTTCCTGAGGGATTATCTCCCTGGCCTTTTGAGCCAGTTCATAGGTGGGATAATCTATCTTGTATACTTCTGGTGGTTCCAGAAACATTATCTTGTCCTGGTCTTCATCTATCCGGGATTCTAGGGTATTAACCACCAGGTTGATTATAGATTTCTGCTCCTCTACATGGTCAACATATATGGCCTTTACAGCCCCTTTTACCGGGCAGTTTTTGACACAGTCCCCACAGCCTATGCATTTGGACTGATCTATAACCATTTTTTTATCCACCTCTGATATGGCACCTGCCACATTTTTACAGGTTTCTAAACACTTTTTACAGCGTATGCAGAGGTAATCATCAATTACATACAACTTCTCTTGGGGGAATATGGTGAATTTCTCCCGGATATGGTGGTTTTCGCCACAGAGTAAGGTTTTTGGTTCGGTGGGACATACTTCGGCACAGAAACCGCACCTTATACATCCTCTGTTGTTTATAATGGGATAGGTGATACCCTTTTCATGGGTGTTGTCCTTAGTTCTCACCAGTTTAATAGCCATGGGCGCAGGACAGGCAGCTGTACAGGCCCCACATGCTATACAGTACTCTTTTCTGACTTCGGGGAAGTCCCTAAATCGGGATGGGGTTTCCATAATTTCCTGGTCAGTTTTTGCATCAGCAAATTTTTCTGCCCATGATTTTCTGGCAAATTCGTATAGATACCATATTACTGAAGACATAAGACATCATTCGGGAATATTCATTTATTTTACTGTTATTTTCAATCTAATTTTCATCATTCATTGTAAGGAATATTATAATCAGGATAAACATATTCCTGGCTCTTACCAGTTTCATCCATTATCACTACCCTCTCTGTACAGGCGATGCATGGATCTACACTGGCATAAGTGGCTAGTGCATCAGGGACAGTTGCCACATCCTTCATCATGTACTTGGCACAGGCATCTATGTTCATTATACTTGGTGTTCTGATGGAGGCGTTTTTTATGAGGTTTCCGTTGGTTTCTATCATATAGGTCACCTCTCCTCTTGGTGCTTCGTTTCTCCATTCACCGTATCCTGCAGGGATAGTTATCTGTTTTCTAATCTCTCCTGGAGGTAAGTTTTCAATTGCCTGTTTTATTATTTTTATTGATTCTGTTACCTCATCGAATCTGTTCATTGTTCTGGCGTAGTTATCCTGTTCCTTTCTCCATATCACCTTGAAGTCAAAGTGATCATGGTAAGTGTGATGTTGTTCTCGCAGATCATGTTTCAGCCCAGAAGCTCTTCCTATAGGCCCAACTGCCCTTGCTTTAATGGCTTCTTCCCGGGTCATTTTTCCCACGTCATGGGATCTAATGCCTACCAATGGTCCATGATTGAACATCTCCACGTATCGGTCGTACTGATCCTCTAATTCCAGGATTATCTTCATTATACTGTCCAGGTGTGACTGATTTACATCCATCTTCACTCCACCGACTATGTTCCATCCCATGTTAACTCTGTTTCCAGTTAATAGTTCGATAGCGTCCATGATGGGTTCTCTCAGGTGTAACATGTACATAAAGAGGGTTTCATGTTCTAATGCTTTGAAATAGGTTGAATTGGCCAGTAGGTGACTCTGAATTCTATCGAGTTCATTGGTAAGCACTCTCAGGAATTGGGCACGTAGTGGTACTTGTTCTCCTGCTATACTTTCAAAGGTTTCTGCGAAGGTCTGGGTGTGGATGTATGAACAGATTCCACAGACTCTCTCTGATAAAAATATGCCTTTTTGCCATGTTTTACCCCTCATAACCCTTTCTATACCACGGTGAACATATCCATAGTCAATTTCTGCTTCTAAAACTTTCTCACCCTGGGTTTTTAGTTTTAATCGTAGAGGTTCTTTGAGAGCGGGGTGAATTGGTCCTATGGGCAATATCATACTTTTTCCCCTCCTTCTGCTTTCTCCTCTACTGTGTGCCCTCCTTTAGCTTGCCTTCCTTTAGTTGCTATTGCATCTGGTCCCACGGCTAAAATTGCTGCCAGTATTTCTGATGGCCTTGGTGGACATCCGGAGATTTCTGCATCTACCGGTATGAAATCACTGGCCGGTGCGTAAACACTGCCACCTTCCTGATTAAATACATCACCAGATAAGGGACAGTTTCCAACGGCAACTACTACTTTAGGTTCTGGGGCTTTAGCATATATTCTCTGCAATTTTTCTCTCCATTGTTCGGTTACTGCACCTGCAATAAGTATAACATCCGCTTCTCTAGGGTTGTTATGTACATAAATTCCGTACTGTTCCAGGTCGTATCTGGGGGAAAGCAGGGCCACTACTTCGATGTCACAGCCGTTACACCCTCCGGTACTTACTAAACAGACATGAATAGAACTTTTTCGTATAACGTCTTTAAGGGAATCCAACATTTCTTTTACCTTGATCTATTTTTTTCTTCTTGTACCAGATCTATATTCCAATGATTAAATGTAATTTTTTATGAGAATTTTTTTTTTGAGAATTTTAAAATTTTTATATGCAATAATTTTTTTTACATTTCGCAAATAATCCAGTTAATTTAACGTTTTAAATATTCCACTAGTTCTTTTTTACCTTCTTCCAGAAATTTTTCGTAAGATTTTTCGTCTTTTATAATTTTAATGGCTGTCCTAGTTTTGATATCCTCTGATTCTTCTTTTGTTAAAAGATTCATAACATCTGCCAGTACGCAAAGCCTTAAATCAGAATGAACTCTCTCTTTAATGCATCTTAACTTGGCTGATTCAAATCGGGGGTGTACGGCTTCTAAACTGGACATGTCCAGTCTTCTGATCATTATTTCTTCCAGTTCTTCTGTTTTAATCTTGAGCTCCTTTGAGAAGGGAATTATTATATCTTCCTGCCACCTGTAACTTGCAAGTATCCTTTTTTTCATCCTTAAGCGAAGATCTTCTTCGCTGGTTGCTGGTGCTTCTTTCTGGAATTTAATATCTTCTTCAAATTCTTCATCTATATTTGAGAGGGGAATTATATCATCTGATGAATCTATTTCTTCTTCTAGTATGTTTTCTTCCTCAGGAGTATTAGTTTCTTCTCCTGAAGTTTTTGTTTCCTCATCAGTTGTTTTTGTTTCCTCATCATTGGCATTCATAATAACACCGTCCTTAATATCCAGATAATCCCTGCCACTGCAAACCCAATTACAGTTTCATACCTTCCATAGCCGGGTCTCATCCCAAATACCATGGCAAACAGGAACACTCCCACTGTGACTGTGATGAACTCTGGAATTGCTGGTATGAGTTGTGCATTTAATGCCAGAACCCATCCAATTATTGCCATTATAAGGGCTAGAACATCTATTTTATTTATTATAAACGGTTCTGAATACTTTTTATAACTTAATAGGAGCCCTAATATGGATCCTATTACAAATGAAAGTATGTAAATTAGATATAAATGATTATCCATTGATTTTCACCTATGCTGGTCTGAAAAGATATATAAATGAAAAGATGAATGCTAAAAGAGCCACTATCATGGCCAAATTTTCAATTTTTTCAGCTAATTGTAAACCTTTCTTTTTGTTAAGTAGTACAGTGAGGATTAAGATGAAAAAAATGGATATTGTCAGTGGCAATACTACTGTCCTCTGTAAAATTACAGCTAAACTACTGGCCAGAATCGCCCCAATTACGGTTAACGCCATAAAGAACAACAAATCGTTTTCCCGTTCCATTTCCCAGTTCTCCTTGTTTATTTTTTAATATAATATCATTGAATTATTTTTTATTTGATGTAATATTTTTTTAAATTTTGATCATGTTTTAAATGTAGATCATTGCAATGGATCCCACTATACCTATGAAAGCCAGTGTGACCTCTGCCATAACAGAATGGTTTGGGTTAAGTATGGGTGTGATGGCATTTATCAGTCCAATCACAGCGGTGACAATAACCATTCCAATAAGGTAGCCAATAGGACTCAGGCCACCAATAAATACTGTTAAAAATATCCATACCAGCATGTACCAGGTTATGGATTCTGACATCATTATAAATCCACGTAAAGTACCGAAGTGCTCTGTTTCAAATCCGGATATTATATCTTTGGCCAAAGTAATGTTAAATGGGGAGAAATAATAGGATTTAGAGATAATCAGTACAATGAACATCAAGGCTGTCAGGGGTATGCTTAGTAACAGGGCTCCGTGTGCATCCTGGTAGGCAATTATACCCGCCAGGTCCATGGTTCCTGTTTTTAGGTATATGATAATTAAAACTGCAAATAGAGGCAGTTCTGCTGCTGCTGAAAATACAGCTCTTACACAGCTAAGTTTACCATAGGGCGATCCTGAACTGGATCCAGCATTATGCTCCACAATCTTGTGAATTGCAAATATGGCAAAGAGCAGTAGAAGCGGCCCATGTGTTACAGGACCTATGATTACTGCAGCAACCCATATTGCCATGAGTATTAGAGTTATAACTACGTAAAATGGCATGGCTGCCGTTTTCGGAAATACTGTTTCCTTTATGAAAAATTTAAGGGTGTGCAGTAGGTGCTGTATTATTGGTGGTCCGGGCCTCATCTGTATCCTGGCCATTACCTTTCTTTGGAGCCCGAATAGCAAGCTGCCTATAAAGAACGCAATTAAAACGTTCAACAGGATTTCTGCCATTAAATTCATTTCTTTTCACCAGTTAAATTATAATATGTCTATTTTATCTTTTTATTTGATTATAGGATGTTTAGTGTCAAATTATTGATTATAGGATGTTTAGTGTCAAATTATTTGATGTTATGATGTTAAATTAGTACCCAATAAATGGTTCCTTAGTCTTATCTTCTTCATCCTCCTTAGTACCCTGGGCCATGGAGATTAACCCCAGAGAAAGGACGGATAATGGTATAAATACCAGGGAAATTGCATAAACTATCCAGTCTGCGGGATTGAAGATCAAAGCATATATTATGGCAAATACTGAAATTATGAATATTATCCAGCTGACACCTTTTAATTTGTCCATTTATTTTCACCTGATTATATATTTCTCTTACTAGAATGGTTTGTTAATTATTAAAAGTATTTCTATAGCCCTTACAATTACCAGTAAGGAGCTTAGATGTATTATCACTAAAAATGGAGAACCTGCGGTCCTGAACATCTCCGCCTTGGTGGCGAAAAATGGAGCAACACCAGACTCGCCAGCCACACCAATGAATAATAATATTGAGCCAAAGAGCATCATGGCCGTGGTTGGTATGTTTACAATCTCAAGCATGCTGAGTGTTCCTGTTGTACCTAATATTAAGGCGGCACCTCCAAACAGGGGTAATGTGGCCAGCATAGCAATTATACCATATTGGAATGCAGAGTCTAAAACATCTACTTCTTTTACAGCTGAAACTATGCCTATGTTGACTATTCCAATCAAAGTAACGAAGAGTGTGAAATTGAAGAGATCCCCAGTTATCATGGCCCCAGCAGTAGCAATCCCGCATATTATGGATAGGAACCTGCGGATTTTAAATTCATCCTTACTAACCTTTTTTTCTCTATCATTAAGAGTTCCAAACTGGGCCTCTACCTGTTTTTCTGTTCTGCTCATGGCGATGAGGACTGTGAATACCAGTGCAGCTACGGACATGAAAAGGTTGAAAGTGGTTACGTACAAAACGATATCTCCCAGGGGGATGATACCTAGAAGCTGTCCACCTAATGTTGTTAAATCCATTTAATCTACTCCTTACCCCTTTTGAACTCTTCTCGACCTATTACACCGATTAACCCTGCTTTATACGCGACTTCTATAAACAGTCCAAATGCAGCCAGGAACAATCCCAGAAGCCAGTAGTCAGGAGCCGCGAAGAATAATAAGAATCCAATCAACCATAGACACCATACAACAACCGCTGTTGCAGATATACCTTCCCAAATATCGGAAGGAACTCCCCGATATATCTTTGAAATCAAATAAAAGAGTATACCTGCTCCTGCAACAGCTCCTCCTGTAAATCCACTGAGAAATGCGCCGTAGGCAACCAATATTACTGCAAAAAATACTGGTGCTGTTTCAAAAATTTCCATATTCAGATTTAATGGAACTGGTATGAGATCCACTTTTTTATCCATTTTTCTCATCTCCCTACTCATGAGCAACTCGGAAATTGCCAGGATTTCAGCCAGCTCAACCACCAGTCCAGGAAGTATTAACGCTTCAGCCAGATCCGTTCCAACTGCCGCCACTATGATAAGCATTCCCAGACCTACGATATCGGTAAGAATCAATACATGAATATCCCTTTTCTGAAAGGCTATACCCAAAAGCCCAATCAATCCCACGAGTAACCCAGTAAAAATAGCTGGGATGTAAAGGGATACAACAACTGGCGACACTACATCAGGAACAGGAACAACCAATTTATTCCTCCTCCTTCCTTCTCATGGTGAAGTGTAATGCCACCCAGGAGGCTATAATTGTTGCCATCAGCATAATGCTGGATTCCAGTATGGTGTCAAATCCCCTACTATAGTAAAGTATCTCATCAATCACCCCACCAGGGGAGGATAAGATTGATGTACCAAAGTACAGTGTGGTTTGACTGACACCAATGGCTATGGGAGATAAGTAGCTTGTAATGAATCCTGCTTTTTCTGCAAACTGCGGATATTGTGATATATATGTAGCAGGCTCCTCCAATACTGATCCTCCACGATTGTATGGTGCAAATGGATCTTTATCATCCACCTGTGCTTGTGGTGCTGGTTTTAGGTATAATTGATTGACATCATAGGTTAAAGGTACAACAAAACCCGCCATCAAAGCAATGGCTAGTATGACTGAAAAAACCTTGGGTATATTTTTAGGAGTAGCAAGTGAATTCCATAGACGGCCTAACCTCATACATCTGCCTCCAATTCTTCCAATCTTACTACGGCCCTAAGTAATATCATCATGATTATAAGAGATGCTGCTATATAGGTTAAAAGTGCAACTGTATGATTATAGGTCAATAAAATTAATGAAATGCCAATAGCCGGTACTTCAGTGTTGATGGTCCTTATTATGGGGTCTTTAACTCCAGGACCAATGACAGTTGCTATACTACCAACTATAAGGAGCAGTACACCAGTGTAAAAACATGCGTAAACATCAAACAATGAATCCTTCCTCCTGGGATTTTTGTTGCTGTTTTTTCTTTCTGATTTCATCAAGTTTAATTATGGCAATCAAGAGGATGATTGTGGATATTGGATCAAATATGGCGGCGGCCATGGCCACATCCAGATACTTTGCTGCTGCAATCATGCCTACAAAACCGCCCTGGAGTAATCCAAACATTATAACCTTGTCAATTGGTTTAGAAAGTACAATGATACCTATAGAGCCTATGATGATGATGGCAACTGAAACATAGGTTAAATTTATGAAATCTGTTATTAGCATTGATTTTACACCTTCATCTTATGGTTTTGTGCCTTTTCTTTTTAAAAATCAAGGGCTGTTATATCTGTTAATCTTTAGCATATTCTAGCTTATTCACTCATCTAAAATAATTTCATCCTTTACCCTACCAATGGAGTAGGCAATTGCATTGGAACTCAATGTTGACATTACAAAGTAAGTTATGGCTATAATTGCCCCAAAGGATGTTTGAATGTAAAGGGCGATGAGTGCAGACATACCAAAACCTATTACATTTAAATAAACCATCCGTTCAGTTCTGTCTTGGGCAAGAAGCATTCTTACTGCAGCAAATAATATTATTATGCCCACAATTTCCATTATCATTATATTTACCCTGGATCTTCTATCTTTAAGTTATTTTTTGAACTTTATTTGACTTTGAATAATTATCTTTTTATTTAATTTCGGTATATCTTCCCATTTTCTTGGCTATTTTACCGAGTAATTTTGATGATGAAGGATGATGTAATCCCTGGATAGTGAGTATTGCTATCATCATCCCTGCAATAAACATTTCTGGAGTTAAACCAATGTATGATGTGGCGGCAATTATGACTGTAATGGTCAATGCCCCTGTTGTACCGGCATACCCTGGATCAGCACAAATCCGGTTACCAAAGAAAACTAATATTGCTGCCACAAATCCTCCTTCAGGAATTCCAATTGCAAAACAGCCTATGGCTGCCAGCAGAGTCCCTGCTGATGCATCTGGAGAGCAGACAATGTTACCCTGGAAAAATCCGCCTGCTAAGTCTCCACCCCTTTTCTGGATTCCTCGGCCTATGACTTCGGCACCCTTTACCCCAGGGGCTTCAGGCAGTCCCATCCATGTGTCAATAAGTACGAAGTTGAGCCAGGAGATTACTGCTGCTATGATTATTCCAATTATTTCATTCATGGAGATGCCTCCTGGGATTCATCTGAGGATTCTTCTGAATTTTGTGGTGGAAGAAATCTCTCCAGCATGTATTTGGAAAAAATAGCTGTCAGCACACCTATGGCCAGTGCTATTAAATAGTCCATATTTGTGGATGTCAGGTATCCTAATTTGGAAACCATAGCAGTAAATCCCAGTGCAAGCACTGCTGTTGGAAATACAACACTAGTAGTCCAGGATTTTCTAATTGGCTGTTCAGGAAGTAAAGGAAGCTTTAAGATTAAACCCAATACCATTGCAGACACTATAGCTATGATATAAACAATATAAATCATCACATATTACACCTTTAGCATGAATAATCATGATAGATCGAACTTGATATTTAAACATTTTCCCATCAAGTTCTCAAAGTGACTTTAACTTAACAAGGATAAAATATTTATGATTATTTGTAAATGATTAACTATAAAGATATTACTATTTATTGGGTATATAAGAATAGGTAAAATAGGATAAATATCATTTTATAAGGATTATCCAAAAAAAAAGAAGGTATTTATTAAAATATAACTAAAATGATATTTTACAGAGGGTCCATGAAAAAAGTTACTCGGTGCTTGAATTGAAAATTGATAAAATTGTATCTTACCTACTACTCATTGCAGTGGTTGTTGGTGTTGCAGCCGTTGTTTATATAACCATCAACCCCTCACCAAGTGAAACCTTCACTGAATTCTACATAGTGGGGCCTGAAGGGAAAGCAGGTAATTATCCCACAAATTTAACTGTTGATGAAGAGGGAACAGTGATTATCGGCGTTGTAAACCATGAGGGCAACACTGCAAACTATGAAGTAGTTGTTCAATTAAATAACGTAACCCTCAAAAATGAAACAATTAAATTAGCAAATAAAGAAGAAAAAAGAATACCTTTTACTTTTAATCCCTATCAAAGTGGTAATGATCAAAAAATAAAATTTTTCTTGTATAAGTTACCTGATAACCAGCAGCCTTACAGATCCCTTGATTTGATGATAAATGTAAATTAACTGGCAAATTCATTTGAGTCAAATAAGGGATAATGAATAGTAAATCAATCAATTGATTTTCCAGTAATTTCAATAAATTATAATTTCTTAATGATTTCTTAGTAAACACATCGGATTAAGGTTAACACATGAGTGATGCACGTACAATAGCTAAAAATACAACAGTTCTTTACATTGCACAGATGATTACCCTAGCCTTAGGTTTTTTCATCACCATTTACACGGTCCGATATTTATCAGTAGATAGTTTTGGAATCTTATCTGCAGCATTGGCCCTAACTGGAATATATGTAGTCTTTGGAGACCTTGGGCTAAGTACTCTGACTGTCAGAGAAGTATCCAGGGATAAATCATCCACAAAGAAGTACGTGGGTAACACTACCATAATGAAATTATTTTTAAGCATATTCACATTCTTACTCACGGTTTTAACCGTTTATTTCATTGGTTATGATGATATTACTGTTACTGTAATCTTAATTTTAACTGTTGCCTTTATTTTTAACGCTTTTTCCAGCATATTCTATTCCATATTCCAAGCCTACCAGAAAATGGAGTTTCAATCGATTGCAACTATATTAAACAGTGTAGTGATGCTTATTGGAACTTTCCTTGCTATCTACCTTGGTTTAGATGTGGTTGCCTTCGCATTAGTTTACCTGGCTGCCAATGCAATTAACTTCATTTACATACTGGGTGCCTATGTATGGAAATTCTACCTACCCAACGTAGAGATGGACTTTAAGTTCTGGAAACCTACCATAAAGCAATCACTGCCCTTAGCCATCACAAGCATATTTAACGTGTTGGTATTCAGGTTAGATTCTGTTTTACTCTCAATAATGAGTGGTATGGAGGCAGTAGGATTCTACAACGCAGCATTCAGATTAATGGAGGCACTTATAGTTTTTCCAGCAGTATATACCACTGCCATATTCCCTGTTTTCTCAATTCTACATAGTTCATCCAAAAAACCATTGAAAACAGCCTATGTTAAATCCTTTAAATACCTCACCATCTTGAGCTTACCCATTGCAGTGGGAATCACCTTACTGGCCGAACCAATAATTCTACTATTATACAAGACCGCATATATGCCCTCTATATTAACATTGCAAATAGTTGTATGGGTTCTTCCCTTCATATTCATCAATTATATACAGGGTTCCTTACTTACTGCTATGAATAGACAGGTCACATTCCTTAAAATAACCGCTGTATCCTTGGTTTTAAATGTGGCAATGAACATAGTACTCATACCCATGTACAGCTTTTTAGGAGCTGCAATCGCCACTGTAATTACTGAGGCCATATCTATGACCTTATGCTTTTATGTGCTCTCTAAACTGGTTGCAAAAGTTAAAATACGCGAAATTCTATTTAAACCAGTTATTGCCTGTTTAGTGATGGCATTATTTATTTTACTGGTTGAAACAAACCTATTTGTGGTTATAGGTATTTCAATAGTCATTTACTTCGCTGTTCTAATTGCACTGAAGGGTTTTTCAGAGGATGATTACGATCTATTCCGAGAAATATTAAAAATAAAAAGAGAATAAAAAGCCGGTTATGGGAATAAAAAGACGTTATTTATCTTTATATTTTGATATGATATCTTCTGCTATTTTATCGTATTCTTCTCGGATTTTTATGGACGGATTATCTGATTTATATTCCCTCATAAGCTTTAATTTGGCATAAATAGCCAGGCGATAGACGCTCATTAAAAAACTCAGTGAAAAACCTCTGAATCCTTCCTTACGTCCCTGGAGTTTGAAGTATCTTTTTCTAAATTCACTGAAGATCTGCCACAACACAGACTTGAATTTTATATCTTCACCTGCTTGAAACAATGCCCTTGCTTCTATGGATGTGTAGCGGTTTAATTTATCCAGAAAATGCTCCACATCCAGATAGTTGAAGTGTATGAAACCCTCTTTTTCATCTATCACCTCATAGTATCGGGCGTCCTCTCTTTCGATGTAAGTTGAATGTATTTTATCAGGAATAAACAGGTATTCCTTCTTAAAGAGACGGTGATGAGTATCCTGCAGTGGTCCCCATCCGGTATATCTCATTAACTTTCCAAAGAAGTAGTTGTTGTGGGGTATGGAAATTATATCCCCCAGATCTTCAACAATTATGTTTTCTATCTTTTCCTTGAGTCTGAAGGGTACCATTTCATCAGCATCCAGGATAAGTACCCACCTATTAGACGCCTTTTCCAAGCCGAACTGTCTGGCCGGATCAGCAAAATCCATTCTTTCATGGTAAAAAATCTTATCAGTATATTCAGAGGCTATTTCAGTGGTTTTATCATCACTGTACATATCTATGATTACAATTTCACTTGCCCACTTCACTGTTTCCAGACAGTGCCTTATATTTTTCTCCTCATTGAGGGTGTGAACCAATACAGACACTGGTAATTTATCCATAAAAATCCTCCACAAAATATTTCAAATTTAATTTCATAGCCATAATTGTTTTACGTTTATTATCAATAAGTCGTTTTACTTTTAATAGTCATAATTGTTCCTATTGCTAACAAACTTGTCTTCTCTTGTTATACCCAGTTATATTTATCCTAAGGGTTTCCCTGCTTGAGAGTATAAGCTGCTGGTATCTTTTTTCATCCGCATATAATTTCCGGTGAGTTCAAAAACATGATTCCACTTTTCATTAATCCATTAATTGCACTATTTAATATATTTGATATTACTAATATTAAATTTAACAATCAAAATACTTAATTAGAGGCCAGAATGAACCCCGAAGTTTGTATCATAATTTTAAACTGGAACGGATGGAAGGACACAGTAGAATGCTTGGAATCACTTTATCAGAATAAATATGATAACTATAAAGTTATTCTTGTAGATAACGCATCAGAAGATGAGTCATTGGAAAAAATAGCTGAATACTGCCAGGGAAGAATAGAATTATCCTCAACCTGTGTTGAATATCAAAGGGATAATAAACCATTAAGTTTTATTCAGATTGATGGAGAAGAAGTGAACAGAAAATTTAACACCCTCGACTACAAGTTGTTACTGATTAAAAACAGAGAAAACCAGGGTTTTGCAATAGGTAACAACATTGGAATGAGATTTGCATTAAATAACTTCAATCCAGATTATTTTCTACTATTAAATAATGACACTGTCTTGGGCCCTGAATTTCTAATTGAACTGGTGAACACCGGAGAATCATCTAAAGAAATAGGATTTGTAGGCCCTAAAACCTACCTGTATAATGATGAAGATGTTATTCAGGCAGCGGGTGGGGGAAATATAGATTTTTCACGTGGTGAATCCCATGAGGTAGCCTTCATGAAAAAGGATACTGGAAAATTTGATAAGAATATGGAACTTGATTATGTAGGAGGATCATGCTTGCTTGTTAAAAAGGAAGTTACCGATAGAATCGGCTTCCTGGATGAGGAATTTTATATGTACTGGGAAGATGTTGACTGGTGCTTCACTGGAAGAGAAGCGGGTTACAAATCAATTTATTCCTATAAATCAAGAATATGGCATAAATATGGAACATCCAGCCAGGATCACTTTAAAACATATTACCATAACCGGAACAGGTTGTATTTCATGAAAAAACATGCCCCATCCGGATATTATCAAAAATTCATGGCCCATTATCTGCCGGAAATTTTAAGAGAAAGTGGATATCAATTACTTTATAAGAGAAACTGGAAATTATTTAAATCCCTAATAAAAGGGGCTGTTGATGGGATTAAACTAAAAAATTAAGGATATTTAAGAGCTTAAATACAGTAGGCGGCTTACTAAATGAAAATTGCAGTTTTCCATAATTTACCATCGGGCGGAGCAAAAAGAGCCTTACATAACTACGTGGACTACCTTAGTAGGCATGATCACACTGTGGATGTATTTGTACCCTCCACTGCCAATGAAGAATTCTTACCCCTTGAGGAAGTATCAAGCAGTTTAAATGTTTTTCCAGTGGGAAAAACATTAAAAGGTTCACTATATTCAACTTTCAAATATGTATCACCCCTTATTAAAACAATATCACTGCGAGATCTGGAACTAACCCAGAAAGAGATAGCTGAAACTATAAACTCAAAAAATTATGATGTGGTGTTCAGTGAACAGGACCAGTTCACCATGGCACCCTTCTTTTTAAAATATATCCATCATCCAACTGTTTACTACTGTCCACAGCCCCCACGGAACGAGGCCATATTGAAATCTTTAGAAAATAATGATGATGTAAACCCACTTAAAAGGCTGGTTTTTAATCAGGCGGATAATAAGGATTTGAAAATCGATGCTGAAAATATATCCTATGCAAAAAATATCTTAACCAACTCTTACTTCACCCGTGAATCAATATTAAGGGTTTACGGTCTTAATTCTTATGTATCTTATCTGGGCATTGATACCAGCTTGTTCCGGTACCTTGAAGTACCAGAAGAGAACTTCGTTCTATCCGTGGGGAGTTGCAGGCCATCCAAGGGGTATGAATTTATCATAAAGTCATTAGCACTGATTGAGCCCGATATACGCCCAAAGCTAGTGATAGTTTCCAACTTCTCCCTTCCAGAGTGGAGAGAATATCTGCAGAAACTCTCCATCCAGCTGGATGTTGTTCTGGAAATACTCGAATTGATAGACGATGAAAAACTGGTTCTCCTCTACAATCAGGCTAAACTAGTCGTATACGCCCCATATATGGAACCATTTGGTCTGGTACCCCTGGAGGCCATGGGGTGCGGTACTCCAGTGGTGGGGGTGAAGGAAGGAGGTATTAGGGAAACTGTAATCCACAAAAAAACAGGATTACACACTGAACGTGATGAAGTTCTCTTTGCAGAATCCATTACCCGACTCCTAACCAGTGAAATGGAAAGACATAAAATGTGTAAAAACTCCATTAACACAATTGAAGGATACTGGACCCATGATCATGCAGGGGAAAGGTTATCATGGCATCTAAATAGGGTAATCAATGCCAGTGATGGGGATTAAATTATTATTGCGGTTATCTGGTGATAAACTTGAATCCTTTAGTATCTATTATTATTCTTAACTGGAACGGCTGGCAAGACACCCTGGAATGCCTGGAATCCGTTTTCCAAATAGATTACCCTAATTACCAGGTTATTTTGGTGGACAACAACTCCCAGGACCAGTCCCTAGAGAAAATCAGGAAATACACCCAGGGAAAAATAACTGTTAAATCCCCATTCTTTATATATAACCCCAACAACAAACCGATGAAAATCACCGAACTAACCAAACAGGAAACAGAACAACCAACAGACAACATCCCCGAAGCAAATAATCATCTTGGCTCAAATGACCAATTAATACTCATAATTAACGATACAAACTACGGTTTTGCAGAGGGAAACAACATCGCCATTAAATACACCCAGCAAACTCACAACCCAGATTATATCCTACTTTTAAACAACGACACACTGGTAACACCAGAATTTTTAACTCAAATGGTCAAAGTAGCTGAAATAGATGGGAAAGTGGGTATGGTAGGATGTAAATTGTTAAATGCAGATAATCCCCGGATAATTGATTCCACAGGACATGTGATTAGTTGGGGAAGGATTGTTGACCGTGGCCATGGTGAAGTTGATAATGGACAGTATGACAATGAATTAATAGTAATGGGTGCTATGGCTGCCTGTGCACTCTATAAGAAAGAAATGCTCATGGAAGTAGGACTGCTGGACACCAGTTATGTCATACTTGGCGAAGACGCCGACTTCTCCTGGAGAGCCCATAACCATGGTTGGAATGCATTATACGCTCCAGATGCAGTTGTATACCATAAAAGAGGAAGGTCAATTACTAAAAAATCTATAATCCCAAAAATGACAGTTTTAAGTTTGAAAAATACGGTTAAATATGTTACCCGGTACGGAAATTTCTATAATAAACTCTTATTTTTATTAATAATAACCAAAGAAGGATTATTTGTATTGATAGGGAGCTTAATAAAAAGGAATGAAATAAATAAAGGTGAATACTTCCATACATTGATGGAATCATATGCCAAGATTTTTAAAAGCTTATAAATTTGATTCTTTAATATTATGATAGGAGAAAATAATGAATCCATCAGTTTCTATTATAATCCTTAACTGGAACGGCTGGCAAGACACCCTGGAATGCCTGGAATCTATTTACCAAATAGATTACCCTAATTACCAGGTTATACTGGTGGACAACAACTCCCAGGACCAGTCCCTAGAGAAAATCAGGAAATACACCCAGGGAAAAATAACTGTTAAATCCCCATTCTTCAAATATAACCCCAACAACAATCCAATAAAAATCACCGAACTAACCAAACAGGAAACAGAACAACCAACAGACAACATCAAAACAACAGATAACCTATTAACACTTATCAAAAACGATGAAAACTACGGTTTCGCAGCAGGAAATAACATCGCAATAAAATACACCCTGAAAGCGCATGATCCAGATTATATCCTGCTATTAAACAACGATACAGTTGTAAACCCTGATTTTTTAACAAAATTGATCCAAACCACTGAAAAAGACCCCTGTCTTGGTATATCCGGCCCGCTGATATACTATTATGGTGTCAATGGAGAAAGAGATGTGGTGGCCAATTTAGGTGGAAAAGTAAATCTGGGCAAATATCCGGGTTATTATGATTTATCTGAATATCATAGCCTAAATGATTATTCTGGAGAATTATTAGAGTGTGACTGGGTTTCAGGAGCAGCATTACTCTTAAAAGCTAAGGATCTTCCCATAATGTTGTTAAATGAAGATCTTTCCTTTGGATGTGAGGATATAGATCTTGCTCTTAATCTCAAAGAATACGGTTATAAATCCGCAGTGATTCTTGATTCATTTATATGGCATAAAGAAGGAGTATCCCGAAAAAAAAGAAGCCCAGAAAGGATTAACAGGGCATTACTCGAAATTAGATCCAATTTAACCTTCCTAAAAGCTCACAAGAATCATTTTTACTGGTATTTACCAGTTTATCTCTTCCAGATATTCGTGTTATACGTGAAAATAATTATTAAACGAAATTAGTTTTAATTTTTTGATTCGAACCTATTTTTTACAACCAATTTTTTTGATTCGAACCTATTTTTTACGACTGTAACCTATTATTAGATTCAAACTTTTGTAAAAATCCCCTATTATAGATTGTAACCTATTTTTTAGATTGTAATCTACTTTTTATAAGATTTATGGCCTGATTGAACCCATCAATCATATTTTCATAGGTGAATCCCTGTTCAATCACTTTTTTAGATACAATACCCATCTTTTCTTCAAGTTCAGGATCTTTTAATATCTTATATATTGCCTCGTAGAGAGCATCATAATCTTTTTCGGGTACAACAAAGCCGTTAACCCCCTCATCAATCATGAAAGTAGTACCAACAGCATCACTGGTCACCACAGGAGTTCCAAAGTACATGGCCTCATTAACTACCAGAGGACAGGCATCTGCATGGTGAGTGGTGATTGAAGGCAATACAAACACATTAGAAAGAAGATAGTAAGCTCCCAACATATCATTGGATACGTTGCCCTGAAAGTATACATGATGATTCAGATTTAAATCATGCACCATTTCCTCCAGTTTCAAACGGTACTCACCATCACCTAATATAACAAGCCTTACATCCTCCATTTTACCTAAGAGTTTCTTGAAGGCTTTAAGTAGGTACTGAACTCCCTTTAATTTAATGAGCCTCCCCACAAATAAAACAGTTTTCTTACCTTCAAGATCAAGCTTTTCAATGATTTTATCCTGATTGGTGTAATCTTCTTGTTTTAAGACTAAATTACTGACGTTAGGCATGATAAAAATTTTCTCTGGTGACACTCCTAACCCGGTAAAGAATTCCCTGTGTTTAGTTCCAGGAACTAGCACAGCATCTGCATTGCGGGAGAAGAATCCAGCTAAAAACTTGGCAAATTTTCTCTTTGTTGTTTTTACATTCCAGTCCCAGTCTTCTCTCCAGAGGATAAAGGGTTTACCCTTCAATTTTACAATTAAAAAGTATAGTAGGGTTTCAAATGCATCAGTTGGAGTATCCCAGCTACCACCAACAAATACATCATATTTGCCCATGGCCTTTCTTACAGCACCCCAAGCTACTCCCAGCTTATTAGGGATTACACAATAATCAATACCCTCCATCCCAGGAATTTCCCGGACTAAATCAGTGCCATATGTTCGGTTGTAGCCTTCTACATTGGTAAATAAAAATTCCACATCATATATCTCGCTTAATCTGCGGAAAAATGGTTTACGGTACCACATGGCAGTATGGTGTACAAATAATATCTTAATTTCCCTATTTACCTTCTGGGATGGAGAATCATTTACCGTAACTTTATCATTAGTTACCATAGTATGCGGCTTCCTCCATTATCGTAGATTCTGCTTTTTCCATCTAAAAGGAAAAGGTACGGTCCCATATCCACACGGATAAAGTCGTCCCCCATATCGATGATTTTCATGTTATGTACGTTTACATACCCCAGATAGATATAACCATCATCTATGGTTTGATTCCAGGCAAAAAATGAGCTATTAATATTTTCATTGGTAACCCAAGGACCATATGCGGTTAAGAATCTGGCAACTTCCCTTCCATCCGAATATACTGTCAGGTTGTTTATTTTGTTTTTAGAGATCCACTGGGCAGATATGATTTCACTATCATGGATGTAGTTGCCCTGTCGGACAATGCTGTTATTTTCATAGACTGCTGAATAGGGCTGGCCCAGGGCGCTGTACTGAAGATAAGTTACGCAGGAAAACAGGAATATTAGGAGGACTAACAGGATGTAAACATCCCATTTTGGCTTTTTAATAAGCCTAGCAATGTATATGCCTCCGATGATAAAGACTGGTGCTAAAAATATTAACAACTGGAAAAACAATCTGGCAACATCGTATGCAATTGAGATATAGGGCAGTACTACAAATAATACTAGTAAACCAAGGGATACAACAATACCCAGTATAAATTCTGTGGTGAATTTTTCCCGATAATACCGGAATTTCCGAATTATTGCAAATAAACCAACCAGTATGGTGGCGAATATCAAATTATGTGCAATGATACTTACCATGTTGGGAAGGGATTTAAACACCACTCCCAGGATGCCTAAAACATAAGCCCCCCTAGTTGATAATAGTGCAGAGGTTAATCCTGTGCCTGCTGTAGCTTGAATCGTTTTATCCAGGGCATTAGCCCCGCTTGCAAACTGGACTTTGGCCACAAATAAGTACCAGATGGCAATGAGTATAAGTGAGATAATTAAGACGTCGAAGTTGGTAAAATTCAGCTTCCTTTCCTTTATTAGACTCTTGAAAAATGGGTAGAGTAGTATGAGTAGTATGACCAGAAATGCCACATAAGCTGTAGCATAATGTGATATCAATACAGAGAATATGAAAAGAATTATGAGTGCCTTACGGAACCATCTGTCCATTTTAATATCAAATAAAACCATTATAGTGAGGAAAAAGAATATTATGGCTATCTCCTGTCTAACCGCTCCCAGGAGGTTTATAAAGAACAACTGGAATATAAAGAGCAAAGCAGCTAAAAAGGCATATTTAGCAGCGATATATTTTTTCGTAACTATGTAAACGATTAATGGTAATATGGAACCAATTATAGCCATGAATAATTTAAATATGTATTCACCAGCCATCCCTGATAAGACGTGGTAGATTATGGGGAGGATGGTTATACTAATACAGGCGTTGTAAGCATTGTAGTAAGTATTTATATCCCAGTGATAGCCTAATTGGGTGAGTTGGAAACTGTAATATTCCAGGTGAACATCTATTCCAAGTAGGTGGTTGGAAGTTAGTCCGTGCATCAGTAGCAGACTTAAACCAATAAGCCACAGCGCCAGGGGATAAGTAGCAGAGTGCATTCTGTTCCTTAAATAAACCACAACCACCAGATACAAGGGGATAAGAAGGAGCATGGTTAAAAGTATGATGTTATTCTGAGTGGCGTTCATCAGGTAAGTCCCTAATATCGCCAGGAGAGGGAATAATAAGGGAAATATCATAGGGGCCCTTAATTTATCCTTTAAATCAATTTTAAATCCAAAATTATCGGTTAAAACCTGTTTGTTATGCCAGTAGGCAACTGCTATTAATATAATGGTGAAGAGGTTTAAAGTTATGAAAACTGGGATAAAGGATAATGGCTGATTTAAGAATGGATATAAACTGTTTAAAGCAAGTCCAATGATCATCAAAAAGGAAATACTCATTCCAACCGATAAAACAATCTTTTTAACTGGATTCATCCCTTTAAAATTAAATATGAGAAGGACTAAAAAGCCAGGAACTATTGAAAAGAATATGAAGGATAGTGCCTCTCTAAAAAAAGGTATATTCAAAATTATAGACAGATCAGTCAATGTTAGAAAGATTATAACTGTGAATATCCAGTTTTTAATGTTAAAATCCTTCATTATGTTGTTTATCTTCAAATTCAAACCTTCTAAAACTTCTAAAACTTCATATTATTGTTTCCAAATTTTACTTAATCAGAATAAGATTAATATGAATTTAAGATTTTAAGAGTATTTCCTTATATACTTTCTCCATACTACTGGCCACCCCTTTCCAGGTGTATTTCTCTACCACTAACTTCCTTCCTCTGTGACCCATCTCCTTTTGCATTTCAGGATCACCGAGTATCTGAGTTACAGCATTGGCCAGCTTCTTGATATCCCCGGGAGGTGTTACTATTCCTGCTTCAACCTTTTTTAGATCCTGGGCCACACCCACAATATCAGTGGTTACCACTGGTGTTTCGCAGGCCAGGGACTCCAATGCCACTATCCCAAATCCTTCCTGAAGGGATGATACGGATGGTAAGACGAAAACGTTTGCCTGGTTGTAATAATCTGCTATTTCCTCATCAGGGATAAACCCAACAAACTCCACATTTTCCTTCAATCCTAGTGAAGCGGCCATATCCTGATAATAATCCAGTAAAACTCCTTTTCCTCCCACAATTAATTTAACTTCAGGTATTTTATTTTTAATTATTTTAAGGGCTTCTAATAGATAATCCAATCCTTTATACTTATGAAATTCATCCAAGACACTCAAGAAAAAAATAATATTATCATCATCGTTGTCTGAAGCTTTTTTTGGCTGAAATTTTTCCACATCCACGCCGTTGGGGATTACTTCTATTTTATCCTTGTATTTTGTTAAATAAGATGAAGATTGCAGGTAGTTAGGCTGGGTTATTATGATCCTGGCTGCATTTTTTAACACAAATTTAAGGCCAAGCAGGTTGTATACACGGGCTATTATGCTTGCAAATCCATTTCCTATTATGTCGTTGTGATATGTAACCACCAATGGGTTGTCTTTAACGCTGGAATATAAAGCACTCCAATCAGCGCTCCAAGGGGTGGGGATATGGGTGTGTATTATGTCAGAATCATCGTTAGACAGCACTCCAGGAAGTCCGGTGGTGATGTTAGTATTGGCGATTTTACTAATATAGGGCAGTCTTTCTACTTCAATGCCTTCCACTGTCATTTTACTCTCTATATCTGGTTCGTTGGCACACACCACCTTTACCTGGTTGCCTGACTTCACTAACTCCCGGGATAGATAGTAAACGTAGTTTTCCACTCCTCCAGTAAATGGGTAAAACCTCACTGGTGTCTGTAATATCTTCATGTTAATTGTCCTTTATTTAGTAAAAACTCTTATTTAAGTAAAAACTCCCAGTATGTTACTTCCAACTTGGTGATGATTTCCTTCCAGTCATAATCCTTTGCATATTCTTTAGAGCTTTTTATCAGTTTTTCCTTTGATTTTATTGCTTCAACTATCTTATTTGAAATGGAGTCACTGGATAAATCCGCTATATATCCATTTTCACCCTCTTTTACCAGGTCTTTTGCCGCGTTCATAGGATGATCCACCACCACCACAGGTACTCCACAGGCATTGGCCTCCAGGACCACCATACCAAAGCCTTCCCTTACCGATGGAAGGACCAGTACTTTAGATGATTTCATATGGGCAATTACGTCCTGGTAATCCTCCAGGAATCCAGTAAATTCAACGTTACCTTTAAGGTCCAATTCGTTGGTTAATTTTTTCAATTGAACTTTTTCCGGACCTTCGCCAATGATGGTACATTTTATATTGGGATATGTTTTTTTTACTGTAGTCAGTGATTTTATGAGGAGATCGGCCTTTTTTTCTTTAATCAGCCTTCCTACAAAGATGATATCAGACTTATTTGATGAAGTTTCTATATGGTTAATTTCCTCTATGTCAATTCCATTAGGTATGACCGCAACTTCTTGCTGTCTTTTTATGTTCCATAAATCAGATTTTGTCTTCTCAGACACGGTTATAATCTTATCTGTCAATCGAACCATTAGTTGTTCAGTCAACCTACCAAAAAAACCCGCTTTTCCCAGATATTCATACCAGTAATCATTCCATACTTCATGTAGGGTGAGTACAAATGTGGATCTTACAAAAAAAGATTTGAATTTAGCTGTAAAACTTGAAAAAAAGGGAAATCCCTGGCAGTCTATGATATCATATTTTCCAGCCCTTAATTTAAATAGTAACATCACAGCAAAGTATATAGCTTCTTTAATGGATCTTCTATTGTCATGGTAAAGTTCTACTGGTTTACATACCCCATGTAACTTTATACCATCAAGTTCCATGTCCTTTTTGCCTGATTCGGGCCACCACCATCCCACACTGTACCAGTGTACGTCATGGCCTTTATCTACTAATCCTTTGGCCAGTTGGTAAATTCGTTTTTCCGCCCCTCCCTTTATCCAAGGGTAGGCTGCATCGTAAATGAAGGCTATCTTCATCTTTTCCCCATAAAAATAAATTTAGATAGTTTATGCATAATATGTTTAATCTTCAGACTCAGGACTGCTTAAAAGCATGAGACTTATGAATATCCCTGAAAATATGGTCTGAAATCCGAGAATAAAGAATATCAGTGCCATCATTGCATTGAGGGTTTGAAACAGTCCACCGAATCCTGCAGCAGACCAGTTATAGATTACATTGATACCTATGATCAGGCCCACCAGCAGTAGAACCACGCCCAGTAAGAGCTCTCTTCCTAGGGAATGATAACTTAAATATTTATTCACTGTCCCTGAACTTTTATTAACCCCATACATCTCTCCAAAGGCACCAAATTGCATCCAAGCCAGGAGCATCTGGTATCCAATTATAACAAGGAGACTTCCCAGGATAAGGGAGTGCATTCTGGATTGTCCTAGCAGAGTAACTATTGTCACCAGGGATACTCCCAACAGTAACACAATCAAACCTGGTCCCAAGAGAAATGGTGTGGGCCGGTAGAGCATCATGAATCTCAGGTGTCTCCATCCATCAGAAAATGAACTGAGTTTAGAATCACCTATCCTTGGATAATAGGTTATGGGGATCTCTGCAATCTTCAGATTCTCTCGAGCTGCTTCTATGATCATCTCTGAAGCAAACTCCATTCCTGTGCTATGGAGATTTAATTTATCCAGGGCTTCCCTTCGGATTGCTCTCATTCCACAGTGGGCATCTGAAATTCCTGCTTTAAACAGAGCATTAAGTAACCAAGTGAGGAATGGGTTACCCACGTATCTGTGCAGGGCAGGCATGGCTCCCTTCTTTATTTCTCCCTTTAACCTGGAGCCCATAACCATATCATAGTCTCCAGTTAAAAGTGGTTGGACAAATTCATAAGTGGTGTTCAGTGGATATGTACCGTCTGCATCACCCATTACAATTATATCTCCTTTTGATTCTTTAAATCCCCTTAGGTATGCATTTCCATACCCTCTATTATCCTCACGTACCACTCTTGCCCCTGCATCAGTAGCTTCCTTGGCAGTGTTATCGGTTGATGCATTGTCAACCACCACTACCTCTACATCCATCCCTTTTTCCTTTAGTTCAGTAAGTGGTATTGATTTAACTGTTTTACCTACTATCCCTTCTTCGTTAAGTGCTGGAATAACAATTGAAATATCCATTTAATCATCACTTCTATAATTTTTAGTTTTATGACTATGTAATGTAAAAATTCAGTAAATCCATCTGGTTAAATCTTATTAAGTGCTATTATTTAATCTATTATATTTAGTTATGCCCAATTCATAAGTAAAATAAGTATTAATCAGTTAAAAATGAATTTATGTTTTGAAATCCCAATGAATTTATGTTTTGAAATCCCATTTATTAGTATTCTATCGCGTATCCGTTTATGCAAATCTTTTAATAGGTTACTTTAATAATTCCATTAAATATTGTCTTAGATCATATTTTACGTTATCATCCGTCAAAGCTATTTCAATGGAGCTTTTCAACCATTCAAATGTATTTCCAATGTCGTAGATTTTACCTTCGAATACGTATCCGTAAGATTCATCCAGTGATTTCATAGCATCGGTGAGCTGTATTTCTCCACCCACCCCGGGTTCAACTTCCTTTATGTGATCAAAAATTTCCGGAACTAATATATATCTGCCAGTTATGGCTAGATTGGATGGCGCCTGGCTAATAGACGGTTTTTCCACCATGTCCTCTATTTTATAGACAGAATCTGAAATACATGACCCTTTGATAATACCGTATCTTTCTATTTTTTCCTCAGGAACCTTTTCGACTGCTATTGTGGTAGCTTCATATTTATAGAAGATGTCCATGAGTTGTTTAGTGCAAGGTACATTGGATTGGGCTATGGTATCTCCCAGAAGAACTGCAAATGGTTCGCCGTCGATATGATTTTTGGCTGTTGAAATGGCATCTCCCAGGCCTTTTTGCTTTTTTTGCCTTACATAGTAAATATCAGCCATATCAGAGATGGCTTCTATTTCCTTCAAGGCTTCTATTTTTCCACTGTTACGCAGGGATAATTCTAGTTCAAACGACCGGTCAAAATGGTCTTCAATGGTTCTTTTGCCCTTTCCAGTTATAATCAGTATATCATCTATTCCAGAAGAAACCGCTTCTTCCACCACATACTGTATTGTTGGTTTGTTAAATACAGGGAGCATTTCCTTGGGTTGTGCCTTGGTAGCAGGTAAAAATCTGGTTCCAAGACCCGCAGCAGGTATAACAGCTTTCATTTTATTATTCATCACCTTTTAATCATTTGCACTAAATTAGTATTACAATATTAGTATTTATACTTCATTAATTAACATTTCATTAATTAAAATAAAAGTAATTTATTAAAATTATAAATACACCACTGAATTTTCCCCAACAATGAATCTGAGGCCTTTAGGTAAACTATTTTCCTTAGATTCTACACGTGAATGGTTACCAATCAGACTATCAACGATTCTCTCGTTACATTTTATGACTGCATCACCCACCACTATGGAGGATTCTATTTCTCCCCCAATTATTGTACTATTATCACCGATAGATGTATATGGGCCAATGTATGCTTCTATCACGCAGTTTTCACCAATGATTACCGGTCCTCGAATCACACTGTTCTTTTTAACAATAGTTCCTTCGCCAATATAAACTCTACCGTTGATTTTGGTGCCATCTTCAACTTCTCCATTATTCTGTGATTTCAATACATCCAGTATTAAATGGTTGGCGTCCAATACATCTTCTGGTTTACCTGTGTCTTTCCACCATCCTTTTACAATATGTGAATCCACCTTAAGGTCTTTATTTAAAAGTTCTTGAATTGCATCGGTAATCTCGAGTTCATCCCTCCAAGATGGTTTGATCTTGGAAATTGCATCAAAAATTGATGGTTTGAAGAGGTATATACCAACCAGGGCCAGGTTGCTTTTTGGATGTTCTGGTTTTTCCACCAGGTTCATAACATGTCCTTCACTGTCCAGCTCGGCTACTCCAAACTGTCGAGGATTTTCCACATACTGCAAGAGTATTCTAGCCTGGTAATCTGATTTCTCGAAACCATCTACAAATTCTTTTATACCTGATTTAAGGATGTTATCCCCAAGATACATAATGAACGGGTCTTCTCCTACAAAATCCTTGGCAACAGCAACTGCATGGGCTAAGCCCTTGGGCTCTCCCTGGTTTATATAGGTAATATTTACACCAAATTGGGAACCATCTCCTACTGCCTCTTTAACCTTTTCTGGCATGTTGGTTCCTAATATAAGTCCAATGTCTGTTACATCTGCGTTTTTTAGATCTTCGATTGCGTAGAAAAGTACTGGTTTGTTTGCTATGGGAATAAGTTGTTTTGGGCCTGTATGTGTTAAAGGCCGTAAGCGGGTGCCATGGCCTCCGGATAAAATTAATCCCTTCATTCAATCACCTTTTTCATTTCTTTTAATCCTTCTTTCGTATTCAATAATTTTATATCCAGATGATTTTGAGCTTTTTCCACTGATAATGATGAATCCATGGGTCTTGGAGCTTTTCTAATTAACTCTTCGCTTAATATTGGGTTTATCAGGGTTTCATCCAGTTCAAATACCTGAGCAATGTTCTTTGCAAAATCAAACCGGTTTATCCTCTCATCCCCTGCAATATGATATAAACCCCCTCTATCCTTAGAATAAATATTTAAAATTGCTTCTGCAGCATTATCCGCGTATGTAGGGGAATTATATTCATCAGTTACGATGTTGATCTGATTACCAGCTTTAAGTTCATTTATAACCCATGTCACGAAGTTGAAATTAGTATGCCAACCATATAATACACTCACCCGCGCAATTAAATAGTTTAAATCAGAATTTTGAATGTATTCTTCTCCTTTAAGTTTACTTTTAGCATAATAATTTAATGGATTTGTTTTTTCAACTTCTTTATACATTCCCTTTTTTCCGTCAAAAACAAAATCCGTGGAAACATAGATAAACTTTGCATCTATTTTCTGGCATGCTTTTACCAGATTTAACGTGCCCTGTGCATTTATTCTATCTGCTTCTTCATGGTGATCCTCACAGTAATCCACGTTGGTGAGAGCTGCCGAATGAATAATCAGATCAGGATTTAAAGATTCAATTATACCCAGCACATCCTTTTCATTAGTTATATCGAGCTTTACTGCATTATCTTTAGGATTTTCATTATAGGTGGTAATTATTTCATAATCATGGGTAATGGTGGGGAATTTGCTCCCTAACAGTCCGCTTCCACCGGTTATAAATATTCGTTCCATGGTAATGTTTAATTATGCATGAAATATATAAATTTTTAGAAATTAATTTTAAATTAGGTGTTTGTTATGATTGATGGTGTTAAAACGAAAAATCTCAGGGTCATTCCTGATGAAAGGGGCTGGCTCATGGAAATATTAAGAAATGATGATGATATTTATCAAGAATTTGGTCAGGTCTACATAACCACTGCTTATCCTGGAGTGACGAAAGCATGGCACATGCACAAAAAGCAAACTGATAACTTCACCTGCATCCACGGGATGATGAAAGTCGCACTCTACGATGCCCGGAAAGATTCATCTACCTATGGAGAGCTGAATGAGTTCTTTGTGGGGGGGAAAAATCCCCTACTTATAAGCGTCCCACCATTGGTTTATCATGGCTTTAAAGGTGTTGGTACTGAGATAGCTTACTTTATCAGCGTTCCAACCCTGCCATATAACTATGAAGAGCCTGATGAATTCCGGTTACCTCCGGATACTGATGAAATACCTTATGACTGGCTTTTAGAACCAGGGAAAAGCCATGGGTAAATATTTATTAATATTAATTTTGAAAATTAAAAGTGATATAAAATGAAAATGCTAATAACCGGCGGGGCAGGGTTTATTGGAACTAACTTCGTGCACTATATCCATAAAAATTACGATTATGAAATTGTGGTGCTGGATAAACTAACCTATGCTGGAAATAAAGATAATATAAGGGATATACTGGCAGATATTCAGTTTATTAAGGGGGATATTGGCTGTGAGGAAGATGTGAAAACTGCCATGTATGATTGTGATCTGGTGGTTAATTTTGCTGCTGAAACTCATGTGGATAGATCAATTACAGACCCCAGCATATTTGTTAAAACTGATGTACTTGGCACATACAATCTGTTGGAATGCGTTAGAAAGTATGATGTGGAGAAGTACCTACAGATCTCAACAGATGAGGTGTATGGTAGTATAGATAATGGTTCCTTCACAGAAGAAAGTAACCTAGATCCAAGTAGCCCTTACTCAGCCAGTAAAGCTGGGGGAGATGTACTAGTTAATTCCTATTTCAAAACATATGGCACTCCTGTTTTAATTACCAGGAGTAGTAATAACTACGGACCGTACCAGTACCCAGAAAAGTTGATACCCCTGTTTATCATGAAGGCAATGCAAGATAAACCATTACCAGTTTATGGTAAAGGAAAAAATGTAAGGGACTGGATATATGTAATGGACAACTGTAAAGGTATTGATACCGTTCTAAACAAAGGTAAATTAGGTGAAGTCTACAACATCGGTGGTGGCAATGAAAAATCCAATATCGAGATCACCCACATGATACTGGATCTTCTTGAGAAACCAGAAAGTCTGATAACCTATGTGGAAGACAGATTAGGTCACGATCTAAGATACTCACTGGACTCAACTAAAACTAAAAAACTGGGCTGGAAGCCTGAATGGGCCTTTGAAGATGGTTTAAAGGAGACTGTAGAGTGGTATAAGGAAAATAAAGATATGTATATCTAATTTTTTTCTCTTTTATTTATTCTTTAGATAATCTTTTATTATATCTTCAAATTCTTTTTTACTAATTTTATAAAACTTCAGGGTTTTATGCTTGCTTTTCTGGCCAGAGACAATCTCCACATTACAATTGGTGAGATTAGATAATTCCTTAATTAACTCCTGATTTGCCTTTCCCTTCTGTGGAACAGATTTAATATTAATTTTAATTTCGTCTCTCCACTCATTGTAACCTGAAATCGTGAAATGGGATGAATTTGGGGATACTTCAATATCAACTATTATTCCATCTAATGTATTTTTCACGGCTTCCAAATGAAATCACCTTGAATTGTTAAAATATATTAATTAATTTTCGATAATAATACAGTGGTAGATTTTGTTAAGTAGGTTTTACAATAATTAGGTGTAAGTTTTACAAAAATCAAGGTTAGTTTTTATCAAATTATGTATCATAGAAATATATTTATTTTGATGTGAACATTGCTAAAATACCTGTATAAACTTAAAACCCTTTGTCAATCAGATTTTAATTTTGGAAGATCAAGACATAAATTTGAATAAATTAGTATGCATCTTGATGAATTTTTTTAAACATATGGGGACAAGGTTTAAATATGGAGAGATAAAGAAGTCTGTATGCTCAAACCGTAATATTCAAATGCTTCGAACAACCAGCAGGGGTGGTCGAGCGGTCAAAGGCGCTAGGTTGAGGGCCTAGTGGGGTAGTCCCTTCGCGGGTTCGATTCCCGTCCCCTGCACTTAATCAGGCTATATATGTTAATTATTACTGAATTCTTCAACAATTAAACTATGATACTTACCTTCAAAACCTTACCATCCCTCAAATCTTCAATTAATTCTTTTTTCAAATCAACCGCAGCTTTATCAGCCTTTATCATCAAGGTCCGGCTACACATGTAATTACTTTTTCTGCAGACCATATCAGTAGGATGTTTTAACGTTAAATTTTCATGTCCGTAACCCTTTATGGTGTCTTCAGCGTTTTCTGTTTCGAGCTTAATTGTTATGATAGTGTTGTTGTTTCTGATGGCATCCTTCATTTCATCGGGGAGATCATCAAGTACACTTTCAGATCCTACACCAATTATACAGTCAGCAGTTTTTCCTATTTCTTTATCCCTGGTTACCTCAAAGGTGGTTTTATGAAGAGAGGTAACGTTCTTATGTCCTTTGGCATGAAAACAGTATTCCATTGTTTATTCTCCTAAAATATTTTAATAATCTAACTATAAATGATAACAATTAAATTAATTAGAACCAGTTTATAAAATTTTTAAGTAACCCATGACTAATAAAACCACCCTGAAAGGAACATATTGTATTTTAATGGATTTAATATCAAATCAGTCCATATCCATTGGTAAATTGGGAGAAATAGAATTTAAGAAAGGCTATTATGTATACGTTGGTTCTGCCCTTAACTCGCTCATGCCCCGTATTAAAAGACATCTATCACAAAATAAGAAGTTGCATTGGCATATAGACTACTTATTAAACCACAAGGATGTGGAGGTAGTGAATGTTCTATATGCTGTTGATGTTAATAGATGGGAATGCAAATTAGCCCTAGAAATAGCGGGAACCACATCAGCAATAACAGATTTTGGTTGTTCAGACTGTACTTGTAGTTCTCACTTATTTTTTTCCACATATTATGATGATTTATTATATTATTCTCTAAATGCTTTTAAAAAGTTAAAATTAAATCCAAAAAGATACATAATCCAGTAAATTAATCAATCCAGTAAATTAATCAAATAAATTCCTTAATAAATGAATCAAACTCCTCAACATCCATGGGATTTGGTGTGGTGAAGTCATTATTTTCGTATATGTTCCTGGCAAGTTCACGATACAGTTCAGCCTGTTCTGAATCCGAAAATTGCTCTATCACAGTTTTAGCATTGATTTCGCTCTGCTGCACCAGTTTACTGCGGGGTATTACTCCAATTACCTTGGTTCCAATCCTCTCTGCAAATGCATTCACAATTTCTAGTTCATTTTCTATGCCCCGACAGTTACAGATAATACCACCTAAGTTACTTTTAAGCTTCTGAATTCCTTTACATATGTTATTAGCAGCATAAAGGGACATATATTCCCCTGAGGTTACAATATAAACTTCATCTGCAAAGTCTTCCCTGAGGGGGACTGCAAATCCTCCACAGACCACATCACCCAGCACATCGTAGATTATAACATCCAGATCAGTGGAGAAGGTTTCCAATTTCTCCAGGAGGTTCATGGCCACAATGACTCCCCGACCAGCACATCCTACTCCGGGTTCAGGACCACCACTTTCAACACATTTAACCTGATTAAAACCACTATAAAGTATTTCATCAGAAGATATATCCTTTTTTTCTCGGATGACATCCAGAATAGTGGGTATTCGGTTACCAACCAGTGTACGGGTGGTGTCTGCCTTTGGGTCGCAACCTATTACTAAAACCTGGAATTCATTAGAATAAGCAGCTGCAATATTGGAAACAATGGTGGATTTCCCTATACCGCCTTTACCGTAGATGGCGATGCGCTTTGTTTTATTCATTACATTCTCACCATGGCGCTTACAAGGTCGGCCCGGGTGATTATGCCTATCAATTTACCATCATCATCAACTACAGGGAGTCTATTAACGCTGTGTGTGTCCATGAACTTTGCGGCATCAGATATATCATCATCTTCCTTAACTGTGTACACATTCTTAGTCATTATCTCTCCAATATGTAAAGATGCTGCCCGGTTCATATCCTCAGCAATCTCGTCCAGTTCATGTTTCATGCGTATTGGAAGTTCGATAACATCGAGTGGTGCTGGTAATATTAGATTCAGGCGTGGTGAGTGAACCTCGAGGAGTCTCATTATATCTCCTTCACTTACTATACCAATTACCCTTGAGTCATCGTCTACAATGGGCGCTCCGCTGATCTTGTTATCTCTTAGTTTCTGTGCTACATCGCTTATTTTATCATCTGCATGAAATTTAATAACATTTTTCTCCATTGCATCTTTGACATTTATCATTTTACCACCTGTTTGTGTGTTATCCTTACACTAGTTTGTGTTATTCTCCAATAACTGCTTGTTTCCAATTAAGGCCATTCTAACCTAATTTATATCTACTTATCTCTATGATAATTTATTTAAGAATACTGATTTAAACTTTTAAAATTTTATCCCTTTCAATTCTTTTATAAACAATATCATTATACCGGACCTTATTTTCAACTAATACTGCCACGTTTTGATCTTTACCTGCTTTATCTATATTTTTACCATGGATCTGTAAGGATTCAACCTTCTGAATTAGACTACCGGTTGTTTTGCCCTGGATTATGATTTCATCTCCAATCTTGAGGTCGTCCCAGAGTTTTATTTCTGCTGCAGAGACTTTCCCATAGTAGTTAAGTATAACTCCAATATCCTTTTTTATATAATTTGATTCATTGGATTTACTTGTTTCGTGGGGTCTCTTATAGTAGAATCCTGTGTCAAATCCCCTGTTGAACACTTTCCGCAGTTCTTCCATCCATTGCGGATTGAATTTCCATTCACCCCATCTATACAGGTTGATTGCTTCCCGGTATGTACGAGTCACCGTTGCTACATAATCAGCTGCTCTGGCCCTTCCCTCGATTTTAAATGCATCAATACCGGCATCTACTAATTCTGGTATGTGTTCAATCATGCACAGGTCCTTTGGACTTAATAGGTTGGTGCCATTGTTTTCCTGGGTGAGTATCAGTTCTTTATCAATATCATCTTGTTCTTCCCCCACTAATCTCCAGTCTTCCCGGCAGGGCTGTATGCATTCCCCGCAGTTAGCACTCTTACCGTAGAGATGGGAGCTTAAAAAGCAACGCCCGGACAGAGCCATGCACATGGCCCCATGCACGAACACTTCAATTTCCAGTGGACTATTTACCTTTATTCTTTTAATCTCATCCAGGGAAAGATCACGAGAAAGTATAACCCGGGTTACACCCAGTTCTTCCAAGAGTTTTATAGATTCTATGTTGGATATGTTTGCCTGGACACTCATATGCACCTTTAAATCATTCCCCCGGGCCATGGCAAGAACTCCCAGATCAGAAGCTATGATGGCATCTGCACCTGCGGATTTGATAGTGGGCAGTATTTTCTTCAGGGATTCCAGGTCATCATCCTTCATAATGGTATTGGTAGATACATAGAGTTTCACATTATTAGTATGACAGGTTCCTACTGCATCTTCTAAATCTTCCAGAAGAAACTGACTGGTGTGGGCCCTTAAATTGTATCCAGGAATACCAAGATAAACTGAGTCTGCACCATTGTTGATGGCGGCGTTCAGGGATGCGAAGTCCCTGGCGGGAGATAGTAATTCCACAATTTTAATCACCTTTGCCTAAAAACTAGATTCAATCAAATGATTGAATTAAAAAGAGATATTTCATTAACAGCGGCTTGATTCATATTTTTCAATATTTTTAGGTAAAGAGGTAGGATATTCACCAGTGAAGCAGCCAGTACATAACTGGTCTTTATCTATTCCTATACATTTAATCAGGGATTCTATACTCAGATATCCTAAGGAGTCTACTCCAAGTATATTTTTTATTTCTTTAACTTCCTTATCTGAGGCTATTAATTCCTTCTTAGAAGCCATTGCTATTCCATAATAACAGGGAGATATTATTGGCGGGCATCCAACCCTTAAATGTATTTCACTGGCACCAGCTTCCTTTAAAACATCCATAAGTGCTTTGGAAGTGGTCCCCCTCACTACACTGTCATCCACCATAACTATCTTTTTTCCTTCAAGTTCTGATTTAATTGGATTCATTTTAAGCCTTACAGAATTTTCCCTATCTTCCTGGGTGGGCATGATAAAGGTTCGACCGACATAACGATTTTTTATAAGTCCTTCACCATAGGGTAAGCCTGATTCCCGTGAATATCCTATCGCAGCAGTTATGGCTGAATCTGGTACAGGTATGACCATATCTGCTTCAACTGCATGTTCTTGATGTAAAGCCCTTCCAATGTTCAGTCTAACATCGTAAACATTTTTCCCATCTATTATGCTATCTGGGCGTGCAAAGTAAATATATTCAAACATACAATAGGATCTGGGAATTTTTCCCTTCCCTGGCAGGCTGAAACTTTTTAATTCATCATTTATAAGTAGTATTTCGCCAGGTTCTACATCCCGTATCTTTTCTGCTCCAATTACATCAAAAGCCACGGATTCTGATGCGACTATAATTAAATCATCTTTTTTGCCCAGCGAAAGGGGTTTTATTCCCCCGGGATCTCTTACCACAATTAAATCATTATTCATAAGTATGGCCAGAGAATATGAGCCAATAAGATCCTTAGAAACATTTTGTATGGCCTTAATTATATCCCCTGACTTATTATATTCCTTGATCAGTAGATGGCATAACACTTCAGAGTCAGTGGTTGAATAAAAAATCCGACCTTCACTTTCAAGTTCCTTTCTAATCTCCGTTGAATTTATGATATCCCCATTATGAGCTATGGCAATATAACCATCTTCATACTCACTTACAAATGGTGATGAATTTTCAATTAAAGATTTACCAGAGGTTGAATATCTTACATGGCCTATTCCTTTGTTTCCTTTAAGGGCTTCAAAATTATCTTCTTTGAAAACATCAACAACCAAGCCCATACCCTTATGGGTGAACATCATCCCACCGTCATAGGTTGAAATACCTGCTGACTCCTGTCCTCTGTGCTGCAATGCGTACAGGCTATAATATATTTTTCTTGAAACTTCTCCTGATTTGGAATAAATACCTACAATACCACATTTATCCTTCAATTACGATTCTCCTCTAAATGTATCCATAGAGTTAAAAATAGGAATTATAATACTTAATTGGAATTTTCTATGGTAAGCTTACTATCTTAGTTAATAAATTTTTTAAATTAGAAATTTATTAATCATATTAAAATTTCTTAATTATTAAAAGTTTTAATTTTAAGATTTTTCATTCAAAGTTACGATTATTTAAATTAATTATTATTTAAGCAAGATTATCCTTTAAGTAAGCTGGAACTGATCCCTTCATTATCTATTTCTTCCTTTAAAACGTCAATTTTGGAATCATAGAAAATTAGGACAGCTCTAATAATTTTTAACCAATCAACAGCATCCTTTCTGTTGGGTGCAGCAATATAACCCTGACCAGTGATGATGTTGTCTGGTTTAAATTCATTGGTTATAAAATAAACATGTTCCTCTTCAACTAAATCTTCATTAAATGTATCTTTCCATAAATCTGTAAGATGAAAAGTTTCAAACATGTTTTTGTTCTTTAAAAGTTCATATTCATTTTTGATAGCGGCGTATCTCTGTTTTATTCGTCTTATTTCATCGTTGAGTTCTGAAATTTTCTTGTTTACTGTTTCTCTTTCATCTTGAATATGCTGATTTTCTGAGACGAGTTGTTCATTTAATGCGGAATTTTTCTCAAGATCCAGTAGAAGATCTTTAATTTCCTCTTCCTGTCCTGCCAATTTCAATTCCCTTTCCCGGAATTTCTTTATATTGGCTATGGACACAAGTCCAGAACGGATTATGGCATTTTTTATTTCAGACCTAATTATCGATGGATCCAAGTATTCCACGTCATGACCAAAGGGAAGTTTCACGCGCTCGATATGACCTACTTCATCTTTTAAAATATTAGTAAACTTTTCAGCTAATTCTCGGCCAGGAGCATCCACATCTGTGGCAATTAAAATAATGTCAGCTCCCCTGGTTACTTTTTTAGCTATCTCAGTATTGGTGGTTGGTATAATGGATGATATGGTAATGTGGTATTCTGCACCCAGGGCAATATTTTGCATGGCCCTGGAGATGTTTTCCACATCAGATGCTCCTTCAACGATAATCCGTACATCGATGGGACCTTTAACCTCCATTATCAATCTCACCTATTATCTCAATCTAAAGCCGTTAATCTTTTTATTCTGCCAGTTGTAGGTTCGGATTCGTTTTGATCTTCCAAATCCACAGGCAGCACAGTATTTTTTTCTGGCATTGTAAGAATTCTTTCCACATCTTCTACATCGAATGTGGGTTTTCTTATTACGTTTACCAAATGATGGTGTACCCTTACTCATTAATATCCTCCTTATAAAATTGAATTCAATGTTATTTAATCAAAAATCTAGCCGGGAGAAATGTAAACTATATTATCTCCTCTTATAAGAACAATACCTAATCTTCGAGCGGTTTCCCCGCCTTCTAATTCTTCGGCATCGTTTAAAACTAAATTCATATGCATGTCAAAACTTTTCAGGCTTCCTCTAAATTCTCTTCCACCTTTGAGTTTTATCAGTACTTGGGAATCCAATGCTTTACCTAATACATCCAATGGTCGTGATGTATTCACATTCTTCTGTGTATTCAAATTATCACCTTTCCTATAACTTTTTTGTTGGTGTGATTTATATTTAAATGTATGGTTATATCCTAACTCCTCTAAGCTTACCAGAAAGTTTAATTGGCCAATGGAATATATTTAATGGACCAATGGAATTTATGAAGAAAAGAGTTATGGATGTTTATGGATGGAATAAGATATAACAATATTGATTTTAATCGAAGATTCATGTATTGAATTTCTTGCTTGAATTTCTATTGAAAATATTACTTTTATTCCCTTTTTATTTATACATTGATTGTGATATATAATGTTATTTATCAATTGGTTTTTTAGCATTATTTTAAAATTAATGTTTCACATGAAATTCCAAAAAAAACTAAGGTGATTTTTATTAAAGTCAAGAAAAGGTACCATCTAAAAAAGAAGAATATCCGAAAAGTTCAGGAAGAACTGGGTGATTTTTCCCATTTAATACCGCCAGGTTCATCTGTAGAAATAATTAAAAGTGATCTCCCTGATATGATACTGGTGGATAACGAGCCACTCTTGATGTTCGTGGATGAAACCCCCTTCCCTACTCTTAATGGGGCTTTGAAGGCAAATATTAAATCAAAGTATGTGGTGGTGGATATGGGTGCCGTTAAGTTCATGGCCAAGGGAGCAGATGCCATGTCTCCTGGAATAACTGAAGCAGATCCCAATATCAAGGAGGGAGATCTGGTTGTTATTCTGGATGAAAACCACCATAAACCACTGGCCGTAGGGAGAAGTTTAATTTCGGGTCCTGAAATGGTTGAAAACAACCAGGGAAAAGCAGTTAAAACTATACACTTCATTGGCGATGAGATATGGAATTTTGAGATTTAGTTAAATCATGTAATATACTGTTAATTGTAAGGCGTGACCATGATACAGCTGAGATATTCTTCTGGTAAAATAATAACCGAAAATGTGCATAAAGTGGGGTTGCTTGCCCTGGGATCTCACCTGGAAAATCACGGAGCTGCCCTACCTATAGACACTGACTCGAAAATAGCAGCCCACCTGGCCTTACAGGCATCTTTAAGAACCGGTGCTAAATTTTTAGGGATACTGTATGCAGCTGCAGAATACAGCTATGTGAAACATGGGAAGCATGTTGCAGCTCCTATTCTAGTGGAGAAGAGACTTAAACCCACACTAGAGGCCGCTAAAAAATGCTTGGATTTGAAAACAATCGTGCTGGTAAACGGCCATGGAGGTAACGTACCTATAAAAGAGTATCTTCCTGCCCTTGAAGAAGAACTAAGCCTTAAAATATTATTCAACAATAAAATCGTAGAGATAGAAGGACCCCATGCCGGTACTGGGGAGCTATCCATAGGGGCTGTTCTGGGCATATTAGATGATACGAAGCTGGAAGAACACTGCAAATTCAAGGAATATCCTGAAGTAGGTATGGTTGGTCTTGATGAAGCCCGGGAGAAATCTGAGGGAATAGACGCCGGAGCCCGTGAAATCTTAAAAAATGGTGTGTGTGTCGATGAAGAATTAGGATCATATCTGCTGGAAGAAGCAATTGAAGACGTTGTTGGTAATGTTATTAAAATTTTAGATGAAGATTATAAAGGTAAATCAAATTGATGTTGTAGGAAGTAATTTATCTACTGTTTTTTGGAAAAGATTTATTAAATCAGTAATTTAAGGCATAATTTGTAATTAATCACAGGTGTTCTGGTTATGTGGAAATTTATATGGTTCATACTGGTTGTCATCTCCATCGTCATTCTAGGGGCCATGGTGTTTGGAATTTATTATAATCTGGCCAGGCTCAGGAAGAAAGTAGAAGATTCCTGGTCACATATAGAAGATGAACTCCAAGTGAGAATCATACTGGCTGATAAACTGATTGACGCAACTAAAAGAGATGTTGGACAGGAAAACTCCATCTTACAGAATGTGGTTGAAGCTCAATCCTGGTTAGAATATTCAGAAACAGTGCATGAAACTGTGCAAGCTAATAATATGTTGATTGTAGCGCTTGAAGAGCTTTTTATTTTATTAGAGGATCCAGATATTGCCATCAGCAAAAGACTTAAAAAATTATCTGAAGAATTGGAAGAAAATGAATATCTACTTTCCCAATACTGTTCCATCTACAATGAAGCGGCATACATGTACAACAGCAAACTCCAAATATTTCCCAACAACATGGTGGCAAACTACTTTGGTTTGAAAGATGCTGAATACTTTGAACCAGAATTCAATGATGATAAGAATTTAGATTTTGATCCAGCCAGGCGTGAAGAATAGGTTACAATTTTTTTACTCTAATTTTTAATTCTCTAATTTTCAATTTCTTTAATTAATTGTTTAAACTCTACTGCGAGTTTTTTCTTATTAAATGCAAAGGCTATCCTCCTCATGGCCTCCAGCATCCTTATCACTGAATCCAACCAGGTGAATATATCCCCCGGGTAAATGTGAATATCATAATCCCTGAGGAGTCTTCTGCTTATCTCCACAGGATCCTTCTTCTGCAATCGATATTTTAAAATCTTACGAGATAAGCCCGCCTGAAAACATGTACAGAATGGTTTTTCCTTACATTTACAGGTGAAAAATTCCATCTGAATATTTACGATCTTTTCCTGGAAGGCTGGGTCAAACTTCACCAGATTATCTGAACTGGATAGAATGTCCAGGGTTGAATCTGCAAATAAACGGGGTGAAATATTAATTTTAAGGACCTTACTCATATGGGCACTTAACCTCGCAGATAAATAGGCATTTTCCAGGGGTTGTAGGTTAAGTACTAGTTCCAATGGATTCCTTCGAGATATGTTCTTACGGATGTAATCAGCATCCTCGTGGTGTAGGAAAGATACAGAAACTGCCCTTCCATAGGGAGTGGCTTTAATGTTTTCTCCCTGTGTTTCGTTAAGGTTTTCTTCTACATCCTCTACCAATTTATAATCAGTTATTATATTCAGGGCCGTATCAATTTCCATTGGCAGATCCTGATTTTTATATGCATCTTTAAGTTGGTTAACCCTTCTAATCCCGCCAGAACATACATCGGCCAGGAACTGTTCAACCAGTTCATCTCCCCTGTAATTCACATTTATTGTTTCCACGTCACTTTCCAGTAGATCTAGGGCTACGGTTTCCTCAGTTTCATCTTCAAATTGGCGCCCCACTTCAGGTAGAAGGTAAACTTTGCCAATATCATGATATGAAGGTCGGCCTGCTCTTCCAAGCATTTGGTGGAATTCATTGGAAGTTAACCATTTATTTCCCATGGTAAGGCTTTCAAAAATAACCTGTGATGCTGGGAAATCAACTCCAGCTGCTAATGCTGCGGTGGTTACCACAGTTGATATTTCCTGGTTTAAAAATTTATTCTCTATTTGTAACTTCCTGGAATAGGAGAGCCCTGCATGATAGGCAGATGCTTTAACCTTTTTTTGGTTCAAATAGGAGGCTATTTCATGGGTTTTTCTCCTGGAGTTTGTGAATATTATAGTGGAGCCATGGAATCCCTTCTGGGAGATGTTCCGATGTTCATTTCTGCATATTTTAGCCATTAAATCATTTTTATCATACTCAGATCTGACGAAGACCAGATGACGATCCAAAGGCACTGGTCGCTGGTTGTACTCCACCAGTTTCATCTGGAATTCCTCTGCAATTTCCCGGGGATTTTTAACAGTGGCAGATAATCCAATCATTTGTACATCCGGAAATAACATTTCTAATCTTTTAATCAGACCATTTAATCGGGACCCACGTTCAGGGTTGTCCAGAGTGTGTATTTCATCTATCACTACCGTACCTATTTCACCTAGTTCTGCTGACCTGCCAGAGCGCAGGATAAAATCCAATCCCTCATAGGTACCTACTATGATATCTGCATCCTGAAAAGATTCATCTTTTATTATTAACTCCTCTTTTGCCTTAATTCTACTCATACCCACCCTTATGGATACTTTAAGTCCTAACTGTTCATATCGCTTTTTGAAGTCACGATACTTCTGGTTAGCCAAAGCCACCAGGGGTGTTAAGTAAATAAATTTACGGCCATTTAATGCCCTTGGAATTCCAGCCAGCTCCCCAATAAGGGTCTTACCACTGGCAGTGGCTGCCACAACTAACTGGCTTTCTCCCTTTAAAATCCCGGCTTTTATAGATAAAATCTGAACTGGTAGCAGTTTTTCAGCTTGTTTATTTAGTATTTCTCTAAATCCAGGATGGATTTTAAGATTTCTAACTTTAACTTCAGGCAGGTTGAATTTATCTCTGGTGGTTATCCTATCAAAAAGAGTTAATTCTGGATTACTGACTGGGTTGAATCGAGGATTGAATATCTTCAATACCTCTTCCAGGTTACCTGTTCTTTCTAAGAGTTTTTTAAAGTTTTTAAAGCTGTTTGAATCAAATCCTCTACTTTTAAGCTCTCTTTTAATTTCTTCTTCAGCGCAGAGGCGACAGATATACTCTTTGTGGAGTAGATAGGATTTGTCCCTTTTAATTAATGTAATGTAACCTTCAAAGGTGCAGTGCCTGCAGATCCTGGTTTTACGGTATTTGATATTAAGAGAATCAAGCATTTCCTCTGTTTCCGGGTCATCACCCACCAGAAACACCTGCTGCTTCCTTAAAATCTTGATTGCTTCACCGGGCGGTAGGAGGCTTTCCTTATCATCCTGTTTTACTATGAATTTATACGGTCTGATCTGGTCTTCTGTGGCTTTAATTTTGAGGTAACCATAAAAAATAGGTTTTCTACGCTGATTTACCGCGTTTTTAGAACTGCCTATGGGATATAGTTCCAGGATCTTTTTATTTTTTCTTAAAATTATCATTTCTTAATTTATATTTGATTTTTAGATGTAAAAAAAATTTGTTATAAAAAAAGATTAAATGTTTTCGTCGGCATCTTTTTCTGCTTCCAAAAGTTTTACCGCATGATCTCTCAGTTTAAATTTCTGGATCTTACCACTGGCAGTTAAGGGGAATTCATCTATAAAGAAAACCTTTTTTGGAACTTTATATCGGGCTATCTTAGTTGATGAGTAGTCCCGGACATCTTCTTCACATATATCTACGCCTTCTTCTAGGATAATGAATGCACCCACGATTTCCCCATACTTATCATCGGGTATACCTATTACCTGCACATCCCGGATTCCAGGCATGGTGTAAAGAAATTCTTCAATTTCACGGGGGTATATATTTTCCCCCCCTCTAATTATCATATCCTTTATCCGGCCCACGATGGAGTAGTATCCTTCCTCATCTAAGGTGGCCAGATCACCGCTGTGTAGCCAGCCATCTTTATCTATAACTTCCTGTGTTTTTTCAGGCATTTTATAGTAGCCCTTCATTACATTGTACCCTTTACAGCATATTTCTCCAGTTTCGTTGGGCCCCAGGGTTTCTCCTGTCTCCGGGTCAACGATTTTAACTTCACACTCGGGTAATGGTTTGCCCACAGTTTCCACCCTTTTTATCAGTGGGTCATCAACCCCGGTCTGGGTGAATCCTGGTGAACCTTCTGTTAAGCCGTATACACTGGTTATTTCCGTCATGTGCATGTCTTTAACTACTCTTTTCATAGCCTCGATGGGAGGGGTAGAACCAGCCATGATCCCAGTGCGTAAGGTTGTAAGATCGAACATTTCAAACATGGGATGGCTGTATTCAGCAATGAACATGGTGGGCACTCCGTGGAGTGCTGTGCAGCGTTCCTTTTGTACTGCAGCAAGGACCATAAGTGGGTCAAATACTTCAACCATAACCATAGTAGCACCATGGCTGTAAGTGGCCATCACTGCGAGTACAATACCAAAACAGTGGAAAAGTGGTACTGTAATACATAACCTGTCATTTTCTGTGAATTTTTGCCGTTCTCCTATGTAGTATCCGTTGTTCAGGATGTTTATATGGGTTAACATTACACCTTTGGGAAATCCTGTAGTTCCTGATGTGTACTGCATGTTAACCACATCATCGCTTTTAACCGACGCTTTAATCTCCTGGAATTTTTCTTCATTTCCATGTTTTCCTAAGAGAATGATTTCGTTGGTGTTGTACATACCCCGATGTTTTTCCTGACCCAGATAGATGATGCTTTCTAAAAAGGGGAACTTGTCACTCTTTAATTTACTTCTTTCATGGGTTTTTAATTCAGGAATGAGTTCATAAACAGTTTGAATATAATCAACATCTTGGAATCCATCAATTATTGCCAGTGCCTTCATATCTGACTGTTCCAATACATATGCAAGTTCATGACTTTTATAGGCTGTATTAACAGTGACCAGCACCACCCCTATTTTGGCAGTGGCAAACATGTAGGTAAGCCAATCAGGTACATTTTTTGCCCATATACCTACATGATCTCCCTTCTTTATCCCAATCTCCAGAAGACCCTTGGCCATTTGGTTCACCCTATTATCAAACTCCTCATAGGTGAAACGGAGATCCCGATCGGGGTATACCATGAATTCCTGGTTGGGATCCTTTTTCACCATCTTTTCCAGGAAATTTCCCAGAGTTTCCTTAGTAAAAACCATGTTAAAACCTCTATATTCATTTAATAGTTACAATTAATTCTTTTTTTAAAAAAAGTCTTGTCTTCCAATTTAAGTCACTTGCATACTTTATCTTTAGGCGTTTCTCCTGTAAATTCATCCACTTTAATCAGGTGTTTTTCCAAGGATTTTCGGATGGAATCTGAAATGGGTTTAGATTTCCCCTCTATAAAGTCGTAGTGGACAATTACTGCCTTTCCACGTGCCTTTAATTCCCCGTGTTGCCAGGCTTCATGTCCAATGGTGAAGGAAGTGTTACCTATTCTGGTTATGTAACTTCTGATCTCCACATCTTCACCATAGTACATCTGGCCGATGTAATCAAATTCTGTCCTAACCAGTATCAACTTCCATTTTTCATAGCTTAAATCAAGATCTGGAGTAAATAGACGGAATATTGGATTTCTACCTACTTCAAACCATTCTACCAGTGCTATGTTATTGATGTGGCGTAGACCGTCTGCATCTCCAAATCTCGGTGTGACTTTTATAGTGAACATTTTATTCCTCATTAATTATGCTTTATTTCCTAATTTTATTATATGGAATTCACTTTAGCTATTATAAAGGCGCGTAAACAACTGCTAGTATCCTGGCTTCATCTTGATGGGCATGTAGATCGTGAGGTATAACTGAATCGTAGTATATACTATCACCAGCACTTAAAACATATTTTTCCTGGCCGTAACAAAGTTCTACATCTCCATCCATGACGTATATAAATTCTTCACCTTCATGTGATGTTAGCTCGCAATTATTGACTTTTTTTGGATGTAAATCCACTATGAATGGTTCCATGTGCCGGTCACTTTTTCCATAGGCCAGTGAATAAAGTTCAAGTGAGCTTTCTTCCAGATTACTTATACTCCCTGTGAAATGGATTACTTCCTGAAATTGTCCTGATTTCGATACAAAAGGCCCTGTTTGTGACACGTCATCCAGTAATGTTCCTAAACGTACCCCTAATGCCCTTGCTATTTTAAAAAGCGGGGCCATTGAAGGAATGTATGCTCCTTCTTCCAGGCTTTCTATTAGTTCTGCACTGTTTCCACTGTCCTTTGCCAGATCTTCTACTGACATTTCCTTATTTTCTCTTAATTGGCGAATTTTCTCACCAATTTTATTATCCTCTGCCATAAAATCACTATTTAATTTTTTTTAATTATTTTTTTAATATTTATTAAAAATAATAACTGATAATCCCATTTAACTATTAACTGATAATCCAAATGACTGATAATCCCATTAACACTATAAATCGGCCTAGATCTAATAAAACCTATACTTCTAATAAAATATATTAAAAAAATATTTGATTGGTATTATTAGTGGAGTTATTACCATTGTCCGTTTGATTGGTCTGGTTTTCTACAACGTGAGTGATTAAATGCACTGGTTTAAAAGAGGCATCGTCAATCTGAATTATCTGCTGCTGGCTCATTGAGGTAAAATTTGTTGGGATTAAATTCACTATGGCATCACCACCTAAATTAAGGGCGTCAGCAATGGACCCTGACCCGAATGCAACCAGAGAGATCATGAGCACGATGAAAATTGTTCCTCTTTTTTCAGGATTCAAACAAATCACCACATCAATTAATTGTATTATGTATAATTGATATTTGTAAATTTTTGATATTATGTAAATTTTAATTAGATTATTTGTCTAATTAATTAAATTATATGCCTAATATACTTTTTTGTATTGTAATTTCCATTAAAAATTGTAACACTTTGATATAATAGCCAATTATTCCACAGTGACACATTTTGCCAGGTTTTTAGGTTTATCTGGGTCGAGGCCCCTTTCAACACTGATATAATAAGATAAAAGTTGCATAGGAATCACGTATGGTAGGGGTGAGAACATCTCATTGATTTCATTGGGTAAACCAATAAATTCGTCTGACTCGGACTTCAATGTTTCATCAGCACTGGAACCCAGGGCGATTACATGCGCATTCCTGGCTTTAACTTCTTCCATGTTGCTTAGTGTTTTATCACGGCTGATACCCGGTGGAATAACTGCCACAACCGGCACATCATCATCAATCAAGGCCAAGGGCCCATGTTTTAGTTCTCCTGCTGCGTAGCCCTCAGCGTGAATGTAAGTTATTTCCTTTAGTTTAAGAGCCCCTTCGATTGCTGTAGGATATGAGTAACCTCTGCCAATGAAGAAGAAATCAGTTTTTTTACTATATTTTCCAGCGATTTCCTTTATTTGATCCTCAGTCTTGAGAGCTTCCTCCATGTAGTCTGGCATATTTTCAAGTGTTTTCAGGAGATCATCATTACCACCCATTAGTATCGCCATGAGATAAATCACAGTTAACTGACTTACATAGGTTTTTGTAGCTGCCACACCAATTTCAGGGCCTGCTCTTGTGATAATTACATCATCTGCTTCTCGGGTAGCGGTGCTTCCCACTACATTTACTATGACCAGGGTATGTGATTTTTTATTAGCAATTCTAAGGGCTTTGAGGGTGTCAGCAGTTTCACCTGATTGAGAGATGAGTATTACCAACGTATTCTCATTTAACGTACTTGCTGAATATTCAAACTCCGATGCAAGTATCACATCGGTGGGTACGCCGGTTAGTGTTTCAAAGAGATATTTACCAACCAGTGAAGCATGATAGGATGTTCCACAAGCAACAAAGCTTATCTTATTGAATTTAGGGAACTTCTTAATGATGTTATTGATTTCATCTGCTTCCATGAGAGTCTGTTTCACAGCATTCGGTTGTTCATGTATCTCTTTAAGCATGAAATGATCAAATCCCTGTTTTTCAGCCATCTCTGCCGACCATTCAATGGTGTGTATCTCTTTAGTGATGCTATCTCCATCTAAATTTTTAATGGTAACACCATTACCGTCCAGAATTGCCATTTCCATATTATCTAAGTAAATTACTTGATCAGTATGGCTTAAAATTGCAGAAACATCAGATGTTAAGAAATTTTCACCATTTCCTTTTCCCACAATTAGCGGACTTTCTTTCCTAATACCTATTATCTTATTTGGTTCATCTACGAACATGATTGCCAGAGCATAAGCCCCTTTTAATTTCTGGGTGGTAGAATAAATTGCTTCCTCTAAATTCTGCCCCTCATCTAAATATTTCTCTATCAAATGAGGTATAACCTCTGTATCAGTATTAGAAGTAAATGTATGGCCGGAATTTTGGAGTTCCACCCTTAATTCCTTGAAGTTTTCAATGATCCCATTATGTACCACAGCTATTCTGTTATTACAGTCTGTATGAGGGTGTGCGTTTTCCTTAATGGGTGTGCCATGGGTAGCCCACCTGACATGGGCAATACCAGATTTTCCAGATAGTTCATTTAAATCGGGGTTTTTTGCAAATTGATGAATTTTACTTTGATCCTTTATAACTTTAATTCCGTTGGCTGAAATGGCTATACCCACCGAATCATAGCCTCTATATTCCAATTTTCCTAAACATTCTAAAAGTACTGGTACAGCTTCATCATCCTTAAGTACACATCCTATGATACCACACATATTTCTCACCTCGCCAAATGATACAACATAAATTTAAACAAATAAAATAATATTCATATTTTCAATCTAATAAGTCAATTAAGTAATTTAAATTAAAAGTATATAAATATTTGATAATGAGTAAATTAATATGGAGTAAATTGGATTATTGTAATTTAAAGTTCGTGATTATTTAGTGGCTAATAGATTAGTCTCAAATAAAAATTCTTACCGCGAATAATTGGAGTATCCATCAAAATGAACACCAAAAATCATGCATTATTGTACCATGGAAAAGCAAAAAGTGTGTATAAAACAGACGACCCAGAAATTGTTATTGTTAAATTCAGAGATGATATAACAGCTGGAGATGGTGAAAAAAAGGATACCCTGTCGGCTAAAGGTCATCTCAATTCCATAATTTCTGCTAAGTTCTTCGAAATCCTGGAAGCTGCAGATATAAAAACCCAGTACATTAAACTATTAGAACCAGGGGTTATGCTCTCGCACCGCCTGGATATGATTCCGCTCGAAGTTATAACCAGGAACATCGCGGCTGGAAGCCTATTGAGAAAGTTCCCCTTTAAGGATAAGCAGGAATTCGATCCACCCATTATACAGATGGATTATAAAAGTGATGAATTCCACGATCCCATGATAAACGACGACATAGCTGTAGCCTTGGGCTTTGTAACCAGAGAAGAACTGAACGAAATCCGGAGGATAACCTTGAAGATTAACCAGGTGCTTAAAATCTTCTTACTGGAAAAGGGAATCATCTTCCCTGACTTTAAAATCGAGTTCGGCAAGAATCACAAGGGTGAAATAATCCTTGGTGATGAGATCAGTCCTGATTCCTGCAGATTCTGGGACAGTAAAACCTGTGAAGTACTGGATAAGGACTTATTTAGAAAGGGAGAAACAGGTGTGATGGACGCCTACCTGGAAGTAGCATCTCGAATACTGGATGATAATGAAAAGGAAAAATGGGATATAAAATTGGTTTAAATTAATTAATTAAAGATTAGATGATTATCTGTCAATAATAACAGGTGAAAAAATGAGATACGATGCAGAGGTCAAAATAAGTTTAAAAAAAGGCATGTTGAACCCGGAAGCAACCACGATAGAAAAGGCCCTGGCACTCCTTAAGTACCAGGTTGAAAACACAAAAACTCTCCAGATAATTAAATTCTCCATAGAGGGAGAGAGTGAAGATATAGTCCGCCAGGAAGTGGATGAAATGTGTCAAAGACTACTCTGCAACCCGGTGATCCAAAACTATGAGATAGGAATTACCCCGGAGGAATAAAATGAAAGTTGCGATAATAAGGTTTCCAGGTTCAAACTGTGACCGGGACGTATATCACACCTTTAAACTCGCAGGTGGCGAAGCTGATTATGTCTGGTGGAGCAAAAGGGACCTTTCATCATTTGATGGTATAATAATCCCTGGAGGATTCTCATACGGTGATTATTTAAGGGCAGGAGCTATTGCAGCCATTACCCCAGTTATTGAAGGCATTAAAGACGCTGTCAAAGACGAGAAACCTGTCCTGGGAATATGTAACGGAGCCCAGATTCTAGCTGAGATAGGCCTGGTCCCGGGAGTGTTCACCAACAACATCAACGCGAAATTCATGTGCAAATGGACAGAATTGAAGGTTAAAACAACCAGAACACCCTTCACTAACATGTACAGTGCGGGTGATATCATAAAAATGCCCATAGCCCATGGTGAAGGACGATACTATAACGACGAAATAGAAAAACTTAAGGACCAGGATCAGATAGTACTGTCCTACGAAGGAGAAAACCCCAGTGGCTCCATGGAAGCAATAGCAGGAGTTTGTGATGAAAATGGTTTGGTATGTGCAGTAATGCCACATCCAGAGAGATCATCTGAATCTATTCTTGGCTCAGATGATGGTTTGAAGTTCTTCAAGGGAATGGTTAATTATTAAACCAGCCTCTTTTTTTTATTAAGTTAAACAGGAGAAAAAATGACAGTATATCTCGTAGGTGCCGGACCTGGTGATCCAGATCTCCTCACCTTAAAAGCAGTAGAAATCCTCAAAAAGGCTGATGTAGTTTTATACGACTACCTATCCAATGAAAAAATTCTCAAACATGCCCCTGATGCGGAATTAATCTACGTTGGTAAAAAGGCAGGTCAACACTACAAAAAACAGGATGAAATAAACCAGATTCTGATTGATAAAGCTAAAAACAACGACCTTGTGGTAAGGCTTAAAGGAGGAGACCCCTTTGTATTTGGAAGAGGTGGAGAGGAGATGCTAGCACTTCTGGAAGAAGGCATCTCTTTCGAAATAATCCCTGGTGTAACCGCAGCAATAGGTGTCCCCACAACCATAGGACTACCCGTAACCCATAGGGGAGTTGCCACATCACTGACCATAGTAACTGGACATGAAGACCCGACAAAAAATGAACAACAGGTCAAATGGGATTTCAAGGCAGACACCATTGTGATCTTGATGGGTGTGGGGAAACTGGAGGATAATACCAGGGAATTAATGAAACATAAAGACCCCAATACTCCGGTGTGCGTGATAGAAAGTGGAACTCTACCAGAACAGAGAATCATAACTGGAACCTTGGAAAATATACATAAAAAAGTAATCAAACCACCCGCCCTGATTGTGATAGGGCATGTGGTGGATATATACAAGAAGGCACATTCATGAATGATTTTAGAGGGAAAAAAATTGCAATTACCAGGCCAATTGAGAGGAGCCCCGAGGCAATTAAGATAATTGAAGACAACGGGGGAACAGTCCTGGTAGCACCAACACTGGAACTGGTGATCATCAACACCAAACCACTGAAGGACTTATGCCGAAGGGCAGATGAACTGGACTGGCTGATCTTCACATCGCCCACGGCAATTTTATCTCTGTTTAAACACTGCAGTGATCTTAAAGACCGTTTAAATCCCAGTTGTAGGATCGCAGTTATCGGACCCCGTACCGGGAAATACTTAAGTGAACATGGCTTGGAAGCTGATATTATCCCTGAGGACTATACTGCAGAGGGTCTTCTTGAAATATTTGAAGATATTGATGTTGAAAATCAGAATATAGGACTACCACGAACTTTAGCAGCTCGTGACATGTTACCCGAAGGTTTAAAAAATAAGGGAGCTAATGTTTTCCTGGTGGAAGCCTATAAATCAGACCTCCCCCAGGACCGGAGTAAGGTTAATGAAATGGTTCAGGCCATCATAAACAGAGAAGTGGATGCAGTCACCTTCACCAGTACTCTCACTGCCAGCAACCTCTTTGAAATGGCTGATGGGAAAGATAAGGAGAGATTATTGGAGCCACTCTTGAGTGGTGAGGTTCTGGTGGCCGCGATAGGCCCTGTAACTGCAAGAGCCCTGGAAAAATATGGTATAACCACCATAACCCCCGATGAGTACACTGTTAAAGCTATGTTAGATAAGTTGATGGAAAAAATGGATTGATGATTGAAGAAGGGATTGAAAAATTAAAGATGGATTTAAAATTAAAATATCACTGATAAATACCATGATAAACGTTCTCTGGTGAAATTATGAAAGTTACTATCTGGCCGGCCAATATCGACTCTACCAAGACAGTAAAAGAAGGTAGAAAAATTCCCAAAAACAATGCAGTAAACATTCCTAAACTCAGGGAAATTTCCCGGGCAGCTACTAAACTGGGCCTCAACCCTGAAGTGGAAAAGGATAAGTCCTATCCTAAATCCTGGTGGGAAAGTTCAGGAAGGGTGATGGTTGATAAAAAACAGCCCAAAAGGGAAATTCTTATTAAAATAAGCAACACCATTAAGGGATTTCGTAAATAATCCTTATTAACTGATAAGTTTGTTGATTTTCCCATATGTTTTATCCCATTGTTATTACATTTTAGAGCTAATTAACCCTCTTCAGAAAGTTATTTAAGATAATAAAAAGAATATAAACTTAAATTAATCCTTAAAAGATTTATTTTATGGTAAGATCTTTATTATACTAGGAGCTTGTTAATGGTAAAAAATCCAAAATCCACGATGATGCAAGGATTCCAAAAAGCGCATGATATGGTTAAAACCGCAGAAGACGTAAAGATATATAGTCACATTGATTGTGACGGTTTATCAGCTGGGGCAATTCTATCATCAACACTTGATGAGCTTGAAATCGACCATGAAGTTGAGTTTATAAGTTTAGACCGGATTGAGGAGTTACGTCCGGAAAACGAGCTTACCATCTTTTCTGATCTGGCATCAGGACAGGATTTGGATAAATTTGTGACATCCAACTCTAAAGTTCTGATTTTAGACCACCACCCTCCCGTTAGGAGCCATAACCAGTATAATGGAGGTTTCCTGGAACTTAACCCCCATCATTATGGTATCGATGGATCTTACCAGATATCCGGGGGTGGAATGTCCTATCTACTTGCTAAAACCTTTGGACTCCTCAGATTAAGCTGGATGGGTGTTTTAAGTGCTGTGGGTGATATGCAGGACAGTCACAACGGCAAATTACAGGGTTTAAATCAGGAAATACTTCAAGATGCAATAACCAGTGATCTGGTGAATTCCTGCTACGATCTTTCCATCTATGGAAGGCAGACCAGGCCCCTATTCATTGCCCTTTCCTATTTTGGAGATGTTAATCTCCCCATAACCAACAACCGTAATGAGTGTATATTACTTTTAAATAAGCTGGAAATCCCAACTAAAAATGGTAGCGGTAAACAACGAACTCTCTATGACTTAAGCATTGAAGAAAAGCAGAGGATATTCTCTGAACTAGTCAGGATGCTGAGCAAAGAGGTCCCCCAGAGGTATGTCAAACACATACCCAAACTTGTCTCTGGAGATACCTATGAATTCTTAAACGAAGAGATGTATACTCCATTAAGGGATGCCAGTGAATTTTCCACTGCTGTAAACGCTTGCAGCAGGAACAAACAACACGAAATCGCCCTCAAAGTATTAAAAGGTGATAGAGATGGTGCCCTAAAGAATATGCAAAAACTGACCAGGAAGCATCGAAGATACCTCGCCCAGAATATGGAAATATTGAGGGAAGAAGGGATGATTAACAAACTGGACAACCTGCAGTACTTTGAAGGTAATGGAATAAAAAGTGAGGTAATTGGAACCATAACCGGGATGCTTTTAAGTCACGCTGACTGGAAAAAGCCCATAATAGGTTTTACTGATGTAAGCAACCAGAAAAATGGAATAAAGGTGTCACTTCGTTGTTCGAGACTCTTAACCTATGACGGCATTCATTTCGGAAATTTGATCAAGAAAGTGGCTGAAAAAGTAGGAGGTAGTGGCGGTGGGCATTCAGTAGCCTGCGGAGCTTATATCCCAGAATCAAAAATGGATGATTTCCTGAAAAAATTTGATAACTCCCTGGAGGGTGTGGTTTAATTTCAAGCTCCAATTTTTTTATAAGACTTTAATTTTAATAGAAAAACAGTTTAATTGAGCCTACATCAATAGAACTTGAGCCTACATCAATAGAACTCTACTTTATTGTAAACCCAAATGTGTACAATATTTAAATTAAAAAATTAAAATTATTATTAACTGGTTTTGAGATTAGTTGGTTACCATGAAGGTCTTTAAAAAGAAAGGTGAACTTACCCGTTTCCAAATACTGGCAGAAATAGCCAAGCAGGAACCTCATCTGCGTCAGAAGGACATTGCAGGGAAACTTGGAATAACAGTCCAGGCAGTCTCAGAAAATATCAAAAGTTTAACTGATGATGGCTTGGTTGAAACTGGTAAAGGACACGTCCACTACAAGATCACCAAAAGAGGTATTGAAAGGGTTAAACGTGAAGCAATGAACCTTAGAAAATTTTCTGACCAGGTCCTGGACACCATGAATGCATATAAATCTGTATGGCCCGCCATAGCTCGTGAAGAGTATAAGTCTGGTGATAAGGTTTGGCTTGAGATGGAAGAGGGTATATTATACGCCACCACAAAAAAAACATCTGCACATGCAGAAGTGCTCACCGACTCTGAAAAAGATGGAGATGTGGCATTAATCAAATTAAATGGACTTATAGAACTTGAACCCGGATACATAATTATAATCAAGCTTCCAACCATCAATCAGGGCGGTTCAAGAGCCACCGACCTTGAAAAAATTCAGGGCATCTTAAAGGATAGAACCTATGATATTGACAGAATAGGAATCATGGGAACCGTATCTCGGGTGGTTGCAGGAAAATTAAATATACAACCTGATTTTGAATTTGCAACCCCAGAGGCAGCCATGGCCGCTGCAAAAAGGGGCCTCAACGTACTGGTCTTTGCCGTAGGGAAGATGACCAACATCATCACCAGTAAACTGGACAATGAGGATATTAAATACATTGTTGAGGATGTTAGGTAGTAAACATCTTTTTAGATGTTTAAAATAAGATTAGAGGAATCTACAACCAAAATCATCTATTCTTGAAACTATAACATTATCTAAACTCGTATCGCATGTTTCTGAAAGTGCAAATGCCGTGTTTCCCAGCATGGCCATACTAGCCCCCAATGTCTCATCTTCCAGTATATCAACTATTTCCTTCAACTCGGGACCCATGAGTGAGGTTTCTTCTGCAAATCTTCGGGATAATTTAAAAAAGTTCTGGATATCTGGTTTATCTAGAAGTTCACTCAATAGAGATTTCCCTGTCTGGTTAATTTTCTTCTGCCAGAATGGGTCTTCAATGATAGATGATGTTTCTATCTCTCCCAGGGTCTTGCTGATGATGTAATAATCATCTTTCCCTGTGGTCAGACCAGGGACGATCCTATCTACTCTACCATATCCTGGAGCGCCTTCTTTAAGCCTCAACACCAGGCCTCCAGTGAACTCAGCTATGACATCGCCTAACCCACTTTTCATCTCAATTTCAGCCAGGTGCGCTATAGATGCTGCCCGATTATAGGTTAGATGAAGTTTAAGGGCTTTGGCAATTGCAAGGGATGTTCCCAGGGCACAGGCAGCCGAAACCCCGAATCCACTGCCAATGGGTATTTCGAATTCATGATTTATGGTAATTTTTTTACCATCTACTTGGAACCGCTCATTAATTAAATCAATAGTTTTAAAGGTTATAGAAGAAAGTTTTGAATCATTTTGACCATTTATTATAACATCAACACCCTCACCATCCTCAATGAGTACGTCAGTTATAACTCCTTTGTCCAGTACTATTCCCGCCCCCCTTGAACCCTTTCTCAGTGGATCTAAATCAGGGATAATCTGGAAAAACCCGGTTATATGGCAGGGAACAAATATGGAACTGTTAATTAGAATCACCATTATTATTTATGCCAAGAATACCATATAACCATAAGCATAATTATTGTATATTAGTTGAAAATAAATAGAATTAATGAATTTTAAGGGTTGATTTCTTTGGAAAAAAGGATAGATCTACATACTCACAGTATATTCAGTGACGGTGAATTATTACCATCAGAAATAGCTAGACGAGCTCATGTTCTGGACCATGAAGCCGTGGCCATAACAGACCACGTGGATGCATCCAACATCGAGAGTGTGGGAAAAATAATAAACACGGTTAACGATCTCCGGGATAACTGGGATATCTCAATTATTCCTGGTGCGGAAATAACCCATGCCCCGGTGGAAGTAATACATAAACTAGCAGTTAAGGCCAGGAAATTAGGTGCAGAGATCATAGTGGTCCACGGGGAGACCATTGTTGAACCGGTTATTGAAGGTACTAATTTCACTGCAGTTAACAGTTCTGAAGTTGATATACTGGCACACCCGGGACTTATAACAGTTGAAGAGGTTGAAATTGCCAAGGACAATGATATTGCATTGGAGATAACCTCCAGGAGGGGTCACTCCCTTACAAACGGACATGTGGCGAAGCTGGCCCTGGAAGTTGGGACTAACCTGGTTATGGACACTGATACACACTCACCCCAGGATCTGATTTCTTACGAAACTGCCTGTAGAATTCTAAGTGGTGCCGGAATACCCGATGATGAGTTTAATAAAATTTTAAGGACCAACCCCAGTAGAATCTTGGCCAAGCATGGACTATTGAATTAAATACAATACAGATAGATTAATTAATTAAATTTCACATAAATTAATAATTAAGGTGTTAAAAATGAACGACAAGTTAACTGGTATAATATATTTGATTATTGGAATATTGATATTGGTAGTGTGGTTTGTTGCCCGTGAGATCTACGTCTATTTGGTATGGATAATAGCCATCGGATTGATAATAGCTGGAATTTATTTTCTGTTCTTTAAAAAAGGATATTAAACCAGCTAAATCAGGAATTATTATTATTTGAGGACTTCATATTCCAGTATGAAATCTTTCCCCAATTTATAACTTTTTTTAAGCTCCAATTTAAATGCATCCTTCATATAATCTACACCCTCACCATCAGCCAGGGTTTTTGCCTTCACGCCTCCAGCTATCATGGGGGCTATGCAGACTCGTATTTCATCAACCAGACCATCCTTGAGCATGGAATAATTCAGTGTAGAACCACCCTCCAGTAATATTGACCTTATTCCCCTCTGGGCCAGTTCATCCATCAAGATAGTTAAATCCACACGTGTTTCACCAGCCAGTATCACATCTACATTATCACCTTTATCCATCAATAATTTAACTCTTTCTCGGGGTGCATCTTGGGAGACAGCTATTAATGTCTCTGCTTCCTCATTCAGCACGCGGGAATTTATAGGAGTTATGGCTTTACTATCAGTTACAACTCTTAATGGATTATCTGACTCCTCAGATGAGAATTTATGAACAGTTAATCTGGGATCATCTTCTAAGACTGTGTTAATCCCCACCATTATGGCATCTAGTTCTTTTCTAATCTGATGTACCCTTTGAAGATCTTCCGGGCCGGAAATTTCTGAACTACCTGTCCTGGTGGCTATTTTACCGTCGAGTGTCATGGCAGAATTTAAAATTATGTAGGGTTTCATTTTTCTAACCTTAAATTATAGGGTGCTGATTTTAATGTGTTTTATTTTTAATGGCCATCTTTTATTAAAAATATTTATTAGCATAATTCCTATTATAATTAGTTAAACTTAAGTTTTTATTGTTTTAAGTAGTATCAATTAAGGAGAACATATAAATGGATAATGAACGTTACCAGAAGGGTTTAAAACATTTAGAAGAATATAACAGCGGAAATTATGGAAAATTAAAGGAAAAATTAGCGGATATTGCACCAGATTTAGCGCGTTTTGTGGCTGAATTTGCATACGGGGATGTCTACAGCAGGCCTGGTCTCGATGTTAAGTCCCGGGAGATAGCCACAGTAGCTGCACTTACTGCACTGGGTTACGCACCCCTAGAACTCAAGAGTCATATAGAAGGTGCTTTAAACAGTGGATGTAGCCGCGAAGAGATTGTTGAAGTAATAATACAGATGGCTGTTTATGCTGGTTTCCCTGCAGCGATAAATGGTATAGCCTGTGCCAAAGAAGTTTTCAACAGGATGGATGAGAAATAAAGATGTTTTTTTTAAATTTTAAACTTGTTTCTTAAATTAAAAACTTTTTCTGCATTATTTTGAGTTACCCTATCAACTTCATCCATGGGAATGTCCTTTACATGGGCTACAGTCTTTAACACTTCTTCCACATATGCTGGTTCATTCCTACCTTTAAATGGGGACAGATATGGGCTGTCAGTTTCTGTGAGTATGTTGGTGAGTGGTAGTTCCCTTGCTAGATCCTGATGATGTTCTGAAAAGCTAATGATGGTTGATAGAGATATATAGTAACCTTCATCTACTATTGCACTTGCTGTCTGGATGTCACCACCGTAACAATGGAATATTACACCAGGGATATCATGTTTCTTCACCATCTCCAGCGCCTCTTGCTCTGCAGCCCGGGCATGAATAACTAAAGGTTTTTCATAATCCACAGCCAGATCAATAAATCGGTTAAATAGATTTATCTGTCTTTTTTTATGCCCATCACTTTTTATTTCATGATAATCAAGGCCTGTCTCACCTAAAGCTACCGATTTATCAATATTGGTAATGATCTCAGTTAATGCCTTTTCTATAATGTTTGAATCTGCTTTAGCAGCGTTGTGTGGATGAAATCCGAGTGTAGGATATATAAATTCAGGGTATTCTTCATTTAATTTTAATGTTCGCCGGTTACCACCTAAACTTGCACCGGAGTTGATGATTGCACATAATTTTTCCTGGGCTCTTTCTAGAACTTCTTCTCTGTTTTTGTTATACTCTTTGAAATCAACATGACAGTGAGCATCGATCATTTTGTTCTCCTTAAAATAAAAATAATCCTATAAAATACTTCTATTAAAAAAAACTAGTTATATTCAAATTATTAAACCCCAAATCTCCTTTCCCTATTTTGATAGTCTCTAACTGCCCTTAAGAAATCGACTTTCCGGAGTTGAGGCCATAAACTATCGCAGAAGTAAAGTTCAGAATATGATGATTGCCATAATAGAAATCCGCTCAGTCTTTCTTCACCACTGGTTCTTATGATCAGGTTAGGATCAACCAGTCCAGCAGTGTACAGATTTTCATTCACTATATTTTCATCTATTTCATCAGGGTCAAGTTTTCCATCTTTAACCTGGTTTGCAATTTTTTTTATTGCATCAACTATTTCTAAACGCCCATCATACCCTATTGCAATGTTTACCTGTCTTTTATTGTATTTACTGGTGGATTCTTCGGCTTTCCTTATAGCTTCCCTGACATCATCAGGTAATAGTTCTAACTTTCCAACTGCCCTTAATTTAACATTATTTTGATGTATTCTTTTATTCTGGCCTATTGTTTCGAAATTATGCTTGAATAGTTCCATCAATCCTTTTACTTCCTCCGGTGACCTTTTGAAGTTTTCTATGGAAAATGCATAGACTGTAACTATCTCAATCCCTAAATCAATACACCAGTCCAACACCTTTTCCAGGGTGCTTACTCCCCTTTTATGTCCTTCAATTGAATTCATGTCCCCTTGTATTTTGGAGTATCTTCTGTTACCATCCATTATTAGGGCTACATGTCTGGGCATGTTTTCTTGACGGAGATTTCTAGAGAGATACCATTCATATACTGTATATAGTGGTGTTAAAAGTGACATTGTTACTCCAGCATCTTTAATAGGTTTATTATTGGTCCTATAAAACATAACCATCACTATCAGATATAAAAAAGATGCTTAATTACTTATCATTTATCTAAATCAATCTTTATTTATCTTTAAATCGTTTTTTTATTTTTAGAATTCTATAAATTTTATTTATAAATAATTATTTATAGATTTTTATAACCAAATTTCCCTTATATCCTCTAGATCTCTCTACCCCATGTCTTTCAGGTATTTGGCGAATTTCAACGCGCGGGTATAACCTTCAACTGTGAGGGATCGTGAGGTATCTATGAATGTAACATCCATTCCCAGGGTTACGGCACCGTGGCTCTTCCCACAGCCTGATAAAACAAGAGACCTGAATATTAAATTCCCAGTTACACCATCAGGCGCCAGTATAAAATTTGAGTTATCTTGAATTGCTTCTTCGATCAATATATAATGATGTTTAACTGGATATTTATCACTTGTGATCTCAACTAACAGTTCACCCTCCGCTATGGATTTATCGATCTTCTGGCTTCTCCCAACATCCTGGGCCCTGCCACTGGAGAGTACAGCTATTTTAGGTTTAATATTAATTTTTTTCAGGAATTGTGCACCTAACTCTATTATCCGTAGTTTCTGTTCCAGGTTATCCCCTTCATCTATACCCACCGGCGCCAAGAAAAATTTATGACCATTAATTTCTATAAATGAAGCACGATAGAATTCCCCATATCTACTTCTAAGTCCAGCTAAAATCTGGGAAGCACCAATGGATCCTCTTACGTAGGCATGGGCTCTGTTTTCAGTTATGGACTCTATAAATTCTTCTGGAGAATCTATCAGTTGCACAGTGAAATCTACCCTCTGGGAGGCTTTTATAATGTTTTTATTATCTCCTACACCAGCAATTATCGTCATCTAATTCCTTTTAATAATTTTTTCATCCCAACTTGTTCTATCTATATTAATATATGATTTTATCCTAATAAAAAGGGTAATATATATAGGCTAGAAGTTACTAATCATTAACAATAAGTTATCAGGTTTTAAAATGACCACTCCTTCCCACATAACTAAACAACAATCCCCATCTGGATTTAATGGGTATTTGTATTGTAAAAAATGTCAGGGTTACTACCAACTTCAGGATGGTGAGAGTAAGGATGATTTTGTATCCTGTGAATGTGGATGGGAGTTAGAATTCTACGAAAGTTTGCCCTCCAAATTCTCAGATGACTCTGATGTTGATGAAATAGATGACACTGAAGAAATAGAGCAGTTAATGACCTTGCTCAAGAGTAAATCAGCCAAAAGAAAGGCTATAATTAAAAATCTCTCAAAAAATATACATATTCAGGAAGAGATGCTCAACAAGATAAAAGATGAAAGATGGACTCTGTGGGATATTTTAGAAGAAAAAAATATACAGGATGATATTAAAAATCAAAAAGTACTTTTGGATGAAATTTCAGAAAATGAGGATAGGTTGCTAAACATCGTAAGAGAAAAAAGAAGTAATGTAAAAAGTAATCAGGGATCATTTACAGAAATTTTTCGCGATGTTGGAACCAGTGACATTATCATCATATCAGCCATCATAATAATATTAGTGCTATTAATTCTGTTAATAATTTAAAATTTAAAAAAAGTAAGATAATTTTTTTTCAGAAAATTATCCTTCTTTTAATGTTTATTTCTTTAATGCCTCTTCAATAGCATTTAATGTGCTATCTAAGTCATATGTAGAATGTTTTAATGATATGAAACAGCATTCAAACTGGGATGGCGGGATAAATACACCATTATCCAGTAGTTCATGGAAGTATGCGTCGAAATTACCAGTGTTGGCTGTTTTTGCATCCTGGTAATCATACACATCCCTATCAGTAAAGTATATCTGGAACATGGAGGCTAATCCCACGACCTTATAATTTAAATCCTGTTCTTCTAAAATATCTCCAATAGCCCTACGCAGATACTCTCCCTTCTTCTCTAATTCAGTGTAGAATTTTTTATCAAGCTGTTCTAACGCTTCGATACCTGCAGTTACAGATATGGGATTTCCATTAAAGGTTCCTGCCTGGTAAACATCTCCTGATGGAGCAATTCTCTCCATATATTCTTTTTTCCCGGATAATGCACCAATTGGGAATCCACCGCCTAATATTTTACCAAATGTCACCAGATCAGGAGTTACGCCATAATACTCCTGAGCCCCACCTTCCGCCAGTCTAAAACCAGTGATAACCTCGTCAAAGATGAGTATTATACCGTTATCACTGGTGATCCTGCGTAAAAATTCAAGGTACCCCTCTTTTGGAGGTATACATCCAACGTTACCCATCACTGGTTCAACTATTATGGTGGCTATATCTTCCCCCTGATTAACAATTAAATCTTCAACTGCTTCAACATCATTAAAGGGGATTAATATGGTATTTTTAGTGGTTTCCTCAGGTACACCTGGCGAATCTGGCAGCCCCATGGCACCTGATCCAGACTTTACCAGTACATAATCATGTGCACCATGATAGGATCCTTCAAATTTAACAATCTTTTTTCGACCAGTAACGGCTCTGGCTAGCCTTATGGCACTCATAGTGGCCTCTGTACCCGAATTTACAAACCTCACCATATCAGCACAGGGTACCCTACTAGTAACTAGCTTGGCTAGCTGGATCTCCTTTTGTGTAGGTACGCCATAGGTTGAACCCAATTCCAGCTGCTTTTTAACTGCATCCACTATCCCTGGGTTGGAATGTCCCAATATTAAGGGGCCGTAGGCCAGACAATAATCTATATATTCTTTACCATCCATATCTTGGATATGTGAACCTAACGCTTTTTTTGCAAAGAACGGATAGGGTTTGAAGGCCCTTACCGGTGAATCAACACCTCCAGAAAGGTATTTTTTGGCTTCATTAAATAATTCTTTAGATTTCATAATTGAATTCTCCTTAATTTTTCGAATTTCCTTTAAATTCATAGACTTCAAAAAACAAGTTCAAATCAATCTTTTAAGATTAATCAGAGAATTTACAGCTGCAACTGCCACTGGAGTTCCACCTTTAGGTCCGTTGGTTATTAAATGAGGTATATCAGTTTCATTCAGTGCTTTTTTTGACTCATCCGCTCCAACAAATCCCACAGGGACGCCAATTACAGATCTTACATTCAACATGCCCTTACCGGTTAACTTTAAAACTTCTAATAGGGCGGTTGGTGAATTTCCTATGGCCACAATACCATCAAATCCCTCTGCTGCCGCAACCTGCATGGCGGCTCCTGCCCTAGTGATTTCTTCCTTTTTAGCAATTTCCAGGGTTTTTTCATGGTTAATGTAACATTGGACCTTACCAGGGTATTTATTTATACCCACTTTCACCATGTTTATGTCCGTCAATATGTCTTTACCGGATTTTATGGATTTTAAACTTTCATCTACAAAATCAGAGCTCATGTAGGTGATATCTGCGTATTCAGGGTCAGCTGTGGAGTGCACTATCCGCTCAACTATGGATCTCTCTTCGGGTTTTAGATGCTTGGTTTTCTCATCTATCAGGGATTTCACTATTTCCCTGCTTTTGGTGGCGATTTTATGACCTTGTTTGGTTGAAGCACCCATGAACATGTTTGTTGAAATAAAATTTTTTATATTCCTCATGGTATCTTTATTGGAGTTTAATTTTTATAAATAATACATCAATTCATGTTTTTTAATTAACTATTATTTTAAACTTTTTAAAAACAAATCAATGGAATTTTTAACCATTGGATGTTAAAAATTAGGGCAAAATATTTTAATACGTTTAACAGAATTTGTAAATATAATTTAAATGGAGGCAAACCAATGAAAGATGTAAAAGATGTAAAGGGTCAGGTATCTGAAACCATCGCTACTTTGATGACAACTGCATTTGGATTAATAGCGGCACTCGCCTGGAACGAAGCTATTAAGGCAATAATAGATTTATATTTGCCATCAGGAGAGGGAATTACAGGATTACTGGTATATGCCATTTTAATAACCATAATAGCAGTGGTAGCAACCTTAATAATTGCCAAAGTTATAGCGAAACCAGCAGTGCAGGCAGTCAGAATAGTAGAATAAAAAAACTATAATTTCTTAAAAAATGAATTAAGGGGTGGATTGTTTCAACTTTGTCTTTGAACCTTCCACTTCCTCTGTTTTAACCACATCTGTTTTTGCCAGGCGATCTAAGTATCTTTCCCTGGGTTTTTTCATTGCAAAACCAACGATAACATCCACCACTAGTGGTAACCATAGAAACTTGGATAAATTCCGTATCAATGATTTCCTATAATCCATTTCACCTTCGGTGGATATTACTTTTAATTTCATAAGATTCTTTCCGGGTGTGGTCCTGTATTTACCTTCAAAGTAAGTGAAGTAGGCTACAATCGCTATGGCAGCAATTGGAATCCATATACTGAATAATATAAGTAGGTTAAGTACAGCGAGAACTGGGGTGATAACAGCCGCTATAACCCATAATAATAACGTGATTATTAAAAAATCAACTATTAAAGCCATAAATCGCTTACTCCATAAACCGGGCATGATATATTCCTCTTTTATAATTACTAAACTATTTATGTATAAACAAGTTAATAAATGTATTCAATGAAGCAAACTAAATCATTTAACAGACCCGTGGCACTGGATCAGCTATGGGCTCTTCCAGAATTCTTTTACCTCCCAGAGTGGTTATCATAATCACATGTTCATCCTCGGTGACTTCACCAATTATCTGGGCCTCTTTCCCATATTTAGTCTTTTGAATGGCTTCTAATATCTCTTGAGCTTTATCTTCTTTCACACCCAATATGACCTTGCCCTCATTTGCAACCTCGTAAGGATCAATTCCCAACATTTCAGATGCAGCATTGACTTCCTTTTTAAAGGGTATCTTCTCCTCCTCAATGAGCATTCCCACACCTGACTTGGAGGCCAATTCATTCAGAGCATTGGCAATGCCTCCCCGGGTAGGGTCTTTCATGGCAGTTACTCCACCAATATTAAGGGCAGCTTTTACCATTCCCCATACAGGAGCAACATCTGATTTGAGGTCTGTATCAAATCCAAATCCTTCCCGGAAAGACATGATGGATATACCATGGTCACCCACACTTCCAGTGAGGATTATTTTATCCCCGACATTTAAGCCAGAATCCTGTTTAATCTCCCCTTTTCGGGCTATTCCTATGCCTGTGGTGGTTATTATTATTTTATCCAGCTTATCTTTCTCCATGACCTTGGTATCACCAGTTATTATGGCAACTCCTGCTTCTGTAGCCACTGCATCCATGGATTTCACTATTTTCTCCAGATCTTCACTGGGGAATCCTTCACTTATAACCATTGCATTGGCTATGGCCAATGGTTTAGCACCCATTACTGATACGTCGTTTACAGTCCCTGCAATTGATATTTTTCCAATATCCCCACCAGGGAAAAAAATTGGATTTACAGTATGGCTGTCTGTGCTTATTACAATTTCATATTCATCCAGGGGGATGGTTGCACCGTCGTCCAGTTCATCTAATCCAATTCCCCCATTTACGTTTTTATTTTTGATATTTTCACGTATAATTCCGGATATAAGGCCTTGCATTATTTCTCCGCCAGCCCCATGTGACATTCCGATTTTCATTTTTAGTTCACCTTCAGGTAAAATTTAGATAACATATCTACAAATTAGATTAACAAATCTATAATTTCCAAACTCACCATTAATTTAAAGAATTTAATAGATATTTGAAAAGTTAATTATCACTTTGATTTCAATCTACACATATTTAAGTATAGTTGTATATATTCAGTGAACATCACCAAAGTTTATCCATTAAAAGTTAAATAATTTATAGTAGCTATGTTTAATTTATGAAAGTATAAATATAGTGAAATTAATTAAAATACAAAGAGATTGAATGCTTTCATTTTTACATATATATCAATATTTGAGGTGAAATAATGGCTATCTGGCAAGGAAAATCATTAAGAAAACACACCGGCGGACGGAGTAAATCTAATCGTAACAAAAGAAAAATAGAATTCGGAAGGGATCCAGCAGAAACCAAGATTGGTGAAAGAAAGACCAAGAAGATCCGTGCAAAAGGAGGAAATGAAAAGATCCGCCTTACCAATGCAAATAAGATAAACGTGGTTGACCCTAATAACAACAAAGTCCAGTCAGCTGAGATTCAAAACGTCATTGAAAACCCGGCTAACATCCAATTTGTAAGAAGGAACATTATAAACAAAGGTGCCGTGGTAGAGACTAATCTGGGTAAAGTAAGAGTAACCTCCAGACCTGGTCAGCATGGCATTATAAATGGTGTACTGGTTGAATGATAACACTCGTTTTTTAGAGATTAAAGATAAAGCTTTAAATTTCACAACCAGGGTTAATCAGGACCTTCCAAAAGGTATGGAACTTGAGTTTGAGGGTTTTTTCCAGAGGGGCTTCTTTGTAACCAAAAAACGTTACGCCTTGATACAGGATGGCAACATCGTGGTAAAAGGCCTGGAACTTGTCAGGCGAGACTGGGCCCCTATAGCTAAAAAGACACAGGAAAAAATATTAAGAGCTTTATTGGAGGAAGGATCACCCCAGAAGGCTGTTAAAATCGCACGGGACACGATACAAGAAATTAAAGAAGGGAAAATCTCCCTGGAAGACCTGGTGATCCATACCCAACTAACAAAGAATCCAGATGAATACGTTCAAAGGGCGCCTCATGTGATGGCTGCAAAAAAGGCTATCCAGAAGGGTAGGAAGGTAGGTCCCGGCACCATCATCCGATACGTTGTTGTAAAGGGTAGGGAAGCCATCAGTCAAAGGGCGGTTCCCCTGGAAGATGCTGATGTCTCCCAATATGATCCATCATACTACATTGATAATCAGGTTTTACCGGCTGTTACCAGAATTATAGAAGCAGTAGGCTATCCTATAGAAGATATACTTCATAAAGAAAAACAGAGTAGTCTGGATGCATTTTTCGGTTAAACACTTCTTAGAAAGGTGAATTCTTCCTTAGAAATTTTTTATTTATTTTAAATTACGATTCCCTTTATGATTTTTAAATTACTGAATTTTTTAAATTACCTATTCTTTTTGAATGTTCTTCAAATTACAATTATATAATTATTTTTCAATAAGTCTATGATGTTCGATAAGTTCTATGATGTTTAATTTTTTTATAAAAGTTTAATAGTATTCCCGTTAAAGAGTGTATTATGTGCAAAGCGGTCTTCTTCGATATTGATGATACATTATATGATACCTCTGGTTTTGCCAAGTTGGCTAGAAAGGCTGCTATTAATGTGATGATAGATGCAGGACTACCCTTGTCTTCAGATGATGCTTATAAATTACTCCGGGAGATAATTAAGGAGAAAGGATCCAACTATAATAAGCATTTTAACCTCTTAACCAAAAGGGTGTTTGGTGAGGAAAAGCCTTTGTTAATTGCCCTGGGAATGATAACCTATCATAATGTTAAATTTGCTCTTTTAAGAGTGTTTCCAGAAACCATACCTACTTTGATCTACCTGAAAAGTAAGGGTTATCAATTAGGAGTTATATCCAATGGAATCACCATTAAACAATGGGAAAAGCTTATAAGACTTGGACTGCACCATTTTTTTGATGAAGTAATTACTTCTGAGGAAGTAGGCGTTGCAAAACCAGATATGAAAATATTCCAGCAAGCCATGAATCGGATGGGATGTAACTCAAACAATTCCATCATGATTGGTAATAAATTTAGCGAAGATATACTGGGAGCTATAAATATTGGAATGGATGCTATCCTGGTTAATTCGGAGTTAACACCTGAAGAAAAGCTGTTACTGGAAGAAAGGGATATTGAACTGGAAGTTTTGCCTAACCTGAAAGGTATAAATAAGATACTTTAATCCAGACATGAATTATACGATAATCTTCAGCTTTAACCAGTTTTTTGGCCATTGAAATGATTTAGTTTTATATAAGAAAAATAATATAATACAACAGATTCAATTTATAACTAATTATAACGATAGTAGAGGGATGTATATGGATTATTATCATGGTCATAAGATGGAAAAATTATTCAAAAGACTTGAACAGCCCAAAACCCTTGAGGAACTTAAATTATCTGAAAGCTTTATAAAAGATCTGATTTTAAAAATTATCTCGAGTTTTGGTACCATTAAAACCAGTGCAATCAATGATATTACCGGGATACATTGGGACATATTGGAAAAATTGTTAAATGACTTGGAAAAAGGTGGCCTTTGTGCTGCTACCGGTGGAGGATTTTTATTTTCCAGTATACAATTTACCATAACCCAGAAAGGCCGTGAAAAAGCCCGCAGTATCACAGAAGACAATCCTTACATTGGAATTGCCCCGGTGGCCTATGAAGATTACTATAAAGTAATGGAATTACAGATGAAAGACCGTTACCCTATAAAAATCCCCAGTGAAGTGAAGGAATATGCATTTAAAGATATAGTAGGGGTTAATTATGCTAAAGAATGCATGATGGAATCCTGTACCATTGGTAAGGGTATATTTGTCTATGGCTCTCCAGGAACTGGTAAAACGTTCATTGTAAGTAAAATGCCTGAGCTGTTACCACCACTGGTAATTCCTAAATTCATAGAATTCAGCGGAAGGGTGATACAGCTTTATGATCAGGATTTTCATAAAAAATGTGAAGAACAACCCCAAGATCCCCGTTGGGTGAAAATATTCGCTCCATTTGTTATAACCGGTGCCGAATTAAGTTTGAATAAGTTAGAAACAAATTACAACATGAATAAAGGTGTATATGAAACCTCTCCCATTATCAAAGCTAACGGAGGAATCCTGCTTATAGACGATTTAGGAAGGCAGAGGGATGACCATGAGATGATATTGAACCGTCTTATCGTTCCCATGGAAAATAAAATGGACAACATTTATGTCAGAGGTATACCGGTTATTGTACATAGTCATTTCATTCCAGCATTTTCCACCAACTTAGACATTAGTATCATGGACGAAGCTCACCTTAGAAGAGCACCTTTACATATTTTTCTAATGAATCCCAACTTAGACGATGTTGTAGAGGTTTTCAGAAGAAACATGGAAATTCTTGGTGAAGATTATGATGAAGGAGTACTGGAACGGTTCAGGATGGTTTATGAATCTAAAAAAAGTGGAGGGGAAGGATTAAACCCCAGTTTTGCCCATGCAAGGGATGTGGCTCAAATAGCCCAATCAGTCCGTATTATTAGGGACGAAAATTCAGTAAACATTCCCATCCTTGAAGAAGCTTTAAATAAACACGTCTTAGTTGTTCTACAGCGGCTTAATATAGACATAGCCCAAATTGCCAGTAAAATCCGTACTTTCCGGGTGAAAACCGTCGCAGTTGACCAGGCTTATCAGGTTCTGAAAGATTATTCACCGATAAAAATATCTACTGAATCAAATGCAGTGATTATAGATTTAGATGAGAGCAAAACTCCTGCTGAAATTGCTGGCTACCTTGAAAAAAACGGGATTAAGGTAGATAACATAGAAGTGATAGCTGAATCAGAAAAAGAATTACGTAGAACCCTACTGGAACACTATGAATAAACTTTATATAAAATAAATTTTAATCTACTTTTTAATAAAAGAGATTTTTTAATGAGATTTTTTTTAATGAAGAATTTAATTCACATTAATTAGCTCATTATTTAAAGTCTAAAAATTTATTAAAATTATTAAGAGATGATGATTAATTGAAGAAGTACCTACCTCTAATTATATTAAATTTAATATTCGTTTCTACAATAATGTACCTTAGCATTAGCTTTGGATCTACCAGCCATTATGATAACGGGGAAATTTCCTTTGATTACCCAGATAATTGGAATATTAAAACAGGCTCAAATCCATCCCAAATGGTATTATTCCAGCCATCAGCTAATTCAAATATAACTATAAACAAGCAGGTCATTCCATCTGGATATAAATCACCAGAAAATTATGTTTCAAACTCTACCACGGCACGTAATTCCGGGTTTAAGCTGATATCCAACAACAAGAAAAAACTTAACCATGAAGACGCCTACGAAAATACATATAGCATAAATTCAGATGAAGGTACCTACCTTCGAAAGGAAGTATGGATAACCAAAAATGGTAATCTATACAGCATCATTTACAACCGACAGGTGAGTTCCAATATCTTTGATAAACTAGATTTTGAACCAATCTTAACAACTGACCCTGGCTTTGATACTGTTGTTAAAAACTTTAATGTTAAATCAACCAAAATACCTGCAAAAACTCCATTTTGGGGCAGTATATCAATCCCTTCCTTGGATGTAAACTGGGGAATTCGTTCAGATACTGTAAATAGATATAATTCAGTTTACTATTATAATGAAAGTTCCTACCCAGATCAAAATAGTACCATGGGATTATTAGGTCACCGTACCAGTTATTCAGCCCCATTTAGAAATATCGGCAATCTTAAGCCAGGAGATGAAGTGGTGATAAATGACTATCTAACCCAGAGGAAATATATTTATCATGTGGTGTCTAATGGAGATATTAAATGGGACTATAAAACCAATCCCATAAAATTCCTCCCCGGAGATAATAACCTTACTCTGGTAACTTGTTATCCCCCAGGCACAATACAGGCTGCATGGATGGTTCATTGTAAATTAATTTCCATAGAGCCGTTAAATTAATGCATTATCATAGAACAATCATATTAATGAATCTTAGACCATTACAATATCCATTAAAAATAGTAACTTAAAATTCAGGTGATGAAAATAGCGTACAGTCCACTAGTTATAAGTTCATTATTATTCTCCCACATAATCCCTCCAATATTAGCATTTATAGCTATGATACTAATAATTACGGGAATAATGGACTCAAATAATCGTCGAACCTTAGCAGGTGTTTTAGTATTCTTAATTGCAGGATTATCTCCCTTCGTTATTTTACCATTGTTTCTGGGATAAAAGAGGTTTTTTAGAAAACCCAATGTTTAATAAAATTATCTCTTATTTATTTTAAACAAAGCTCCCTTCTGCCCAATCTTAAGGGTGGCTACGTAAGAGGCGAACCTACCGCATTTTTCTGGATCATCAGTTTCCTGTTTTTTAACTGCATAAGCAGCCATGAAAGTATCACCCAGTCCTGTGGGGTCAACTATCTTCTCTGGTTTAAAGGCAGATATATCATAGATGCCCTTTCCCACTGTTTTTTTAGAATATATGATAACTCCTCGGTCGCCTCTGGTTATGACCACCTCCTCAGGACCAAAGTTAGATAATATTTTGGCAATTTCAACAAAATCATCATGAGAATTTCCCAGTATCACCCGGGCTTCCATTTCATCTAAAAATAGGTAATTAACCAGTTTAAGGAAGTTCTTGTAATCTTTCCATGGTTTTAAAACCACATTATCATTTTTAATATGCCTTAAATATCCCTGTGCACCCAGGTAGATGGGTATGTTTTGTTTATGGAGATATTTTACAGTTTCCAAGGGTATATCATAGGGAGATAGTGGAGATAAAAGTATCGCATCGTATTCTTTAATGTTCATATCACTAAAGATTGGGGGATTGATGGGGTTTACCGGGATCTGTGATTTCTGAATTCGGTGATTGGGATTATCATTAGGGTAGATGTTTTCAAATTTCATGGTCTTTTCAGTGTAGACTGGTATGATCTGCACATCTTCTCTAAAGTTTTGCAGTAAATTCTTATCTATTTTTGATAGGGTGGTGACTACTGTGTTTTGAATTTCAAAACCAGAAATAACAGCTGATTGATAGTATACGCCCCCTCCAACAGTGTTAAAGATTTTATCCTTCTTTATGATTTTATCTTTTGTTACGGGGCCCATGATCATGAATTTCGGCATGTTTAAATCTATAAGCAAGATGTTAGATAAGTTTAAGGATTATTGAATTTTTCCTGAATGGAGTGCAGTGCCAATTAAGTATCTCTTAAACCCTAATTTATTTAGATTTTGTATATCATCTGGAGTGATTCCACCGCCAAGTATCAATGAATCTTCCATCCCCCTGAAATTATTTAAGAGGTCCAACTTAAATCCACTTAAAGTTCCCACACCAGAGATATCTAATAAAATAATTTCTTCTGGTTTAAATTCTTCAAGTTTAGATTTAATTTCAGTGAATGATATGGGTAAATCTCTGCTTAATATCTGTCCATCTTTTACATCTATACTTATGACTATTCTCTGCTTGGGAAATTGGGTACATATTTCTTCTAGATCATCCCAACTGGAAAGAGTTTCCGTGGCAATTATGATTTTATCAGCAAAATCAAGGACAAATGAGAAACTCTTAATATCTTTAACACCCCAATCTAAAGTAACGGGTAACACATGGTTTATTTTTTGAACTATCTCTAAATTAGAACCTCTGCCCTCTATTGCATCCAGATCAGCCACATAGATACGTTTAAATCCCCTTCTTTTAAGGGATATTGCAATATCAACTGGATCTGGTGTTTTAGAATAAACAGTTTTTAGTGGTTGGTAAGTGTCTCTTTTGCCGGATTTACCTGATACAGCAATTCCAGACATTAAATCCATAACAGGTATTAAATCCATTAGAACATCACCATCTAAATCACAGCTTAAATTAAAAAAAATAATTGATTAAAAAGAATAATAATAATATTTATCTGAAATTTTCATCAATAAAAACATCTAACTCATTTAAAGCTGCTTCAACTGCATTTTCTGCCAGTTCGTTTTCATCAACAGTAGATAATTCGTCTAAATTAATATCTATAGTTATAGCCACATTCAATGCATCCTGATAGGTTATATCTGCATTGATATCCAGGTCCAGGATTTCTTTTTTGGAAACCCTGGAAAATATGTACGTTTCTGCAGCTTCCACAGCTACATCAGAGACTTTATCCAGCTCCTGGTCATTCAACTTTTTCAAGTACCTAACCCCGGCTGTCCTGGCCCCTGCATGGCATCCTGTATGGAGGTCTGCATTTCCTGCAGTTTTTTCATTATCCTTTCTTCCTGGCGGCCAACAGTTTTCTCTCGTAACTTCAATGTTTCCAGTTTATCTTCGAGTTCAGTGACCATTCCATCCTTTTTAACCTTTATAAGTAGATTGCCTGCTGTTTTATAGACGTCTGAATCCTCTTCAACTTTTTTCAGCTCTTCTAAAGCGTTCTCTGTTTCTCTGATCTGTATATCTACATTCTGTTTCTGCATGGTTATGGCCTGAGCCTGCTGCTGCATCTGCTGGAATTGAGCTATCTGATGCTGTACATTTTTAGGTACTTCCATTTTATTCACCTCTAAATTAAGATTTAACACGTTTTAATTAAAGTTTTAAAATTTTATTGTAATTAATTAACATTCAATACATCTAGGGAAAGCATTATCCATCTTATGTATGAATTAACTGACGCCCGCAAAGAAGTAGAATCTGAAGCCTGAATGTTTACATCCAGTACTTTACCAGTTAAGTTCAGTTCCACAGTGGCCCTTTCAGAAGGGGATGAATTTAACTCAGGCTCAAGTGCCTTCATTACAATTTCTGCCTGTCTTAAATCCTCGAATTCAATCTGAAATTCCATATCCACCCTTTGAAGTGTCAATTTAATCGCCAGTTCTACATCTATGTATGTAAATTCGGGGACCAGTTATCTGTCCTTTCTGGTCATGGAATTCCGCAACTGCTTTATTATCTTCACGCTTAACCAGTATCAAATTAGAATTTGAATAATGTCTTAATTTATCCTTAAGGGAATCAGTCTTTATTAAGACGAGTGGATCTTCTGGAACTCCCAATACTGAGATGATCTTGTCCTTGAGATCCTTCTTCTTGAACTTTGACTCGTCAAAATCCCATCTGAGCTTTAATTCATTTCTTTGTATTCTGCCCTTTGCCAGAGAATTAGAGACAGTTATATCCATACTCAAGATTAGATCCCCTTCTTGATTGAAAAATTCTATCCTGCTAGGATTTCCCTTCATCTCATATATAACCGCTACGTTCAGATAGTTCGATGCCTTTAATTTAAGAATCACATCCCGCATACTCATCTTACCCCGGTTAACGTATTTAGAGTTAAAAACTCTTTCCATGCTTCCGGCAAAGGAACGAGTTCGGGGGGATGGTTTTCTGGATGTTGTTATTAACATTGGGTTTTTATCTGAATTTACGGGTTAATCTCTGCTTGCTCCGGGTTATCTGGATTTTAAGGTCCTTCTTACAGGAGGCACTTCCTTAAAGAGGATCCTATACCTGCAGCTTGGACATTTTGATTCAGTGTATCCCTTGATATCTACCAGAACACCACATTTAGCACATTTATACAATTATGTTCCTCCTACAATCCTCTTAATGTTCCTGGTTGCAGTTTTGCCCATTGGTGTGGACGGAAGGTAAGCTCCACCGGTGAATACTGTGTTACATTTACGGCATTTCCATATGCCTGTGGAAACTCTTTTCACTCCAGGTCTGTCACATTGAGGGCAGGTATGGTATTTTTTCATGTTTTCTTCAATCTTTTTTACGGTTCTCTTTGCTTTCCTACCGTATCGGGCGCCGAATCTTCCGGTTACCCCTACTTTTTTTGTTCTTGCCATCTTATCACCTTGAATTAAATTTTATAAATTAGTTATTTTAAGTTCATTGCTTGTTCTGGGGCAGATGTTCCATGAGTTTTTTGGTTAACACTTTGCTCCTTGCAACGGCTTTTATGATTTCGTCCTTGGTTAAGGGTTGCATACCACCTTTCTGCATGGAACATATGCTACCATCTGTTCTCATTCCTATGGAGATGCGTGAACTCATTACCTGTTCTTCCTCCAGAGAAGGGTCCACAATTAATTCGCCTCCTATTTTAGCAAAGGTGCACATCAGCGCCTTTTCTTTTATAGGGAGAGGTATCTTTTTTTCCTCATCTATGACAACTTCATCATCTACCACTTTTGCCTCTGGGATCTTGGTGTTCATGAGGGCGGCCATACTTCCCAGTACTGCTGCGTCCATGAGGTTTCCATCGTAATCTATAATGTGGAGGTCCACGAAGATCATCCACACTTTCTTTCCCTCTATGATGCAAAGTTTTTCCAGGTCAATTACTTTTGCTTCCCTCATGCAGCGGTCAGTTACCCTTGAAAGTTCAACAGAACGTTCATCTGGAGGTCCTGGCTCGAAATCTGGAGCTGCCATGGGTATTAATTCAGAATTTGTCATTAAAACACCCACGTTAGGTGTGTCTGAGAATGGTTCACCTAGCTGGGATTTTGTACCCACCATTATCTGGGTTTTACCTATCTTTACCCTGGCGGATCCTTCAGCCTTATCAATCACCCCAGTTTCCAGAACGATATCTCTGTACTGGTCAAATGAACGGTCATCAGCTCTGTCTCCATTTTTTACCAGGTTGTTCAAGCTTTCTTTTATTATTTCGGGGATAATTATAACCATTTTAATCACCGTACCTCTTAATTATAGCTTCTTTTTGTGCTTTAGATAATTTCATGCACCCATCTATGGCCATGTTCAAAGCTTTTTCGAATTCTTCAGATGTTAGATGTCCATCACTCTGTAACAGGGTTATTTCACCTGTACGAGGCATTATAGCCACTGGTACATCTGCTTCACCATCTTTATCTTCAGCTTCTGATAGGTCTAGTACAACTTCTCCATCGGATTTTCCAGCTGCACAGGCCACTACCAGGTCACGCATGGGCACTCCAGCATCTGCTAGAGCCACGGATGCTGCGGTTATACCAGCACACCTGGTTCCTCCTTCAGCTTCTAATACTTCTATGAATACGTCGATAGTTGATCTAGGGAATCTTTCCAGGAATACTGCAGGCATGATTGCTTCTGAAGTTATCTTGGATATCTCTATGGATCTGCGGTCTGGTCCTGGTCTTTTCCTATCATCAACAGAAAATGGTGCCATGTTGTATCTACATCTAAGCACTGCTCTATCCGGTTGCATCAATCTTCTTATGTGCAGCTCCCGGGGGCCGTACACAGCTACCATAACCTTATTTCCTCCAAGTTCAAGATATGCTGATCCATCAGCCCTTTCTAAAACTCCTGCCTCAATTTTAAATGGTCTTAAATCATCAGAAGCCCGTCCATCAGCTCTTTTACTGGGCGTAGAACTTTTATTTAAAATTTTATTAGTTAAAATTGTAATCACCTAACTTTAATTGTTTAATTCCTAATTCTTATTGAATTAAATCTTCTCCGTTTTCTTCCTCATCTTCTTCATCAAATGGTTCTTTTTCTTTTTCTGGGTTTTCTGGTTCTAAAGCTTTTTCTGGCTTTTCAGATTCTAAAGCTTCTTCGGGGTTTTCTTTACCCAGAAGCTTGTATAGCATATTCCTTACCCTATCAGTTAATCCTGAGGTATGAGCCTGTTCTTCAATCATGTTTATGACTTTTTCAGCCACCCTTTCCATTGAGGGATCACCTTTTACCCATACCACTCCGTTCTGTCCTACTACAACTTCACATTTGGTTTCATCCTTGATCATGTTAATCATGGACCCTTTTTTACCAATGAGTCGGGGTACTTTGGTGGGTGTTATGTAGATGAGTATTCCGTCTCTGAACTTCCCGAGGCCTCTTCCTTTAAGGCCTAATTTAACCTTTTTTACTTCGTCAACATCAACTACTCGTAAAAATAAAACATCCCCTACTACGAATGCCTTGCTTAAGTCCCTCTTTTCCTTTCCAAAAACATCTGATGCGGGTAAAATTCCAGAATAAGGTGAATTTATATTCAGATTCCACATGGAAAATCTGATGTCTGTGATTTCCCCAATTACCACGTCTCCTCTTTTTGGAATGTATTTACTTTGTATAGGGATGACGCTGATTTTTTTATCTCTAACAGCTACCAGACCCACCAGTGAAGAACATATCTTATCATCCTCCTTGAAAGTTCCTCTTCCTGACTGGTACTCCTTGTCTGCCAGCACATCTCCTGGTATTACCATTTGTTTATCTTCTATAAATATCACTGAAATACCTCCTATTTTAAGAAAAATAAGAATAAATCTTGTTTAGTACCTTGTTTTTTTAATAATAAATGGGCAAATACAATTTACATTGGTTATGGGTATTTTTTATAATAATTTGGTTTCAACCTGTCCATGGGTAAGCTCATTTAACTTTTCATAGAAGTTATCCTGCATACCTCCGGGTATTTCCACCACAGCTATCCATGAACCATCCCTTTGCCATTCTTCTTTTTGAGTTGTCCCATATTCCGGAATGATATTGTATACTTTTCCCTGGACATCTCCGGGTATCTTTATGGCTACTTTGACTTTCTCAAATCTAATTGGGATTTTTGTACGGATAGCTTTTAAGGTTTCTGTCACCTGCTCATCAACACTTTTAAATGGGTCAATGTGTATCTTGGCTTCTTCCATGGCTATTTCTATTCTTCTTGCAGGGTGGGGAAGTTTTGTTTGAGGATTTATTGCTTCTCGGGTTATGGTTGCCACGATGTTTTTCCTCTTTTCTTCCTGCATCTCTTTACGTTGTTGGGCAGTTAACTGAACCTGTCCTTTCTTTATTATAAGGGCTGCTGCCTCTGTCGGGTCAGTTGTGTTGAAGGCCTTCAACATGGCCTCTTCAGATGCTTTATCTCCCTTTTTAGCATCCTTAAATATCTCTTCCACAGCCAGTATGTCTTCCAGTTCTATTTCTTTACCCCTCTTAAAATCAGCAGCTAAGTCTGGATCTACCAGAATTTCAAAATGTTCGCCGTAATATTCAAGGCGCGCTATTACTGCTTCTTCAAGAGTTACCATTTCCTTTATTCCTCTTCTTCTTCCTCATCTGTTTCTTTGGGTTTTCTCAATAAAAGTTCTTCAACGTGTTCAATTATCTCGTCGTCGGTTAACTTTTTGAATTTCTTGGTCTTGCTTCCCACAATCGCTATTTCCACGCTTTCTATTGTGGTTTTTCCATCGGTTGCTTCGTATACTGCGTCCAAGGCCAGTTCCATGGCTTCTTCCAAAGTCATATCTTCCCGATATTTCTTTTCAAATTCTTCCATGGCCATTGCCCTTCCAGAACCTATAGCTGTAGCCTTGTATTCTATGAGCGCCCCACTAGGGTCGGTTTCAAATAACCGACAGCCAGTTTCGTTTACTCCTCCTATTATCAGGGCTGAGCCAAAAGGCCTTACTCCACCGTGTTGGGTGTACATCTGTTTCATGTCACATATCTTCTTGGCCAGTGCCTCTACACGTATGGGTTCATTATAGGTTATTCTGTTAACTTGGGATTCCATTCTGGCCTTTTCAATAAGATTTCTGGCATCTGCCACCAGACCTGATGTCGCTGCACCTATATGCTCGTCAATCTTGAATATCTTTTCAATTGATTTGGGCTCTACCAATTTGCTGGTTGGTCTTTTATCTACCACCAGTACTATACCTTCCTTTGATTTAACACCCAATGAAGTTGTACCTCTCTTTACGGCTTCTCGTGCATATTCCACCTGAAAAAGCCTTCCATCGGGGCTAAATATGGATATACCCTTATCATATCCTGCTGCTGGAAACGGTTGCATATAATATACCTCTCATTTTTTTTTAATTAGTAAATGAACATGCTTTTTTTAGGGATCTGACCTGATATTATATAGGGAGCTACTCTGTAATCCCTGGTTTTATTGAATTTATAAAATAACACTATAATTGTATAATAATATTAGTATAAAAAAGATTCGAATTATAAATTAATTGTTTAATAAAATAATCTTTATTAACTTTCTTTGATAAATTTACGCCTAGCTGATTTAATTGTCCCAGAAACACCTAATGTATGGAATACTACTTTTTTACCTTTAAAACGATTTATTAAAGGAAAAATTGATCTTACCCTACCGACTTCCTCCCTCCTACAACGCAGGATGCCTTTAATTATATTCTGTCCTGATGTATTACATTTCCAGATTTTAACCACCCAGAGATCAAATCGGCTGACGCCACAGGACCCATATAAACTCCATGCAGACTCCCATATTAGTGATATTACCTCATCACGGTTAAGGGGTTTTTCAGATAAGGTTTCAAATGCCAGGTACCTTTTCTTGTTTCGCAGGTGAGAGGGTAATATCTTAAGTTTCATTAAATCACTGCCATGAGTTCATTTTATAATTCAAACTGTTTTAACACTGAATTGTATAAAATTTACAAATTATATTTTTAAAAAATTTCTACTCCAGAGTGTAAATCTAATCAATAAGTTTCACTCCCTCGACAACAACTTTGTTTCTAATATTACTTCTTTCGATAATTTTCAAGGGGGTTTCAGATAATGCATTTTCTGCTTCTCCTCGTTCCATTCCAAAACATCTGGATAGAGCCATGAGATCTTGAGGAGTATGTAGGTCGTAGATGGACTTCGCATCACTGGTAATTATCAGGGGGAAGTTGTATTTCCTTTTAAGTTTAAGTATCTCTCTAAAATGGGATAATACCTTATAATGCCGGTAATATTTAGTTTTTGTCAGATATCCAATGTTTAATTCAATTGCTACTTCGTTATGTGCGGCTTTTTTGGCCATTACATGGTTTATACCACAGTCTCTCCTTTTCATGTAGGGTACAGACAATATATCAACCTGAGGGTCCTCACATGCAGCCCTATTTATCTTCTGATCGCCACCATGCACCATAATAACATGGGCTTTTTTTCTGGACTTTTTAACCTTCTGCCTCATGATCTCCGGGTTTTTCGCATGAATAAGGGTTCCCTTATAAATTTTGATGGAATTCACCCGGCTTGAAGTTCCACTGCCACTTGCATTTTCATGTTTATTCTCTTTGCTATTTGAAAACAGCGCTAAACCACCATATCCCAGTCTCTCTACTTCATCAACTAGTTTGAGGTCGTCATTAACGTGAAAATCAAAAAATAAAATTATTTCACCCCCATAATTTCCTGGCGAGTTTAAGTGCAACATCCTTCCGGGCGGGATAGGCTGCTATTTTTATTTTAACATGAATAGAGTCACCATGTTCCACTATTTCTAGTTCATCAAGATATGCCTTTTGTTTATCGAAACGGAGGAACAAATTGCCTTTATCATCCATCTTCCTATGGAGATTGTTCAGGATTTTATCAGTGCTGGATGATGATTGGTTGAGAGTCAGGATAAAATCATGGATCTCTCTTTTTTTAACGATTTTATCTTGTAAAATAAGTACAGGATTTTTATAGTAGCCTTCTGTCTCTTCCCTTTGTGGAGAGGAATTGGGAAAAAGAGTTTTAACTGCCTCTTTCACTTTATCCTCGTTTTCTGTTCCATAAACAAATGTTCGATAAGAAATGTTATGGATCATTATTTATCGGACCTTTTCAGCTCCCATACCTTTATTTCGAAGGCCTCTGGTCTTTTTACCTTCACTGGTAAGGCCTCGGAAAACCCGGCTGGTGTGCTGTTTTTCCCCTATCCATTTAATGTTAGGGTCATTTTTAATGGATGGGTGATGAGGGTCTACCAGTATAACTTCATAAAATTTGAATTTTCCATCTTCCCATACCCAGTAGGAATTTAAAACCTCTAAGTTGGGGTATTTCCGAGCCACCCTTTCTTCAGCGATCCTTTTTATGGATTTTTGAGGGGTTATCTTGGTTACGCCCATTCTTTTTGGCCTTCTACCAGCTTTAAATCGGGATTTTCTGCTTCCCCCTCTACGGACACGGGTCCTTACTAGTACATATCCTTTTTTAGCTTTGTATCCTAAGGATCGGGCTCTGTCGAGTCTGGTTGGCCGTTCAATTCTGGTAATTACGTTTTCTTTTCTCCACTCAGGAGCTCTCTTCTGCATTAACTCCTTTACATAGGAGTTGTCAGTATTTTTCCATGATTCTCGAATATACTTATACATTAAAAATACACCTCTTTTGTTCAGCTTTCGCCACATCCATGGGAACGGGTCCCAAAAAAGTAGGTTAACTTATCATAAACAGTAACCAAATGTTTGTTATCTCACTTTAAAAAGGTTTGCCTTATTTATTTAAAAATTATTTATTATTATAAATTTATTTTAGTTTAAAAAAATTTAGAACATATTTAGCCCAGAAATTTAAATGCCAGATATAATTCAGCGTAAGCTTCAATTAACTGTTTTTCAGCATGTTTAAAATTTATAAAACTATCTGAATTTAATAGGTTTTTTAATAGGTTATTTGCCATGTTAAGATGCAAATGGGCTTCCTTCATAATTTTTACATTTTCATTATCCATTTTTTCTAACCTTGCCTCAATCAATATACTTGATGCATAACCCTCTGCTGATTGAGGTATCAATTTAACTGCGTGCCATTCTTTATAGGATACTGATTTCTGAAATTCCAAGCTATCTTTTGCATTTTCTATGCTAATTTTCAAGGTATCTAGCCATTTAATTCCATTAGAAATTTTCTGATTAAGAAAAAGTGCTTCATTTTCCTTTAATTTAACATTATCAATCCTGGTTTTTGCTAAAATTAGTCGGGCCATGATTTTTTTGATACTGGCAAAATAGTATTCCTTATTCTTTTGGAATATTTCTGATGAGTTATCAGAGTTCAGGATATACTCAATAATATTATAATCAATGCCCCCCAATGTCTGATAGGACATTCCACCAGCTATTTTTTCTCCGGACATATTAAAAACCATGTTGGTGGTTTTTAGAAAAAAATTAATAAAAAAATAAATGAGAATTTTATTCTTCAATACTGTACAATATGTTAACACCTTTCATAAATGCAGGTTTTCCTGCAATAAGCATTACAACTCTTAATACATCCATTATTTCATCCTTTGTAACTCCGAATTCCTGCATATTACTTAGGATCTGTTTTTCTACTGCCCTATCATCGGACATGGCTGCTGTAATTCCTAAAGCTATTAATTTCTGTGTTTTATAGTCTAGAGCTTTCCCTGTGTAGGCCACTTCATTTATGTCCACACTTAATTTATAAAGATCAGGGTAGTCTTCTTTAATATACTTCATTCCTTTGCTGTAGAATACTTCTTCTTTCATGATATCATCCCATCCCATTAATTAATCATCAGTCTATTATTTGTAAATAGTTGATAATTAAATTATCTAAAATAAATGAAAATTAATCAACCGGACCTGCATCGGGTCTTCCTTCCCTCATACCTTTACCCGCTTCTTTTCTCAGTTTATCATGTCCTGAAAGCATTTTAACAAGATTTTGGGCGTGTTCAGTTACTCTGTTTATTGCAAGGGTTTTCAGGTCTTTATGGCCAAGTCCCTCGTCTTCATGAACGAACACTTCTAATATGTGGGTGTTGGTCATTAGCTGTGCAGTGATAAGACCGGTAGATGCTTCATGGGCACACTGTTTATCAATCGCCTCTGGTCCAGGCATCCCCAATGCCATGACCATTTCACAACCTTCTTCCTCTATCAACTTTTTACATGCCACAGGCAGATCTTTAACACCAGGCACAGTTCTCCGTACAAACTCAACATTGGCCAAATGTTGCTTAATTTCTTTTATTGCATAATCCGCCATGTCTACCCTGGAAAATGTCGTGTCACAAATACCTATTTTCATGTTTTTTTACCCTCTATTGGAAATCAATGAAAAAAATCAAAAATTTGAAATAAATAAAATATTTAATGGGTTTTATAACCCAAATGACTTCTGGAGGATTTCACTGTTTACGTATCCTGTTTTGAAGATTTCACCGGTTCGTAAGTCATTTATCACCACTTCAGCAGGTGCGAACATTTCTTTATCTATCTTGTAGAAGTCAAATTCTGCTTCCTTGAACACCTCAAAGAATGGTTTGCCGTATCCATCAGATGCCGATGATGGTAACTTATCAGCAATTGATTTTATATCATCACCCTTCTGAGATTCTACATAGTAGTAAGTTCTTCCACCAAATAATACTGCGTCGTTGGTTTTTCCCATAGCCTTAAGTCCATCAGGATCTACCGGTGCAATAGGAGCTATACCAGCTGCATGTTTAAGTTTATTAACATCGAATTTTAAAAATTCCAGCATTTTGTAGGTTCCATTTTCCACTACTCTTCCAGAAATCTGAATTGAACCAACCAGGGATGATGTTGGCGCTACCAATAAGTAAACATTTTCTGGTGAAACTCCGCTGTCTTTAGCTATGGATTCTGTAACATCAGCTCCCGGTAACTGATCTGCTTCCAGAGTCAATATAGCTATATCTGCATCATCCTTGTATCCTATCTCTTCATAGGTTTCTGCAGGTTTAAGTGCCAGGGCTCGGGCAGGACCAGATCCTAATGCAAAGAAGTCACCCACACTTACTGACCAGCCGGCTTTCTGGGAACCTAAGGTTGATATGGCCGGGAAATCGGTTTTTATTTTAACAGAAGGTAGAGCGAATTTTTCAGACAGATCTCCGGGTATAGAAATGCCAACATCTGCCATTCCACCCAAACATACTTTAGTATAAAGTTCACCTGCTTTAAAGCTCCCAGATACATTTACACCCGCATCTATAACAGTAGATCCGTTACTTAGAACATCCACGGCTATATTAAGTTCATCTGCATTTTTAATCATTAAATCAACGGTTTTTTTCGCTTCAATATTGACACTTACCATTATTCACACCTCATAAATTGAAATCATATCTACTGTATGAATTATAAAAATTCATTATCCAATAGTCTTTTAAATCTCCACTTACTTTAAGTTTTATTATTAAACTTTATAAAAAAATAAACACCCATTTTACCCTGAAACTGACAGTAAACAAAAATTAAACTTTACATGCCTCATCAAAGTTCACTTCATAGATATGGGCACTGATAGAATGTATAGTGAGGGTTCCTACCTTCACATCCAATTCACCTGCAGCGTACTGGGCTAAATTAGCAAGGCCCACAGCATTGGGGAACCATGCTCCATAGATATCATGGGAACGCCATAAGCCAGTGATATTGAGTTTTCCATCCCTGATCTTCAGGTCCACCAGCATCATACAGGGAACTTCATCATTTTCTGTATCCATCACCGGGTCCCAGGTAACTGAAATCGCCCTTCTGGATTCTGAACAATTTTTAAGCCGTTCTATAGCTTCATTTATCTGGTCGATACCCTGAAAATGTTCACGGAGCCTGTTTCCATAGGTGTAAACAAATCCCTGCCTGTCTTTACTTATAAATTGTTCTGAATAGATATCGAGTTTTTCCCCACTCCAGAAATATCCTTCAGGTATCCTGATATTCTTCAAATTCTTTACCATGTTACCCAAGTAGTAGTCAGATAAATTCCCCAGGGGCCTTTTAATGCTTACCATGATATTCAAGAGTTCCTTAGTTAGAGAGCCCCTTTCATCCTTTATTTCTTGACCTTCCTTCATTATCTTTCTAACCAGGGTTTCCCATCCATCTGCTATTTCATCCTTTTCTATTAAAAAAGCCATTTTACCGTTTCCACCATAACTTTTAGTTTCGAATAGGCTGCCTTCCGTGTACGTAGGCGCATTCCACAGTCAGGGTCAGCTATTATATTTTCTTTTCCAAGGTTGTCTATACCTTTCTTTATTATTGTTGCTACCTGTTCCTTACTTTCGATCACATCGGTTTTGTTATTAACGCAGCCAAGTCCCAATTTTTTACCCTTTAGACTGGTATCATCTAGTATCTGTATGTTTTTTGGCTGATCAGCAAATTCACCATCTATAATATCGACTTTAAACCTTAAGATTTCGTCCCAAATATCAACCAGCTCCCCACAAACATGCATTGTTACTGGAACAGATAGGTCCTTGGTTATTATATCTAATGCCTTTTTTGCCGTTTTTAAATCTGCAATTCCTGTGGATAGAAAAGGTTCGTCTATCTGGATAGTAGCTGCCCCATTATCCTGGAGATAATGTACTTCTTTTTTAAGGGCCCATGCAATATCAACGATTATCTGTTCTTTTTTATCTTCGCTGTAAAACCCTTCAATAAGACTGGATAATGCTAAGGTGGTGGGTCCAGTTATAATTCCTTTAATCCCTTTGAAGTTCTTGTTAAAATTTTGGCCATCAAACAGATCCATATTCTTCCCATATTCCGGGTTGATCTTCTTTGCAGTGTTCAGAGCTGCTTTAAGATCCGAAGCCCCAATAGAATATGGAACAGGGTTTATTTTCCCATTAATAACCGGTTTATTACCATCTACAGACATTCCCGGAATTTGGCTGGCAAACATCTGCAGCATGCTTCCCCTTACCTGTCCATCGGATATTAGGTCTATTCCTGCATTTACCTGATCCATAACTGCTTGTTCCAGTGCATACTCGTAAGGATCGTAGCTTCCTAAATTGGCCATTAATTTCTCGATAAATGAGTTTGGTTCCCCTAATACTACAGGATAACTCCCAACTACAGTAGTTAACATATTATTTCCCGATTTAAATCATTTGCTCTTAAATATAGAATTGTCTAACTTTCACATTAATGTAAAGTTAGGAGTTTTGAATAAATAATTTTTATGATTTAAAAATGGTTTAATTATTACAAATATGATGGTTTTTTAATTAAAATAGTAATTAAAAATTAAATCAGTTGAATTCTCAATTTATGAGTATTACTTTTGATATCTTAAAGCTTTTATTTTATCAATTTCTTCTTTATCCACCGGTAATTCAACTACTGAAGTACCATAACACGGTTTAGTGTATGGCAGAGTTACCGTACCCCTTTTATCATCTATTCCTATGGGAATGGGTGGAATTCCTATTACCCTCACACCCAGTATTTTTTCTCCAGCATTAATATGGATAATTTCCTGAGCATGGTCTTCAATAACTTTTTTACAGTCTTTAAATCCCGCCCTAGTTATGAGTATATCATAATTTTCAGATTCCTGCAGATAGGTATCCAAGCAAAATGTCACTCTTTACATCTCCAATTTTTTTATTACCCGGTCAAATTTAACCTTAAGTGGTGTAGGATTGTGGTACGCTCTGGCAGATACTAATGTAGCATCTGTACTTTCTTTCAATGATTCTACGTAGCTTTCCAGTAACTCAGAATCTTTTTCAAATACAAGTGCAATGGATTTGGTATTTAAAATGTGGTAGAATGTTACAAAATAGGAGACTGCAGCATCTTTATGTACGAATCCCACAAATAAATCAAAGGACTTCTCCTCTAAATTTTCCAGGCATGATTCTATGTCAATTTTATTTTTAACATAAAAATTCTCGGGATCTGAAACCTCTAGGAGTTTCAAAGCAGAGGGAGTGCTGGCTACAGTAACATCGTAACCTAAACTTGTAAGTTTATACACAGAATACACTGCCATGGGGGTTTGAGATGGAGCTTCAGGACATCCCAATAGAATTAAAGCCTTTTTCATTTATTCTCTCCTCCTTGAGCTGTCAATTTTTTTTTACTATCAATACATGTCCCAGTATCATAGCACCTAAGAATAAAAAGGTCACCAGGGCCGATCCATTTATATCACGGTTGATTATGAAAAATCCTATCCATGCCTGGGCCATAAAGGCAACTAGCGCACCAATCAATAGGGCTTCTCTACCCAATAAAGTTTTATTCCCCCTTTCCCTTTTTTCCTTGTAGGTTTTCATAATTTTCAGACCTACAATCATCACACCCAGGACTGCTAATAGAACTAGGAAGAGGATCAGGTAACCAAATTCATATCCCCATGCAAATATTCCCGGGGCAAAATAATCTATCACATCTTTCTGGTTGGTCAGAACACCATAAAATATGGGTAATGCTAACCCAAAGGAAGTTATTAAACTTATGGGGAGGCTAATGTATCCGTCTGAGAATCCTGATGATTCCGCCCCCCAAAATGAGGTGGCAGGATTGTGCCCAATCATATAGGTGTTTTGAATTACCATCTTTATACTGGGCAGAGAATTGTCCAGAATTCTTTCAATTCTGGAGAGTGGACTTATAATGGGCATACCCAGTAACCTGGATATAACTTCCATGAACCCAAAGGCAACCAAAAGAACAATCACCACTGTAAATGCCCTTCTGAGGGTTAATACTGATTTACGTCGGAAATTTTTTGAGAGGATAAAGAACGCAATGAAAAGTCCAAAAATCCACATCAAAAGGAAATCCCTATGCATCATCCCCCCGAATAATGCAATGGCCACTATTATAAATATTAAGAATGTTTTAAGACTCCTGGTATTTATGCCCACGTCGTCCATTATATAAACTGCAGCCATGGAAGTCACAACTGAGAATATGGCAATTGCCCCATATGGGTGGGTAAACTCGTGGATGCCGATGCCAGGTAATAAAAGTGAAAGTGCATCGAATCCAAATAAAACAACCATACCTACACTTATCAGCAGCCCACCCAACATGACTGCGCTTAATGATAAGGGTACTATGTTGATTAGGAAACTAACTCCCAGTAGTAGCATTAATCCAAATTCTATTATGAGTTGTAAATGATTTTGAGCAATTAAAGGCAATTGAATTCTCCTATTTGTGAGTTTAAGAATTAAATCTTATAATTTTATTTCAATTTTCTAAAGTTTTATTATTATAAATAATCGTGACTTCATTTAATTAGATTTTGTTAATTTAAAACTTTTTTCTCTTTATAATATTTTACTATAGACTCGGTTGATTTACTATAGACTCGGTTGATTTAATATAGACTCGGTTGATTTACTATAGACTCGGTTGATTTACTATAGACTCGGTTGATCTAGTGTTATTTTACTATGATCAGTTAATCTAATATTTTAGTATATATCAATTTATGTTCCCCGGGACCATCATAATTCTTGCTGGTTTTAAAACCGTTTACAATTATCTCTTTGCCTTTATTATTAATTTGAAATTCTAATTTTTTATAAAAATTCAGTGCCTTCTTATTTCCAGGATTGATTATGAGATGAACCTTTTTACATCCATTTTTCCTTAGAATATTAAGGAATTCTTCTACTAAGTTTTGTGCCAAACCTTTTTTTCTCCAGGGAGACACTATACATAATTGGTGTAGGTATCCTTCCTGAGGATTGTCCGGGGATATGAATCCTACTAGAAAGCCTATGATCTTTTTATCTTTATTTTCAATAACTAAGGATGTTGATTTAAAAAATTTTGTGAAAATATGGTAGATAGAATTTCTTTCATTGATCATTGGTGGGCAAAATGAAGATATTTCTGCTATGTCGAGGAAATCTTCTTCTACAGTATTTCTGATATTGTACTTACTCATTTAGCTTCGCTCTCATTAAATATTAAAAATGTATCTAAATAATTGAAAAATGTTTGTGTTGAAATTATACATTTGAACATTACATTTAAATATAATTGCATATAATCTTGTATAAGGGCTGGTAGCTCAGGTTGGTAGAGCGTCGCCTTGGCATGGCGGAGGCCCCGGGTTCAAATCCCGGCCAGTCCATCCTTATTTTTTCTGATTAAATTAATAACAACCAGAATTATTTCTAAAAAATAATTAATTTAACTTTCCAGTACTCCGTAGATGTTATCTATCATGATCTGGAATAAATTATCAGTTTTAATCTGCTTTTGACTTATTCCACCCATCATGAGTTCCAGTGACAGGTCAACAACTTCATTTATATCCTGGGACCTCTTCATCAGGCCTTTTTCAATATAGAATCCATCCACTGCCAGTAATTTCCCAGGGTAACATGATATAACCGGGGTTCCCAGAAGGGCTGCCTCCCTGTTCATGGTACCTCCCGCTCCAATCACCAGGTCACACTTCTTCATCAGGCTGAACGTATCCACCGGGGGTTTGATTATGGTAACATTCTCATAATCCCTGAATATCTCCTGCTGTTCCTTGAATCGGGGGATGATGAGTATATTTGCATAATCTTCAAGCTGTTCAACTATGGGTGATAAAACTGATTCATGACAGTCCGCATCAAGGTAGGATGCAAGGGCGGGTTCCGGCCTCATTAATATGGTTTTATCATGTTCTAAATTCAAACCAAGGTCGCGGAAGATGGCAGGATTATACTGGAAATCCTCGAAATGTATAACTTCAGATGTTCCATTGTAGCGAACCAGTGAGTTAGGATCTGCGCCAATCTTGAGTACATCCCATACACTCATGGCCCTCGGCACTACAATCTTATTACAGAGGGGTAACGTTAGTCTATTTGCTGCAATGGCATGTTCATTATCCAGTACGAAAACACTGGGAATTTTAAGCCCAAATGATACCCGGGGAAGTTCAATTGAATGTTTTGACACTGCAACGTCTGGTTTTTCCTGTTCAATAATCTTCGAAAGGTTGTAAACCCTTTCTGTGCTTCTCAGAAGTTTTTGTTCCAGTGTTGCACCGTGACTGCCCACTGATGTATAGGGGATTTCAAATAAATCCAGGAGCTGGTGGACATCTCCAAATTTACGGGCGGTGATAAATACCTGTTCACCCTGATCTTCCAGATATTTAATTATATTTTTAAAAAACCAGACATGTGGTGCGTTTACAATGTCTATCCATACCTTCAATAAATCACCATCAGCAATATATTAATTAGATATTAGGTTGGAACTTAACTGATGCTATCCCGGAAACCTTTGATAGCGTTAATGATTTCATTTAATCCATCCCCTATTTTAAGACTACTTTTTATTACCTTAACATCAGGGTTGAGACATTTAACGTCATTTACCATCTTTTCGGCATCTACATCCACTGCATCTGCGATATCTATCTTGTTTATTACCACCAGGTCGGCATCTTTAAAGATAAGGGGATGTTTTTCCACTGTATCATCTCCCTCACTGACACTGATGACCACCATGCGCATATGGCTTCCTAGATCGAAATCAACAGGACAGATGAGGTTTCCCACATTTTCAATGAAGAGGAGGTCTATATCCTCCAGGGGCATGTCTTCCATAGCATGCTCCACCAGATGGGCGTCCAGGTGACATTCTTTACCTGTGTTCAATCCTACCACTGGGATGTTGTATTGCTGGAATCTGCCGGCATCGAACTTGCTTATGACATCACCGGCTATGACACCCACTTTTTCATCAAATTTTTTGATTAAAAATTCGATGAGTGATGTTTTACCCGAACCTATAGCTCCTAAAACATCCACTGAAAATACATTGGCTTTATCTAAGATTCTCTGATTTCTCTGGGCGAGCTTTTTATTAGCCACCATTATATCGTGCTGTATCTCTACATCTGCGATTTTATGCATATCTATTCACTTCCATGTTAAGTATTACCTAATTTAAGTTAACATAAATCATTTTTTTAATCGGGCTTTTCAACGCGTATGTTTTTTACATTGCATTCCTGCCCACTTAATATCTCCAAGTTTCGTTCATCACAATCAGGGCATTTAACTATCATCAAATAATGGTCAGAATCATCAAGAGTGGTTGACCCTGTGTAGCCGCATGCCCGGCATTTAATTTCAACGGGTATCTCTTCAATAATTATTTCCGCTCCTTCAAGAAGAGTATCTTCTTTCAACACATCTAAAAGGAATCGTAATTGCTCAGGGTTGAGCATGGTGAGTTTGCCTATTTCAATGGTTACATCCAGTATTTCTTCTGCTTGATTTTTCTCTGCAACATCTAATACGGTTTTCACTATGGCATTTGCCATGGATAATTCATGCATCAGGCCACCTTCTTATAAAGTGATGTATTACAATAATGATTAGCTTAAATATAAAACTATTATTTATCAGGAAAATAACTTTAGGAAAATTTAAGAAAAATTCAATATATTAATATTTATAAAAAAAGAAAGAAAAAAAATGTTTTCTTAGTCTTTCTGGAGTACGGTAATTATTCCCACAATCAGCAACCATAGACCTATTAAAATTCCAAGATAGAAGGGATTTGATACGAAATATCCTAATATTAAGTATATCAAACCAATTATCAGGGATATTACTCCATTCCATCTAGCACTTTTTGAAGTGAATATGGCAATTAGGCTCGCTATTATCAGGAAAATACCAGCGAGATAGATCAAGAATCCAGCCACAAATGCAAATAAGTCAGGAGAGAATATAAATCCAAAACCAAATATAATGGCTATTATTCCCAGAACAATATCTATTACGCCCAAGGCAGTGCTTTCTTTTATATCATTGTATCCAAAAATCAAAAGTCCAATTCCCAGAAGTGCAAGGGCAAACCCTGTGAGCAAACTCACGGTTATTAGTCCTGCAAGTGGGAGGGCTAAAACTATCAACCCCAAAATTATTAACAATATACCAGTTGCATTTCTTCCCAATTTTATACCTCCAAAATATTAGTTATTTAGTTTTATTGTGTAAATAGTTAAAATACTTTACTATTTCATCAAGAAATAAAATCGGTGCCCCTAAAATTATTTTTTAAATTGATTGATCAAAAAATTAAAAGAAGATAGTTTTTAATAGATGTATAAGTAGATTTTAATTAAGATTTTATTGAAAGTATCTAGAAAACTCTAGAACATTCAGAGTTAAAAAACATTTTCTCGGGGATCTAATATGTCCGTAAACATTAAAGAAGCAAATTTAGAAGCAATAACTCATAGTATAGCATTCATGGAAAAAGACGAAAATTGCGATAAGGAACTTCTAAAGAAACTAAAAGAAGAAAGAGATAAACTCTTAAAAGAATTGAATGTAACCATATAACAAATATGCCAAATATTTTGTTGATATTTATAATAAGCGAATGCAAAAATTAGCACATTACATTGATAAATCAATTAACAGAAATTTATATTAATTACAATATTTTGGGTGAAAATTTTGATAATAGGAGGATCTGCTTCTCAGAAACTGGCTGCATTAGTAGCAAAAGAGCACAACGAAATATTATGCCCATTAGAGACCAGAAAATTTCCTGATGGGGAAAGATATATCAGAATTGGCGGCGAAATAGATTCAAAAGCTTTAGTTATACAGTCAACAGGTTACCCTCAGGACCAGAATTTATTGGAACTTTTTTTAATCCTTAAAACCCTTAAAAGCTTAGAAGTAGAAGATATTAAGGTATGTATCCCATACTTTGGTTATGGCCGACAGGAAAAACGTTTCAAAAGCGGTGAGGCCATATCAGCCAAAGTGATAGCAGAGCTCCTGGAATCATCTGGAACTTCTGAAATATTCTCCATAAACCTCCATGAAGAGGGAATATGCGATTTATTTGATATCCCAGCACATAACTTAAGTGCCATGCCCTTAATCGCCAAATATATTGGGGAAAACTTCAATAACCCCATAATTGTTGCACCTGATAAAGGGGCTCTAGGATTTGCCAGGGAAATAGCCGAAATATTAGATTGTGACTGTGACCATCTGGAAAAAACCAGAATATCACCTGAAAGAGTGGAAACTAAACCAAAAAATATGGACATTAAAGGTAGGGAAGCAGTGATTATTGATGACATAATAAGCACTGGCGGGACCATTGTAAACGCATCCAATATTTTACGCCTACACGGCGCAAGTAAAGTAGTTGTTTCATGTGTCCATCCTGTTCTAGTGGAAGATGCGCTGCTAAAAATATTTGCATCCGGTGTTGATGATGTAATCGCTACAGACACACTGCAATCGGATGTAAGCACTATTTCTGTTGCCCCTCTAATTGCTGATTTTATAAATAAATAATTAAACTCTTTTTTTTAATATCCTATATTGACTTATTAGGATATTCGCATAATTTCATCTTAATTTTACAAAAATAATAAGTGTATAAAACAACATATTAATGATCAGGAATAAGAACCGTTAGGTTTTTATCTGTATAATTTAAAGGGGGTGAAACTATGGTCAATTGGCAATGGGCTGGTATTGGTGCAGTATTAGTGATAATTTTAGGTCTGCTCTTTTCTCTCATCGGCGGCTGGGGAAGTACCATTGGTATATTAATAGCAACTATTATCGTTGGTTATATGGTCGGCGGTACAATGAATGGATTAATACACGGGGCCTTAGCAGGAGTTATCGGCGGAATTATCATAGCAATTCTAGTAACTTTAGGGATCACAGCGATTGCAGGTGCTGGTTTCGGCATAGGTACAGGAATAATAGTTGCTATCGTAGCCATTATTATATATGCAATAATTGGAGCTGTCGGAGGATTTATAGGCGGAGTATTAAATCGAACGCCTGCATAAAAGAAAACTTTTAATTTTTTTATTTTTTTAGTTAATAAATCAAACAACTTTATTATTATTGACAAAAAATAATGAATAGGAATTTAAAGGGTTTAAAGAATATTTTTTCGTAAGAATATTAAATATCCAGAGGAATTAGCTATGGCAGAAGAAGTAAATATTCCATATAAAAAAGAAAACATCATTAAATGTTTATGCCCAACCTGTCCTGTGCAGGAACACAGCACATGCGCAAAGGAAAAGATGATGAACTACCAGGATCTTTTACAAAGTGAAGATGACCCTAAACCAGAAGAATATCCTGGAATGTACTGTACCAATGGAAAAGCAGTGTGCAAAGATTTAGATACGGAAAAAAACTGTATATGTAATGAATGTATGGTTTATAAGGAATTTGAACTGGAGAATGCCCAGCCTAACTTTCTTTTCTGTGGTAATGGGAAAGCTAAAAAATAGAATATTTTCCTTTTTAATTTCATGTTTTTTATATTTCTAACTCTTTTTCAGCTAAATCCATTTTCTACAAACACGATTTTTTATTTTAATCGGACAATATTATGTTAAAGTAGATTTATGAAGTAATAGAGCCGTTATTTTCGGTTATAACTTTTTATATTATTTCCTGTAATTGTTTACGGCTAGTTTGTTACTTTGATATTTCATCTCCCCCTATTTTTTCCGTAAATCTGATTTTATTCTAATCAACACTTGGAATACCATATTTAAAATCTCTATAATGATTTTATCTCTGCCATATTTATTAAATTAGGACAAGATGCGTTAACTTTATTTTAATGACCATAGATGGCATATGCTAAAAAAAGTTGTAAAATAAATGACTATAAAACATATTAAATAGAATATATTAACAATTGTTTAATATTTAGTAACAAAATAAGAAAAGGAGGTGAAAATAATGGCAAATGCAATATTAGCCGCGATATTATCCTTCATAATTCCCGGTTTAGGACAGTTTTATGCTGGTTCCTTGATGAAAGGTATAATATTTTTCATTATAGCCCTAATATTAGGAGCATTAACTGCAACGGTATTCCTTTATACCGGAATAATAAGTTTTATATTCGCTTTATATGCGGCATATGACGCCTATAAAATGGCAAGTGCAACCTGATACTATTTTAACATCTAAGAAGAATAATAAACCATACAATTCATCATTAAAAATATGATGAATAAAATAAAAAAAATTATTCTTCCTACATTTTTTTTATAATTATTAACATCAATTTTTATTCTTGTCTTCTGTACAGGAACACAGCACGTGTGTAATGATTTAGATACGGAAAAAAACTGTATATGTAATGAATGTATGTGTTTATAAGGAATTTGAACTGGAGAATGCCCAGCCTAACTTTCTTTTCTGCTTTAATGGGAAAGCAATGAAATAGTTAAAAAGAATTATTTCTTATTTCATCCTCTTATTAGCTGGTTCTATGTTAATTGTCCTTCCCTTAATCTTTACACCCTTCATCATGGAATATACATCTTTAGCACTGTTATTAGGTATTTCCATAAAGGAAAATTTATCATAGACATCAACTTTACCTATTATACTGCTAGAAAGACCAGTTTTATCCCCTACAGCCCTTACTATATCTTTTGCCTTGATTCGGTCCTTGCGTCCAATATTCAGGAAGAAGCGGACCATACCCGGACTAGCACCAGTATTCCCAAATCCGTTATCAGATTCATCATCTGTATTTTCCTCAGTCATGGCCATCTTCATGAGGGCCGCAGCTGTTTCCAAGGAAGTGTAATCTTCCTGTATCAACCGTTCAACTATGAGTATCTGTTTTTCCAAATCCTCGGTGTTTATGACATTTTTAAGCTTCTTGATGAATTGATCGGTCTTCATCTCCTGGACGTGGTGTAACGTGGGTATCTCCTGCTGTTCTATACTGGTTTTTGTATACCTTTGTATATCCCTCAGCCTGTAGATTTCCTTACCAGATACGAATGTAAATGCTTTACCATTTTTACCAGCCCTACCCGTCCGGCCGATACGATGAACATAGTATTCATCATCGTTTGGTACATCGTAGTTAAAGACTATTTCTATATCATCAACATCGATTCCCCTGGCAGCAACATCTGTAGCAACCAGCACATCGATTGTTCCCTTACGGAACTTGTTCATCACCCGGTCCCTCTGTTTCTGGGTCAGGTCACCATGCAGACCATCGGCCAAATATCCCCTTACCTGCAAGTGGCTTACCAAACGATCGACTCGTCTTTTGGTGTTACAGAACACCAGGGATAAGTTTGGGTTATGTATGTCCAGTAACCGAGATAGTAATTCCAGTTTCATCTTCTCCGTAACTTCGAAGTATATCTGCTGGGTTTCGGGAACTGTGAGTTCCTTTGGAACAATCTTTAAAAATTCAGGATTCACCTGGTATTTCTTTGTTAATCTAAGTATTTCTCTGGACATTGTAGCTGAAAATAGTAACATCTGCCTTTCATCAGGCATATCTCTTAAAACGAATTCAATATCATCTCTAAAACCCATGTCTAACATTTCATCGGCTTCATCCAGTACAATAATTCTGACAGTGCTCATATCCAGGGTACCTCTACCCATATGATCCATAACCCGGCCAGGTGTGCCTATCACTATCTGCACGCCTTTATCCAGTGCTTTAATCTGTCTTTCTATAGGCTGGCCACCGTATATTGGTAATACACGTATGTTTTTCAGGTATTTAGAGAGTTTTTTCAGTTCCTCTGCCACCTGAATGGCTAATTCCCTGGTAGGGCATAGTATTATAGCTTGTAGTTCCTTAAACTTGGGATCGATCTTCTCCAATATAGGAATTCCAAATGCTGCTGTTTTACCTGTTCCAGTCTGTGCCTGGCCTATCACATCTCTGCCTTCCATGATGTACGGTATTGCCAGGGATTGAATGGGTGTTGCTTCTTCAAAACCCATATCTAATACAGCCTTCACCATTGGCTTAGATATTATATCCTTAAAATTTAGTTTTTCCATGTTATTTTCTTCCTTTAACTAAAATAAATAGTTCAAAATTAGTTTTTATAAAAATTTTAATGGAGAAATAAATAAGTTTCTCCTTAATTTGTGGTTGGGTTCTGTAGTATACCTGTGGGTACAATATCCGTGATTTTACGCATCTTCTGGAGCAGGCCTTTTTTACCTTTACCTATCAGTGCATGTTCCAGCACATCGCTTAGATTATCCACGGGTATGATCTCTATTTTCTTACGGTATCTGTCCTCTATGAAAACGTCTTCTAGGTTGGATCTTGGAATCAGTACCTTGGTGATACCCGATTCTGCAGCTGCTTCAATTTTACCAGTAACTCCCCCTACTGGGAGAACATCTCCCCTTACACTTAGAGAACCAGTTAGAGCGACTGACTGATCTACAGGGATGTTTTCCAGGGCAGATACTACCGCAGTTGCAACTGAGACACTGGCACTATCACCTTCCACTCCTTCGTAGGCTTGCAGGAACTGAATGTGTATGTCGTGGTTTGATATGTTGGTACCGGTGTTTTTCTTAATAAGAGCACTGACGTTAGTCACTGCCTCCTTGGCTATATCACCTAGTTTACCTGTGGCTATGATTTTACCTTCCATGCTACTCTGAGCAGGGGCTGCTTCGGCAGCTATGGGTAAGATTATTCCACTACGGTCACCGACTATAGCCAGACCATTCACACGGCCAACCTCGGTACCTTCAGATTTAAATACACGGTATTTCTTACGTTGAACAATGTATCGGTCTGCTATCTGTTGTTCCAGTGTCCTGGCGAGCTTTTTGGCACTTATAACATGTTCTAATGTTACTACTTCTGCCTTTTCACCCTTGGCTATATCCCCAGCAGCTCTTACTAGACCGCCCAGGTCCCTTAATCGTAGTGTTAATGAATCCTTTTTACCAGCTCTCCTCTGGGCTTCCCTGATAATCTCTGAAATAGCTTCTCGGTTGAAGTGAGGGATCCTTCCATCCATTTTAACTTCTTGAGCTACGAATTGTACCAGCTTATCCCTGTTTTCAGGTGTGTCAGGCATGGTATCTTTCATAAATACTTCATAACCGTAACCTCTTATCCTGGATCGCAGTGCTATGTGCATTCCTTCCAGGACCTGCATGTTTCCAGAAGCTACCAGTACAAAATCACATGGTACTTCCTGGGTTCTTACCATAGCTCCACTGCTGGTCTCACTTTGACCGGTGATAGAATATTTTTTCTCCTGCATAGCAGTTAAAAGTTCCTGCTGGGATTTCATCTTCAAGGTACCTATTTCATCTATATAAAGCACTCCTTTATTGGCTTTGTGTATCATACCAGATTCCACTCTTTCATGGGCAGGTGTTCCCAGTCCTCCGGACTGATAGGGGTCGTGCCTTACATCGCCCAAGAGGGCACCGGCATGTGCACCGGTGGCATCTATAAATGGTGCTGTTTTGTGATTGTCATTGTTAATTAATAACTTGGGCACCATAACCGCGGATTTTGGTTTCATCTGCATTATAACTAATAAGACAATTCCTGCGGCGATTATTGCTGCTAAATATTGTTTCAGATAGAATCCTACAATTAAGATAAGTGCGATGATGACCATCATCATCATATTTTTTCTTTCTTCTGATGCTTTGGCTTTAACCTTATAGTTGGTTACTACTTTTTTAGCTTCACCAGCAGGCATGGCTCCTATTAAAGGATTGTGATTATCTTCAATATTGGGATAAACCAGAATATCCTGAAGCTCTTCAGGGGGTAAAAGTTCTGCCATCCCCTTAGCTAACATTGACTTACCTATTCCAGGTTCACCAATCAAAAGAACGTTTCTTCTCTGCTTAGCTGCTTTCTTAATGGTTTCTACAGCTTCTTCCTGACCAATGATCTGATCTATTATTTTATCTGGGACATCGATTTCCCCTGAATCTTTATAAGATCGTGCATTAAAAGTTTCTTTTAATGATTTAGTTGAATTTGAATTTAAATTTGCCATTTACTATGACAACCTCCTTTATTTTACACCAAAAATAAAAAATCAATGTGTTAATTTATTTAAACTATTTATTAGTGATATCAATATATGAATATTTGATTTTAGTTAATTTTTGTAATATTAAGATAGGGAATTGCTATATATAATGTTTTCTTTTAGTAAGTTTTTGTAATATTAAGATGGGTTATTATAAATATCTTCTTTTAGTAAATTTTTATTAAAGCAACATCCTTTATTTATATATTATTATTTAATTAAATTATATTCTCCTTCTTAGTATATATTATTATTATGAAAAAAAATTTTTTCAAAAAACTGAGTTAATATTAAAAGTGTAAAAGATCAATATCTCTTCTATAAAAATTATTTTAGAACAATTGGAGTGGACTGTTTGCCGTCTAATAAAAAAAAATGTATCATGGTTCAGGGAACCTCATCAAACGCAGGAAAGAGCGTAGTTGTAGCTGCATTATGCAGGATATTTTCTAAGAAAGGCTATCAGGTTGTTCCTTTTAAATCACAGAATATGTCCCTCAACTCATTCATAACCTATGAAAATAGAGAAATATCCATTGCTCAGGTTCTTCAGGCTGAAGCAGCCGGTCTGGAACCATCTTATCATATGAACCCCATTCTTCTAAAACCCAAGGAAGATTTCATCTCCCAGGTAATAGTTCATGGTAAACCCGCTGGGGATATGAATTTTTATCACTACCAGAACAATTTCCGCAATGAAGCCCTTAAGGCCATTCAATCTTCCCTTGATTATCTGAAGGATAAATATGAAGTAATTATAATTGAAGGGGCGGGTTCTCCGGCTGAGATTAATATGCTGGATGTGGATATGGCCAACATGAAGATAGCGCAGATGGCGGATGCGAATGTGTTATTAGTTGCAGATATTGATCGGGGCGGTGTCTTCGCCTCAATCGCCGGTACTTTCGCTCTGCTACCGGAAGAAGACCGAAAAAGGATAAAAGGAATAATAATAAATAAATTCCGTGGTAACCTGAACATACTGATGCCGGGTATAGAGCAGATTGAAGAGATTGTTGGAGTACCTGTTCTTGGTGTAATTCCCTATGATGAAAGTCTTAAACTCCCAGAGGAAGACTCTGCCTCTCTATCAGAGCATAAATTTAACAAGAATGAGAAGATCAAAGTGGGGTTAATGCGCTTCCCACGTATAGCAAACTTCACCGATATAGATCCGTTGGAATATGAACCTGATATTGGGATTGAACTCATTGAACTGGGGAATGATATAGGGAAGGTTGATGCCATTATACTCCCCGGAACCAGAAATACCATCAGCGACATGGTAGCCATGAAGGAAGCTGGTTTCATGGATGATATCCGTAATATCTCAAAGGAGATTCCTGTCTTTGGTCTTTGCGGCGGTTACCAGATGATGGGAACTAAAATTTCAGATGAATCCCTCAAAGAATCCAAATATGGCTCCGTAGACGGGATTGGACTTCTGGATATGAAAACTAGCTTTGGTAAAATAGATAAAATAATAACAAATAGTCAGGGCCAACTGCTGGGTTATGGAATGTTCAAAAATTTAAAAGGAAACCTGGTGGATGGCTACGAATTGCATGAAGGTACCACCATCTTAAATGATGTTAAACCTCTGTTTAAAATTATAAAAGGCTGTGGCAATTATCCAGGTTCAGGATATGACGGTGCAATAGATGGCCAGGTTGCAGGCACCTACTTCCATGGTGTTTTCCATAACTTCGATTTCAGGAGATTTTTCACCGACTATCTCAGGAAGGAGAAGGGCCTTGATGAACTGGGATACTCTAATGACGACTTTGAAGATATAAAAAAGTTCTCCATCAATCGATTGGCAGATATATTTGAAGAAAACGTTAAAATGAGTTTTATTGAAGATTTAATAGAAAAATAGTTTTAATAGAAAAATAGTTACTTTTTAACCATCTGAATTAATTATTCTGGAAATCATTCTAGTTGAATATAATATTTAAATTACTGTAAAATAATTCTTTTAGGAATTTAATGAACAAAAGATTTAAATGAACAAAATCAACTCTTGGTGAATCGTTTCAAAAGAGTCCGGGCATATTTGGATTTAACCAGGACAGAAACCTTCATCCCCTGTTTAAGAATTAAATCAGTACTGGGAATAGTAATCTTACCATTTTCGTATATAGCCACAATTATGAAGTTTTCAGTAGGACTTATATCCCCCACCCTTTTACCTATAACTTCCTTATTTTCCAGTGTCATGTCCAGTAATTCTGCATCTCCCCTACCTAAAATAACTAAATCAGCAATTTTTGGCCTTATAATAAGTTTTTCCAGGTAACTGGCAGCGGTAAGTTCCGGACTTATAACGTGCTCTACACCGATTTTTTTAAATGCGTGGGAATGACTGGGGTCACTTACCCGGGATATAATTTTATCGATGTTATAATCCCTTACCAATACGCATGCAAGTAGATTGGTTTCATCATGACCAGTGGCCGCTACAAAAACATCTGCATCATTAATATTTGCTTCTTCAAGTATTTTTGTGTCGGTACCGTTACCACAAATTACAAGGGCATCCAATTCAGCAGCCGCATTGTTGCATAGCTCATTGTCACTTTCAATCAGTGTAACATCATGCCCATCAGAAATTAGGAAGTTCGATAAATTTAGACCGACTCTTCCCCCACCCATTATTACAATGTACATAGAAAGACACCTAACATTCCATTTATCTTATAAAATCATCTATTTCTCTTATAGAACCATTTCTCTTTAAGAATATCGTCTATTTTAAAGAATTTAACTTAACTTCAGTAACTTAACTTCAGTGAAATTTTTCTTTTATAAAATTGAGTATAAGGGTACATAAGTCTTTCGACTAAATTAATAGATTTAAAAAAAATAATATGAAATTTAGGCCACCACATGAACCGGTACTTTAGCGCCCCTTACCACTCGTTCTGTGGTATTTCCCAGTATTAATTTTTCTAATCCATTCTTTCCTGATTTCCCCATGATAATTAAATCCACATCTTCTTCATCAGCTGTTTTAAGAATAACATCTGCGGGTTTACCTTCTTTTATCAGTGTTATAAGGTTAATATTCTTACAGTACCCCTGACATTGGCTTTCTTCCAGTTTAATTTTAAACTTTTCAACAGCATCATTCCCTTCCTTTCTAAGTTCTTCCTTTAGATGATCCCTGAGATCCTTCTGGGGTAGGGAATTTAAGTAGGATGTATCAATTACATATAAAACTATTATATCATGACCATTAACATCTGCCATTGATATCGCATCTTCTCCAGCTCTTTCAGCCACATCAGAACCGTCTGTTGGAAGTAGTATTCTTTTAACCATTAATAATCCTCCTTGGTTAATTCCAGTTTGTATAATATAATTTTATCATGTAAGAACGAATGGAATTGCAATGGTCAGTATTACAAATAATGTAGCTATAATACCTATAATAACCATGGGTATTCCTGCTTTCATTATCTCTTTAATGTTGATATATTTTGTTCCATAAGCCATGGCAACAGTAGGATCTGCCATTGGGAACATGAACGATAATGAACAGGCAATTGCTATCGGCACAGCATATATTCCAATGGGTTGACCCTGGGCTATTGCCAGGGTTACTGATAATGGTACAAGTATAGCTGATAAAGCAATATTTGACATTACCTGGGTTATTATAACTGCAATAATCATCAACACCACCATGATAAGCAAGGTGGATGGCTCGCTTCCGAAAATACTTATGATATCTTTTATCAGCCATTCTGCCGCACCAGTGTTTAGAAGCGCGGCTCCTAATGATAATGCACCTCCAAAGAATACTATAAGACCCCAATCAACGTTACTTTGGGCATCTTTCCAGTCTATGATTTTAAATGCAAGCATCAACACCGCACCTATAAGTGCTATGGAGTAGCTGTCCAGGCCTGTTAAACCGGTGGTTATCCATAAACCTATGGTGATAATAAGGATAGACAGGGCGATTTTTTCTTTTCTAGCCATAACTCCTAATTCTTCGATTTTAGCTGTTATGATGCCTTCCCCACCAACAATTCCCTTAACCTCCGGAGGGAATATTCGTCCAATACCCTTCCAGATAACCAACATCATGATAAAGGCCAATGGTATACCAAATAGCATCCAATCGACGAATGGAATGTGGGTGTACGCTGCAGCCATGAGGTTGGGGGCTGTACCTATTTCTGTTCCAAATCCACCTGCCAAAGAACCGTAAGACGCACCTAAAACCATTGCTTTTGCAAAGTTACTCTTTCCATTTTCAGGATTGTTTACTCCCATCATGGGTATGATCTGTTTGATGATGGGGAGTAGCATGGCAAATGCAACCACGTTTTCAATGAAAGCAGAGAGAAGTCCTGTGGAGAATACTGTTACAAAAAGGCTTCTATTGGGAGTGGTACCAAACTTGTTAAGCATAACATAAGTAAAACGCTGGGCAAGGCCGCTTTTTCTAATGGCCTCTGCAATTATGAAACCACCAATCATAAGGAAGATAATTGGATTGGCAAATCCAATAACCGCATCAGCAAAACTAGCTACTTGAATTATGGGTTGTATAAAAAGAATAATTAATGAAGTTACTGCTAAGTGTAAAGCTTCTGTAGCCCACATTATAACTGCAAATACCAAGAGTGCAATAGCTGCATGGCCAGCAAGGTCTAATCCTGGGGTAGGTATCAGCATGACTATTATGAATGCAATTATAGCTAGGGGGATGCCTGATTTCTGTAAGTTAATGTGCATTGGAGCTCCTTTTTAATTAATATTATGGAATATTATGAAATACAACTTGAATTTATCATAATTACTATTCTCATATAATACAGATTCTCAGTAATAAAAATGATTTACAAAAATTGTAACCATCGATATTATTCTTTTACCGTTCTGATAAGTAGGATGGTACATGGTGAAGAATGCACAACTTTCTCTGAAACACTTCCCAGGAGATGTTTATCCACTATACTTTTCCCGGTTCCCATCACCAGAAGATCTACTCCCTCTTCTTCTGCTATATTAACTATTTCATCTGCAGGATCCCCTTCCTTTAGGATTTTGGTAAAGTGGATGTTTGGAGCCTGGAATTTTTTTTCCATTTCATCTAGAACCTGTTTTCCTCTGGATGTAAGCTCAGTTATCATCATTTCTTCTACTTTCTTAGGAGTCAGAAAAGGAGTGGATGTTTCAACAACATATACACCCAGTACATCTGTTTCCCAGTCAGCTATAAGCTCCATAGTTTCATCTGTGATTTGATCCAAAAATTCGCCCATGCTAGTGACTAATATCTTCTTATACACCATAATATCACTTTTTAATACACTATATTATCACTTCTATACATTATAATATATTTCTAATAATCAAAATTATACTAATACAGGTATTATATCACGGAATATATTTGTTATCTTCGTACAATATTAATTATCCTAATATAGCTATTCTTATCACAGAATATGTAATATATGTTATTAATAATATTAGTCCATCTATTCTGGTAAGTTTCATACCCCTTTTTATTAGCAGCAACAACAGGATGATTACAAATATCATCACAGGGGCATCGAATATTAATGAGATTTGTTCTGTTGGTATTTCCATAATAAGGGCTGGAATACCCAATCCAATCATTATATTAAATGTGTTACTCCCTAAAACTGTACCGATGGACAGGTCGTGCAATCCTTTCCGTGCCGAGTTAAAGGTAACCACCAATTCAGGTATACTGGTCCCAATAGCCAGTGTAAAAAGTCCCATTATCATAAGAGGGATGCCTGCTATGGTTGCCAGCTCCTCTCCACTGTAAATCAGTAAACGGCAGCCAATAATTAAACCTGCAAGGCCCACAAGACACCATGCTACTATACTCGGAGTAATTTTCTTCTTTTCCTTTGGACGATAGGAAATTTCCGTTGTACCCCTTGATGGTGTTTCATCTGTTTTTTTATCATTGGCTTCTTTTTTCTGATCTCTAATCAAAATCCATAGATATATACCGTACATAACAATAAAAACCAGTGATGACCATGCATTCACTCCGCCTGTGAAATACATGAATCCCATAAGAATAAGAGCAGTTAAAAGTGTGAAAGTTCCATCTCTGGTAAGTCCTTTTAAACTTGATCGGATGGTACCAGCAAATACAGCAGATATACCTAAGATACCAGCGATGTTCCAGATGTTCGATCCAATTACAACCCCCACACCCAGATCAGGACTATTGAATATGGCAGCCATCATGGCTGAGCCAAATTCCGGGAGAGATGTACCAATGGCCGAAGCAGTAACCCCTAGAATAATCTCGGATATTCCCAATGCCCCACCAACTTCAACAATTCTGTCAACAAAAATATCTGCGGATTTAATAACTATTATAAGAGAAATAATGAGAATTACTATGAGAGTGAGGATCCATAACATAATATTCAACCAAAGAAATCTTCATTTTATCATTTATAAATGTTTTTAAAACAAAATTGTCTGGTGATTTACCTAAAAATTTATATAAGAAAACCTAATAATCTTGTTATGCGGTTAATATTACTGCATGCGGCGTTAGTCCAGTTTGGTTAAGACACTGGCCTGCCACGCCAGCGACCCGGGTTCAAATCCCGGACGCCGCATCGCGGCTGTAGTCTAGTCTGGTTAGGACTTGGGCCTTCCAAGCCTACGACCCGGGTTCAAATCCCGGCAGCCGCATCTTTTTAAATATCCTCTTTTTTTTAATTGTAAATCTAAGTTTAATTTATTTATAATTTGAAGATTGAACGTTTATTAGAAATTACTTTATCATGATTCCAAAGTAAGATTATAATGATTCCAAAAATAAGACCACCAAATATACCTGCACTAATTTAATGGAACTAGGATCTCTGCTGCTACGAGCCTACAAACATCTGTCTTAGTTATCACTCCTGCAGGTTTTCCATCTTCTAAAACAAGGAGACCAGAAACATCTGCCCTGACCATTAAATTTGCAGCATCTTCTATATTATCTTCAGTAGATATTGTCATGATGTTGGTGGACATGATATCCTCAATTTTTAAGGAAGATTTATTCTCGCTGCTTGGTTTGAGACTACCCAGTATTCCAATTACATCGAAGTAGGACACCACTCCCTTGGGACTGCCTGCCTCATCCATAACAAACAACCTTCGTATTCCCTCTTTGTACATCTTTTCAAAGGCTTCTATAGGTGTAGTGTTTAAACCAACAGTTATAACACCTTTATTCATTGCTTCCTTAATTCTCATCCTATCACTCCTATTATTATCTAATTATTTCGCCTAGATATATATTTTTTTATTTAAGATTGGATTTTCTTATTTTGTAATTATTATGAAATTATATTATTCCATTTTGGTAAATTCACATAAATTTCCAATGTTAGTAAAAAGTTACGGTAATTATTAATATAAAATACCCATAAAGGTATTAAATAACCATGACCTAATATTATTGTGTTATATATCACAAATTTTTGATGCAACAATAAAATATAAATAGTGAAACAAACTCAACAAAAAGAAAATTCGTAATACCATAATATCAATTACCATAATAATTTAACATAAAAAGATGCGATACAAAAAAAATGGAGGAGTAATAATATGATGAGAATTAGTATGTCACTCCCTAAGAAACTTCTAAGCGAATTCGACGAAGTACTAAAAGACAGGGGATACCAATCACGATCAAAGGGGATCAGAGACGCGTTAAAAGATTACATCGTACGTTATCAGTGGATGAATGAAATGGAAGGCGAACGTATAGGAATCCTTGCTGTGATATATGATCACCATTATACTGGTGTCATGGAAGACCTCACCGATATTCAGCACGACTTCCGGGAATACATCAGTGCAGTGATGCACGTCCATATGACTGAGAAATACTGTCTGGAAGTAATAGTGGTAAAGGGAGATGTTTCTTACATCCGCAAACTCACCGAGAAAATAATGAGGCTTAAAGGTGTAGAACACGTTAAACTCACCAGTACAGACAGCGGTGAAAAAATGGAATGAAAATAGAAAATTTCTTTATTTTAACCTTTTTAACTAAATTAGCTTTTTGATTAGAAAAATGATAGGACAGTTAACATTCAATAAATAAATGTGTTTTATATGTCCTATCACCAAAACCTCTTGTTAGATCAGGAAAGACTTGCTGGTTTTCATGAGGCCATCAAAAATATCAAGGGAATCGTTTTTGACATAGGAGCTGGTTCTGGGATATTAACTTCTTGTGCAGCCCCTTATGCTGATTTTATTTACTCAGTAGAAAAAGATCCCCGGATAGCCAGTAAAACAGTACTTTTTCTAAAAAAATATCACAACGTTTCATTTATAGAAAGGAACGCTCTTGAAATTGATTTCCCTGTAAAAGCTGATTATATTCTATGTGAAATGCTGGACACCGCACTTATAGATGAAGAACAGGTCCCGGTGCTCAATGGCCTTTTAAAGTATCTTAAAGATGATGGTAAAGTAATACCCCATGGGTTAATAAATTGTGTAGAACCAGTGTTTACAAGATCAGAACATATCTGTTACGATGAAAATGAAAACCCCCAACACCAAACGTTAGGACCATATGAAGCATATAGCAGATACCAGTTTGGAAAATATATAGATCCCCATGCTAATTTTAAATTCAAACTGAACATCAATAAAGAAGGGTGGTTTACTGGTATTAGAATTACCAGTTTTACCTTGATCACACCGGATATTCTTTGCGGACCTACACCCATGATGAATTCTCCATTAATTATTCCTACAGAAAGATTAAAGGTTAAAAAAGGAGATACAATAGGAGTAGATCTAAGCTACCAGATGGGTGGTGGATTAAATACCATTAAAACCAGAGTCCATGGAATTTAAAAAAGAATCTAAGGAATTTAATGAATACAAAAATTTCGATGAATTAAAGGAATTTCTAAAAAAGAAGAAAAACGTAGTTATTCTAGGAATTGGCAACCAGTTGAGGGGAGATGACTTTGCAGGATCTCTCGTAGCCAGGAAACTCGGTCAAGAGCTGAAAAAGAATTATGTAACTGTTTTTGATGGTGGTATAGTCCCAGAAAATTTCACAGGAATGATAAAAAGGGAGGACCCCAGTCATATCATCCTGATTGATGCGGCAGATATGGGAAAGCCACCAGGTTATATTAAGATAATAGAAAAGGATAAAATATCCCAGTATAATATTTCAACCCATGCCATGCCACTTTCATTTTTAATAAAATACCTAGAACATTCCATTGAAGTTGATACAATTCTTATAGGAATTCAACCCAAGGAAATGAAACTGATAGATACAGTTTCTCAAGAAGTAGATGCTAGTGTTACATTACTGGTGGATGTGCTTAAAAGGATAATTTAATTCTTGAATGGTGCATTATCAATGCAAATTTAAAAAAAAATTAATTTTTTTTATCCAACAGCCAACTTTCCAAGTTTTCCTGTATTGTAGTTTTGTTGCAACTGGGCTGAATTCATTAGTTCAAAGTTTCGATACGGACTATTAAGGTATGGGAATATTATACCGGTGATTATGTAATAGTATGCTCCAATCCGCCCATAGTAATGTTCACATATCTGATAGTACAGTGGTACTCCGCATCCCTGATTAATTATGGAATTATCAGATCTAACTGTTCCATGCCAAAACATCAATCTAGGTCCTTGTTGACCATTTTGTGCAGCTTTTTTATCCAGGTAGGCTAGGGCATCATCTAAATTATCGAATACTATTCCATCTGAAACATATTCATAACGATCATCATCAACACCAAATAAGAATGCCTGAATTACATCAAACCAGTCAACATTGGTGCTATAACCCCTGTGTTTATCAATGAATCCTAATTCCATAATATACACATCCCCTTCCCAATAGTTGGGATATCCAGTCTTGTGACCTGCCAGATGCACAACAAGAACTGTGTTAGAACCCCTATCCTTAGCATAATCCGCAACCAATGTAGAATGAGGATTTCCTGGAGACATATCCGGATTTAAGATTTTAACAAAAGATAACCTACCCATGGGAGCGTATGGTCCACTTAAACTACTAACATAAGAAAAAACCGCCACTAGTAAGACTAGCAGAATAAATATAACTTTCCAATTCATAATTAGCACTCGCTATTAATGGGATTTATAATTGTGAGAGATTATTTACTTGTATCTTTATGATTGTTTTAGCAAAAAGTAATTAACAATAAAGAATATAATTTATACAACGTACTATTATACTTTACCCATGTTTAGATGATAAGTTATTAATTTAACCATTTAACAATAATCATCTGTATCAATGAATAGGTCTAAACCTTTTATCAACTTTTTTTATTGGACATAATATCCCTTTTTATTGGACATATTTCCATTATTATTATAAGTTTCATATAAAAAGAAATTATGTAATAAATACCGAAATCAAACACAATGATATCATGAAGATCTTATTTATCGGAGCAAGACTCTTTAATGAAGTTGCAAATTTTGTTAAATCAAAGGGGATCGAAACAATTTTAACAGAATCCAATCCTTATTCACCTAATCTAGATTTAGCAGATGAATATCATATCGTCCCTAGGGGAATGGAAAAACCCAAAGAAATAGCACTTTCAAATGATGTGGACGCTGTAATCCCCCTAATAGGGATAGATAAACCACTCCCGGAGGTGGCGGTTATGAAGGAAGAATTGGAAAAGAATCATGACCTACCAGTTGTTGCCTCGGGAAACAGGGCCACAGAAATTTCAACAGATAAGTACCAAACCAAGAAATTCCTGGCAGAGAATAAAATAAAAACCCCTGTGTATGCTGAAATAACTAAAGACCAATATAATAAAGGATCTGAGAAACTAGATTATCCAGTTGTTTTAAAACAACAAGAAGGCCAGGGCGGAGTTGGAGTAAAAATTGCACTTTCACCAGATGATTTAACAGAATACTTGGAACTGTACCCCCAAGCCATGATGGAAGAATATGTAAATGGTGCGGAGATATCAGTTGAAGTTTTAAGATGGAATAACAAATCGGTACCTTTAGTGAGTGTGTATAAAGGAGAAACCACTCTTATCGGGACTCATCCCTTGGAAAAAACCAGGTGTGCACCTGTGAACATAGAATATCTGGACAACCAGGATCTCAGGATGTATGCTAAGAAGATAATAGACAGACTCGACACCAATGGTACAGCAGAAGTGGAGTTCATATATGACCCTGAAAAAAGAGAATTAAACACCTTGGAGATAAACACACGGCCTAGTGGAACTAGATTTTTAACCTTCTGCGCTTCAAATATCAACCCCCTGCATCAGCTGGTAAATATGGCCACTGGAGAATGGAATCCCCAAAAAATTGAAAGGGAAATTAGGGATTACTGTGCGTTGGAGATGCCCTTACCACCAGAAAGTCTCAGTAGGAACCCACAATTTAGAAATGATGAAAATCAGAAGAAACAAATTTTAACACTAGAAAAACCATATATCATACACGGCCCAGAAAAAGCCAGTAGAATAACCATAAGATCCCAGGATATGAACGAATCCCTGAAAATCATTAAAAATCTTAAAGTAATTGATAAGTGATCTTGGAAACGGAGTAGTGATTACTTGAATTTTTTAAATCCTTATATATTCATTCCTTTAATAATAGCATTCGTAGCCGTGGTTTTTTTCACGCCATTTGTCCGGAAAACACTCATAAGTGCAAACATCACAGATAATCCCATAGTATCAGAGCACAGCCACAAACAGGGCACACCCACAATGGGTGGATTGGCTATCATACTGGGGCTTGTCTTAATAGCATGTATCTATTCTCAGAATCAAATTTTATTAATAACCACAGGGGTTATGATAGCTGCTGCCATCATAGGCCTCTTCGATGACCTCCTTGGACTCAAGACCAAGGAAATTCAAAAGGTGGCCAAAAACGTAACATCACAGGTCGTGGAATTAGGGCGATTGAAGCTTCAACCTGGTGAAGAAGCAAGAGTTGCCACTCCTAAAGCAAAAGAAGATGTTGATAAACTGATAAAACAGGAAAAGATAGAAATTATCCGGGAACTTCCCATTAAAAGTGAGATAAGTGAAAGGGAAAAGATTCTCTCTCAAATATTTGTATCCCTATTCCTGGTTGTATCAGGCGCTGTGCCTTTCGTATTGAGCGACTTCAACATGGGCTTACTATCTATTCCCATAGCCATCATCGGTGTTGTAGGTGCAATTAACGCAGTTAACTTAATCGATGGGATGGATGGATTAGCCTCCGGTGTGATGGGAATCGCTTCATTGTTTTGTGCCATATTCTCCTTATTAACCAGCCGATTTGATATAGCAATCGCTTTCATGGCTCTTGCTGGTGTTTGTTTTGGATTTTTAGTTTATAATAGAATGCCCGCATCCATATTCATGGGAGATACTGGCGCATTTGCACTGGGAGGGTTCTATGCATCCGCATCGATATTGGGTGATTTGATAGTCTTTGCAGTGATAGTCATAGCCGTGCCCATAATTTCAGTTGTAATCAGTCTCCTGCACCGTTCACATGTAATTAAATTACCGGTTGAACCTTTGCACCATACATTAAACTATAAAGGACTTTCTGAAGGCAAAATTGTAGCCCTATACTGGGTTACAACCTTAGTAATTTGTATAATCGCTTTATATTTTTATAAACTCTTTTAATATCAAATAAATTAACAAAGTCACAATAAAATGTAGGATTCTTAAAAAATGAATGACTTAATAACATCCAATATAACCGATGCAATTGACGGTGAGTTTATTGGTGAAGATGTCCCCATCAAGGGCATATTCAATATTTTAAAGGATTCAAATAAAGGTGATGCAGTAATAAGGCATCGAATAGATGAAAAAGGTGTTGAGATCGCACATCAAAAGGGCGTATCCTGCATCATCACCCAGGACATATCCAAAGAAGCAATTAAACAAGCTAAAAAATTAAAATTACCCCTAATTATCACTGATAAAATTGAAAAAGCCAACGCTTTTGCCCTCAAATGGGCTATAGATAAATATGCCAGGGACACCCTGCGCATAGTGGTCACTGGTACCAATGGAAAATCCACCACAACCCATATGATATACACCATACTCCAAGAAGCTGGCTATACTACCTACACCAACACCGACTCATTATCAGAATTCAACACTCTCATCGATCCCATGGTTGCTAAGCAGATAGCAGAATTCCCAGATAAGATGGATGCCATGGTAATTGAGGTTTCTGAGGTCCAGGGATGGATGGATCGTATTATGAAAGATCATGCACATCTAATGACCTCCACCATAAACCCGGAGATGGTGGTACTGACCAACGTATCATTGGATCACATTGGCCTGGTGAACTCCATTGAAGATGTTTACCAGGAAGTTTCAGGATCTATCAGGAATTTTCAGGGAAAATATGTTATCTTAAATAATGAAGACCCCCTGATTAAAAAGATGGGAGAATCATTACCCTCATCTATTGATATTTCCCATTATGGGGATGGTTCCTCTCTGGAATACCGTACAGACGAGGCAATAGAACCCCAAAGTGGGATATTTAATTTTGGCCATTTAATCATCAGGGAAGATAAACTACCGTTTAAAAGCCCCCATTTCATCCAGAACACTCTGGCAGCAGTTCAAGCAGCTTTAAAACTAAATATCCCCATTGAAATTATTGTCACCGGGATTTCATCCTATAAACCTCTGGACAGGAGGTTTACCGTGCTCTCAGAAAGTCCCATAATAATAGATGACTTTGCCCACAACCCAGATAGTATAAAAGCCACCATTAAAAGTTGTGCTCAGCTTTCCCTAGGTAAAATTCATTTAGTCGTTGCCATCCGTGGTTCACGAGGGGAAGTAATTAACAGGGTGAATGCAGAAGCAATTGCCGAGGGCCTCAAGGATGTTCATCACCAGTTGATCATCACCAGCAGTTCGGAAGTGGTTAACGCTGCAAATCAGGTTAAAACCTCTGAAAAACAGGTCTTCACCAGTATAATGAATGACCATCATATGAATTATAAGTTCTTTGATAAACTGGTAGATGCCCTTAATTATGCATTAAAATCATCCCAGAAATCAGATACTATTTTATTAATTGGAGCTCAGGGAATGGACCCTGCCAGCAGAATCTTAAAGGAAATGGATTGAAAATTAATGTTTTTTTTAATAATATGAATAAATGTTATCAATCTATTTATACTATAAAAAATCCTTAATAATTAAGAATTAATAAAATATAGGCTTTTTAATAGGATTCTTTAAGAAATGATTATTAATAATAGGTGAAATCTAATTGAAATTGACAGTAATTGGAGCAGGAAATGCAGGCCGTCCTGTGGCCAGGATTTTAAATTACATAGGGCATCAAGTGCAAATTACCGATCAAAAGACATTAAACGAATTTGCACCGAAATACCAGAAGATTCTCCTTCAAATGGAAAAAGAAGGCGTATCTTTGAGTCTGGGTCGAGATTCTCCCGATGATGTGGAAACTTTAGATTCAGTATATCTATCACCTAACATCCCCCAGAATTCCCTAGTAAGGGATTTAATCACCCAGAGCGATATAAAAGTAATTGAACACCAAGAAATATCCCATATAATTGATGATTTAATAGATATTGACATAATCGGCGTCACTGGAACACTGGGCAAAACCAGCACCACCCATATTATAGCCAGTATATTGGACACAGCCGGATACAAGGTATGGAAATGTTCATCCCGCCATGGAAATCTACTGAGCGAAGTAATTATTGACGGAATAATCCAGAATTACCACCATGAAAATGATGTAGCTGTTTTTGAACTACCCCATGGAACATCCCGGCTAATGTCCCATGTTAAACTGAAGATAGGTGTGCTCACCAATATCTTTCCTGAACACCTTGATGAATTTGAGGACTCACTGGAAAAATATGCCCAGAGAAAGCTTTTCATTGCAAAATCCAGTGAAATATTAATTTCCACTCCCAGCTGCCATGAATATCTGGAACCATTGCGAGATGATGTGATCTACTACTGCCCCCAAAAAGAGTGTAAAATCGCAGGCAAGCTGGATAACAGTCATATAACTGTAACTTATGATTTAAACCAATATAAGAACATTTTAAACCTGAATACCTACACTGGCCAATTTAAAACCAGGTTTAAATTGAATGGATACTACTTTGAAAACAGCCTGGCTGGAGCTGCTGCTGCCCTATCCTATGGCCTTGATGAAAAAGATATAATGGACGGTTTAAGTAAATTTCCGGGTATCTCCGGACATCTGGAATATCTGGGAAAATACTGCAGTAGAGAAGTTCATTTTGATGCAGCTTTCGTACCCGAAGGCTTGATTTCAACATTGGAACAATTTAAAGATGAAAAATTAATTGTTCTGGTGGATAATCCGGACACCACCACTTTACGTGATAAATTTAAAGTGGGAGAAGTAATAGGCCAATATGCTGATACAATAATCTCCAGTGGCTTTAACGAAACACTGGGAGGAGTGAATATGGATGCTGCCCAGGAAGTGTTGGATGGTGTTAAAAATCAAGAATGTCAAAAGATAGCAGTCCAAAACATGGTAATTGCCGGAGAAATGGCCATAAAAGTTTCAAACCCAGGAGACACCATTATACACGTAGGGCCAGGGGCCATAACCAATTATGATGATCTTAAAGCTAAGATGATACAGGGACTGGAAGAAGGCTGTAAAAAAAAAGTTAATTAAAATAGACTATATAATATTATTTTTATTGATGATCGGAATACATCTCAGCGTTTTTTTGGCTTTGAATCATTAAAGTAATATAATAGTGCTTAAAATTCTTTATTTTTAATTTTTAATCTTGTACATTCTATGGATTGGAACCAGTTATTTATGTAGAGAGATTACAAGGAACCGTTTTTATAACATTTTTTGCGCATATTTTCATAAATATATCTTATTTGTCCACTTTTGAATAATCTATTAATAATTTTTAACATTGGAAAATTGTAAATATTTAAAAAAACATACCAATAATCCTCTATCGTAACTCAGAAAATGCCAATGAATTTGTGCTCATTTTCGATTGGGAAAATATGCAGAAAGCAAAAGAATTTTTTACTTCTGAATCACTTAAAAAAGTTCTTAAAAATGGAGGAGCAGAGTTAATAGAAACTATTTATCTAGAAGAGATAGAAAAAGCCACTTAAAAGGATTTTAATTAGGAACAATCAATAATCTTCTCATACTTCCCAACCATAATCTAATTAATTGCTCAATAATATGTAAGTTCTTTTTTTTAATGCCCATGGACTAAAAGGTGAAAAAAATGAAAAATTCTTTAAACAGGGGGATTAAGGGTAGAATACTGGATGAAGAAGGAAATCCCCTCGGAGGGTTGATTGTAATAGCAGAAGGCGCTGGAAGTGTAGAAAGAGAAATACAGGAAAACCCCATAGTTAAATTTACTGAAAAATATTCACCTATCCCTATAAAAAAGGACTATGAGCTAGGTAAATCAAAAACAGATAAAAAAGGATACTACAATATAAAATATTCCCCCAGTAAATATAAAAATATTTTCGACGATAAACCAGATATCTGGGTGGTTGTTAAGGATACCCTGAATTCATCAGAACTTTACAAGACAGATACCATAAAAGCTGTGGATGAAGTTGTAAAAAAGGTTGGAGACATCATCATCCCACGAAACTGGGCAGAAGGATGGTATGTTACATTAGGGGGCTCGGATAAAAGTAGATTCACATTAGACAATCAGTTGGAGGTATTGATTGATAACCAGGTAGAACTGGAAAGTTTAGTGCAATCAATTAATAAAGCAGAATCCTACTTGTACCTCACTCAATTTGAATTCAATAAAGACTTCTTGGCAACATTTAACTCAAACAGTGAACCCAAGGAGTACATGGCCGATGCCCTTAAAAATGCGGGTAATAGGGGTGTGGATGTAAAGATAATTCTTAACGAAAACCTGATCATCCCGGACAGCTACCAGGAAATCCTTGAATTTTTCCAAGGAAGTGGAGTGGAAGTACGTGAATTCAAGGCCCATAAAATATTCGTGATGCATTCCAAGGTAATGATTCGGGACGGTGAAGAAGCATATGTAATTGGATCTCCCTTTAAACAGGAGTACTGGGACACATCTAAACATTTAATTAACGACTCCCGGCGTGAAGGCAGGCCAGCACATGATGTATCCATTAAAATAAAAGGAAGATCAGTTGAATACACTGAAGAATTCTTTATCCAAATGTGGAATTACATTGCAAAAGAAGGGTATCAGGGAAAAAGCATGCTAAAACTTCGGCCATCATCAACAGTTAACGGGAACTATCCTGTTCAGATTGCCAGATCAATTACACCAGGCACATTTAATAAAAAAGGGGAACTGGGCATATTTGAGGCCTACAGAAAAGCCATTGCCAAAGCAGAGGAATTCATATATATTGAAAACCAGTTCTTCACCAACAGCAACATAATAATGGCACTGAAAAACGCCTTGAAAGAAAATAATGAACTGCAGATAATAGTGGTATTGAATCAGAATCCAGATATTCCCATCTATAAAAATCGCCAGGAGGAGTGCATGAAAAAATTAGGGATTCGATCATATGAAGATAATTTAAACCATCCCCAAATTGGATTTTTCACTTTATGGTCTACAGGCTGGGAAAATAAACAGTTTAAAATACAGAGAATATATGTGCACACCAAGCTCGCTGTTGTCGACGATCTATGGGCTACTGTGGGGACTGCTAATCTTGATGGTTCATCACTCACCCATGTGAACGAACTTCCCGGCTTTTTCAATAGAAAATTCCATAGAAATATGGAGTTCAACATTCTTCTACCAGAACTGGGTAAGTATCCAAATTCAGAAGTAGAAAAAATTCGAAATTCCTTGTGGCAGGAACATCTTGGCAGCAATATATCCCAGATCCAAAAACCATCCCATGGTTGGCTTGAAATATGGCAGAAAACAGCACTGGAAAATATAAAATCATTAAACAGTTTAAAACCATTTATAAAAGGGCAAATATTACCATATTCCACTGAATCATCTGCTGAAAATCAGTTAGAGGACCTTAAAATAAAAACTGATACTTTGGAAGTTATAGAATAGGTATATTATAGATTAAAACGAAGCTTTTCCAAATCTATCTGAATCCATGTATTTATAATTGCATATTCATCCAGTTTATTTTTTTATACATTGTATCTTAGTAATGTTCCCTATTTTCTAGAACCGATCGTTATAAATATTTTCTCCAGCAAGATATTATTTGAGTCCCTTTACTGCAATTTAAATGTTACTCCATTTATATCATTAAAATAGCATATTTAAACCTTTATACTTAATTTAACAGTTCAAAACCACAACAGACTATTATAAAACGAAAATCATTATGTATTTTAATAACAAAATTACATTATTCCTATAAAACAAAAAATCAATTCAAAAAATCTAAAGAGATAAAATATTTAAAAAACACTCATTATAAATTAATCAACATACTTAGAACTGAGGAAATCCAATGGATAAAGAATCAAACAACAGAAACTACTCAAGTAGCGACGTATTTGGAGTCATCGGTGTTTGCGGAGTGGTGGGCAATTTGGTAATCCGGGTACTCTCCGATAATGGGTTTAAAGTTGCAGGTACTGATTCAAAGGCAGAAAGAGAATGTAATTTTAAATATACCTTAGATGATTACAGTATTCCACTCTATCTTGGCGGCCATCCAGAAACATTTTATAACACTTCAGATTACATCATAACCCCTCCCAGTTTACCTGTGGAATCTATTCTCCATAAAGAATTAAAGGATCGAACATTTAAAGACGAATTTCAACTTATTGAAGTGGAAGATATTCTTAGATTCATCAAACCTGGAAAGCCAGTGCTCTGTGTCACCGGGACAAATGGTAAAACCACCACAGTATCTATCTTAAAGCATATCTGTAGATATTCCGGTTTAAAACCAGCAGAGCACGGATTTAAAGATCTGCAGGGAAATATTGAATACATTCCACCACTTCAGTGCCGTTTAAATGGAGATGTGGCTGTTCTGGAAACAGGGACATTTGGAAATCCAGGGGATTTGGGTTTTGTAATTGAACGCTCCCAACCAGACTGTGGAATAATCACCAACATCACCCCAGACCACATGCATGATGATCATGATTTCCTGAAATATGCCAGAATAAAAGGAGAATTTGTAGACTATCTTAAGGATAAAAAATTAATAGTTAATGGTGACGATCCAACACTGTGGGGGTTAATTGAATCAAAGATTCCAGATTATAAGGATAAAGATATTATCACCTTTGGAGTGAAATCAAGTGAAGAATTAAGTCTTAAAAAAGGTGTTGTTAATAATAAACTATGCTGGTGCGGTAGAGAAATACCAGTAATGGAATCTATTTCCGGAATGGGAGATTACAAATGCATATGTGGTCTTGAAAAACCGGCAATTCATTATCTGGCCACTGATATAAAGGAAAACAGTTTCACCTTACATGCTAAAAAAAAGGTAGTGGAGGTGATAAATCCCCTTATCGGTCTCCATAACATCTACAACATATTAGGGGCAATAGCTGCGGCATTTGAATTCTTCAAAATACCCCTTGAAAAAATTATCAGTAATATTGAATCTTTTAATGGAGTTCCAGGTAGATTGGACTACATAGGAGAATATCAGGGTAAAACTATCATAGTTGATTATGCCCATAACCCCGATGGTGTGGGAACCGTGCTCCAGGAATTAAAGAAAATCTATAACACCATAGCCGTGGTCATCACTGTATCTTCAGAGTCAGGAGAAAGAGGAAACATTGCCATTTTAAACAAAAGCCTTGATAATGCTGACTATGTGATCCCAGCCTCATACTATTCAAGGAAAGTAGCAGACAACTTGATAAAGAAAGGAAAATCAGTATCTGATAAAATAATTTTAACAACCACCTATCCTAAGAAATTTAAAAAGGGAACCCTAGGAGCTAATTTAGAACAGATCAACCAGGGGCTTGAAACAGCCTTGAAATATGATGTTCAGGCTGTGGTTTGTATTGGAGAAGCGGCATTAAAATTCCGGGAAGAAATCCGGAAAATTGTAGCATCACCATAGGATCAATTAATTCTAAACAAAGCCTGTAAAAAATTAACTTATTTAAGCAAGGTCAAAGTTAATATATAAAGATACCATTCCATATTGTATAGAAAATTTATTTATAAGAAAAAACATTAATAGTGAAGATACAATAAATCCTCAAAAAAAGGATATATCCATATTATTCGTAGTTAAAAACTACAAAAATTTTTTTAAACTTAAATATCAAATACAATTTAATATTAACACATATTAGAGTATTAATGGTGAAAACAGGATGTTTATAAAAATAAGAAGAGATACATTAATCATCCTAATGTTGGCCTTCATGTTGATTGTTTCAGGCCGGCTTATGATCTATGTGTCTTACGCCTCCTCTGATGACACAACACAAGGTGTTCCCATTGCAGGAGTGATTGTTAAAGGAAATGACATCGTACCTACAACTACAATTAAAACTATGGCAGCAGATGTAGGATTCAGATCTGGAAGTTATATTCAGGGAGATACACTGGTTACCACCAAGCGAAAGGTACCCCTTGAGGGTGCAATAAAAAATGCGGAAACCGCGGTATCCTACTCTTCAATTCCAGGTACCCAAATATATCCTATAACAGCCGTGGATGTTAAGGTGGATAAAGTAACAGGCATAGTAACCATCAATGTTATCGAAGATTTCTCAACAGTGGTGGTGAAGTGAACATCAACCGGATAAAAATCTTAAAAATCATGGTCTTACTGGTGACAGTCTCACTGGCCATGAACACCGCAGCTGCCACTTTAAACGTTATCATCATATCTGACCCCACAGGTCAGGATCCTAACGGTGCAGCTGCAGGTAGTATGTCCTACGCCAACAATATGTTTCAATCCACCTTCATATTCTCTCCGGAAGATAAATTTGCAGTTCTATCTGGTGGTGCAGAAATGAACGAAACCAATAGGTTAGGGGCTATTGTGGATACTATCAAAAGGTTTAAAAATAATGAAACACCATCGAGTGCTGTAACTGCAGCTTCAAATTATAAAGGAATAAGAATTATGGCTGGTGGTCCAACCATAGGGGCTGCTGTAGGCGGGGATTTCTCTGTATACGTGGTAACTGTAGCTGATGATGGAACCATCATGGTATCTCCTCACAGAAACGGGCTTGCTGTCCTGCCAGCAGGTACCAAAGGCGCGATAATCCACTTAAGACACACGTCAAGCAATCCTAGTGGTGGAGACGCCGAAGTAATAAGAAGAGAAACGGCAGTGATGATCGGTGAAAAGATTAGGGATGGTTACTCCGCCACAGAAATAATGGGAGATGTCTTTAAAAAGGTATCGGTGGAGGCCAATGAAAACCACGGTGGAGGAGCAATTAACCTGGTATCTTCCATTACCACTGGAGATACATTCACACCAACTGAAGTAAACCAGCCTGGTTTCCCCATGAATGAGCCATATAGTAAATACGACCCTGAATGTGGATGGGGTGTGGCATATCCAGCAGCTGAAAGTTACAGCTCATGTCCACTGGATGGTAATCCATTGAAGACAGCTCATGCCTATGATGTTCTTAAAACCGCAATTACTATTTCGCCGACTAATGCAACGGTTAATACCTATGGAACAGACCAGCCCGGTATCGCTACCACCACATCAGAAGTTGTTAAATATTCGGTTAACAAAAATGGATTCAACGCTAACGCAATTGCACAATCAATTAACTCTGCCATTGACCGTGGACTTTTAATTGGTGTAAACCATGTGGAACCCAAGGATATCAATATCAGGGAAAATTCCAAACAGGTAGGAGTTTATTTCACACCACTAGGCGGCGGTAGAACATCACCACCATGGAATCTGCCCATCAGCTCCACATTGCTGGATATTGTGGGAAATCTACAGACTGCAATAGGGTTAATTTTAGTAGTTTTAGTACTATTTAGAAGCACATTGATCACTTCATTTATGAAAAAACGGTGATTTATAGACCATGGCAATTATTTTAATCAGGGCAGATGATAAAAAAAAGATTCTGAATGCCCTGGCAGATATAGAAAGGCATGCCCAGCTTAAAATCAATGGCAAACCTAAAATAGTACCTCCAGAACTAGCAGATGAAGTTATTGGCCGTATTTTGAAACAAAAAATTAAAAGGAAATCTAAACAGGCAGTGATGGTGCTAGTGGAGGAGGATACCACCAAAAGTATAATACAGGTGAGGAAAATACATCCTCCAGCACATCTGGTTGTTATAAGTGACGAATACAAAGATTACTCTAATTTAAAGGATATTTATGGAAAACTCACCCCCCTTAAAGGTTATTATTCCCTGAAAAAATAAATAAAACTTTTTACCTCTTTTTTATCATGGCTATATCACCAATGGTAGTACCGCCCTTGGTTGATGAAACGCTATCTTCTTGATGTTCATCATCTATTTTTTCCAATATTTGAATTTTAAGAAGTCTTTCTATCTTCCTAGCGAGCTTAATATCTGGAATCATCTTTGAAGATTCTATCCTATTAATTACTGATGTTTTTTCATTGAGTTTTTGCGCTAATTCCTCTCTTGACCAATTATTTCTTTCCCTTGCTGTTCTAATCAGTGTATTATAGTCTTCAGAGACTTCATATGATGGTTCTCTTGATCTAAGACGGCTAGGGGGTGTTCTTGGTTTTACTGGCCTTGGTGGTTCCTTTTGTACTTTACCAAATTTTGAACACTCATTACATGTTTGCATTATTGAACCATCGATTTTAACACGAACTGGCCTACCAGGTAACTTTTTTCCACAAATCTCGCATCTCATGGGCATCCCTTTAAATTGTATATGTATAATTTTACACCTCAATATTTAAATATTATTAGGGATAATAGTTGACTATATAACACATTAAAATAATTAATTTTTTTAATAATGAAAAAAGATTAGGAGTGAACCAGGATCATGGAAAACATGTCTCCCAGCGTTTTAAAAAAAATCGAAGACTTAAAAAAAGAGATTAAAATCCTTAAGGAGGAAAATACAAAAACCAAACGTAATTTAATGTGGAAGGTAAGGAAGCTCGAAAAGGATAAAGTATTACTTGAAAATGAAAAAATGCGGATTGAAAGAGAGGTAAAATCTCTCAGAGGAGAAATAGAAAGATTCAGATCTCCACCACTGGTAATAGCAACCGTAACCGAATTACTGGACGATGGTAAAGTAGTTGTTAAAAGCAGTACCGGACCGCACTTTGTTATTGGATATTCACGTTTCTTAGATGAAAAATCTTTAGAGCCCGGAGCTAGAGTGGCCTTAAACCAGCAGACCTTCAGCATAGTCAACGTACTTCCTTCTGAAAAAGACCCCCTTGTTACAGGTATGGAAGTTGAAGATAAACCAGGTGTAAATTATGAACAGATAGGTGGATTAGAAGAACAGGTAGTTGAAATTAAAGAAACTGTAGAACTACCACTTAAGAAGCCTGAACTATTCACTAAAATAGGAATAGAACCACCAAAAGGAGTTCTATTATACGGTCCTCCAGGTACTGGTAAAACCCTTCTGGCCAAGGCAGTGGCCGAGGAAACCCATGCCACTTTCATCAAAATAGTTGCCTCAGAATTCGTTAAAAAATACATAGGGGAAGGAGCACGATTGGTGCGTGGCGTGTTTGAACTCGCCAAGGAAAAAGCACCCAGCATAATCTTCATAGACGAAATCGATGCCATAGCCGCCAAAAGACTTAAAAGCTCAACCAGCGGAGACCGCGAAGTACAACGTACATTAATGCAGCTTCTCGCGGAGATGGACGGATTCGAGGGGCGAGGTGATGTGGGAATCGTCGCAGCCACCAACAGACCAGATATCCTGGATCCAGCACTCTTACGTCCAGGTAGATTCGACCGATTCATCGAAGTACCCATACCCAACGAAGTTGGCCGTATGGAAATACTCAAAATCCACTCCACAAACATGTCCCTAGAGGAAGTTGACCTCCAAACCATCGCAAATCTCACAGAAGGAGCTTCCGGAGCAGACCTGAAAGCAATCTGTACCGAAGCAGGAATGTTTGCCATTCGAGAAGAGCGAACTGTAGTAACCATGAACGATTTCATGGATGCTGTAGATAAAATAATCGGAATGGAAAGAGAAGAAGAGATGAGGAAGGAAGCAGGGGTAATGTACGGTTAAGTTCCAATTATGGAACTTATTTCTTATTTTTTTTAATTAATTCATTCATTAAATTGGTTCAATAAATTTAATTTTTATAAAATTTTTTTTATAAAATTTGGACTTTTTTTTCTTTTTTAAAATGGGAATCTATATACATAGCCCATATCAACTAGCTAATAGGAGATGAATATAATGTGGATATATATCATAATTGGAATAATAGTACTGCTAATTGTAGGAATCATAGTCGCACTTTACAATGGCTTAATAGGTGCCAGGAATAAGGTGCAAAATGCATGGTCCCAAATTGATGTTCAGCTTAAAAGAAGGGCCGATCTAATTCCCAACTTGGTGGAAACAGTCAAAGGCTATGCAAAACACGAGAAAGGCGTATTTGAAAGAGTCACCGAAGCAAGATCAGCAATTATGACTGCCGATACTGTTAAACAAAGTCAGGAAGCAAATGACATGCTAACTGGTGCATTAAAATCCCTTTTCGCTGTTGCTGAAAATTATCCTGATCTTAAAGCCAACCAGAATTTCCTGGACCTGCAAAGACAGCTTTCAGAAACTGAAGATAAAATCGCCTATTCACGCCAGTTCTACAACGACACAGTTCTCATGTTCAACAACAAATGCCAGATGTTTCCCAGCAATATCATAGCCAACACATTTAACTTTGAGATAGCTGAGTTCTTTGAAACTGAAGAAGCAACCAGGACAGTGCCAGAAGTAGAATTTTAGGTTTGAAAAAATATATTAAAAATAAATAAAAATTTTAGAGGGATAAAAATGAATAGAATTAAAATTTCCTCCATTTTTCTTATTTTAATCCTTGCATTATCCTTACTCCCAGTTATGGGTTTAATTGCTGCTGCCGAGGGGAGTTACACTATTCCCCATGCAACATTCGATCTCTATGTCCAGGAAGATGGAAATTTAAGGGTTAAAGAAACTCTGCACTACTCTTTTGATGGAACTTTCAACGGTGTTTACAGAGATATACCGATACAAACTGGAGAAAGGATAGAGAATATAAACGTATCAACCGAGGGGGCTTACTCAACATATGTAGTCACTAATAATAGTGACATGACATCGTTAAAGATATATCTTTACTCTGATTCTGCTAAAACTTTCCCCATATCCAATAAAGATGTAGTGGTAACTATTGAATATAATTTCATTAACGTGGTAAAGATCTACAACGATGTTGCCGGTCTACAATTCAAGGTCTGGGGTGAATATTGGGATGTGGATGTGGGAGGAATAACCACCAACGTGCACCTGAAGTCCCAGGAAGGAGTTAAGTACTGGTTGAATCCACCCTACTATGTTTCTAGTGATACATGGGATGGTTCTGTTTTAAACATCAATACCAATTCCATTTCTCCTGGAAACTTCTTCGAAGTACGACTGGCCATTCCAAAGGATCAGTTCGCTACAAACACTCCCTATGCTCAAATAATTAACAACGATGGATTACCCATAATGGAAAAAATTCAACAGGACTATCAAAACCAGTTGAACTTCTACACCATATTATACTCTTTACTGGCAGTTTTAATGGTGTTAAGCGTAGGTATACCCATCTTTTCATATCTAAAATATGGAAGGGAACCTGAAAGCACCTACCATGGAACTTACGAACGTGAACTACCCACCAATGATCCACCTGCGGTGGTCAACGCCATTTCTGGGAAAGGAAAGGGCAAGCAAGTTGGAACACCAACCATGGAAGGATTCCAGGCCACAATCATGGACCTCATCAACCGGGGATATCTTGGTGTTTCCACTGAAGGGGAAGGAAAGAAAAAATCCATAAACCTGGAACTAAAAACAGGAGATTTAGAAGATCTTGATCAATTCGAAAAACACATCATATACTTTTTTAGAAGAATGTCATCTAATGATGTGGTAAATTTAAAAAAGATGCAAAAAAGACTGAAAAATAAAAGTACAGCAAAGTCATTTAAGAGTTCTTATGATTCATGGGCATCTGATTTGGAAATAGATTACTTAGAAGAAAAAACCGACCAATTATTCATTAAAACCGGAGCTACATATATTAAATACTATGGAATATTGGCCATTATAGTCGCTGGGGTAGTGGGTTACTTCACAATATTAGATCCTTTACCCGCAGCTACCTATGCCTTTATAGCTTCCATAATCATGGGGATTGCAGGAATAATTTCAATTATATTACCCCAGAAGGTTGGTGGTCGCTGGACACAGGAAGGTGTAGATTACGATGCTAAATGGCAGGCATTTAAAAAATATATTCAGGACTTCTCTTTAATCAAAGAATATCCTCCAGAATCAGTTATTGTCTGGAACCAGTTTTTAGTTTACGCAACAGCTCTTGGTGTGGCAGATAAAGTTGAAAAATCAATGAAGATGTCACTACCAAAGGAAGATCTTGACCAGAATAACCTGTACAACTTCCACTACTATGGAGGCAGCGCCATCCTATTATCCAGCCTAAATACAGGTATGAGCACTGCTACCGAGGGTGAAGGTAATGATGGTTTCGGAGGATCCGGCGGAGTCGGAGGAGTCGGTGGAGGATCCGGCGGAGGGGGCGGAGGAGCATTCTAAAACCCCCTGAATTAATTTTTTTAAAATGTTAGCAGATTTTAAACAGGGAGGTAGGTAAATGGCAAAAAAAATAGAAGCTGGTTTGTTAATAATTGCCATATTTTTAGTGGTAGTTGCTGTATCAGGATGTGTAACATCACCCATTAAAGTAGTGGTAAATTATCCTGGTAGCTGGAATGGTACCATAACCACAGAAGATGAAACACGAACAATAGAAGGCACCGGTGAACAAACAATTGATCTAGGCATGTATGTTGGTAGTTTGAAAGTTGATGTTGAAAAGAAGGATAAAGACTCCAATGAGACACTATCCATACAGTTGATGAGAGGAGATGAAACAATAAACTCTGCAAATTCCTCGGTTAGTGGTGGTGGCGAATTAGACGATGCAATATTGAGCGTTTATTTAACTGGTTAACATTTTTTTTTTATTTTTTTAAAAAAATTATCATACTATTTCATAATGAATTTGTACCCAATTTTTGGTTCTAGAAGATTTCGTAATTTATCTTCGAACTGTTTTCTGTATTTTTTAGCTCCAAGATTGTATCTTGGTGTAAATGAAGTTGAAGTTATTTCCAGATATGTAATCAAAAAATTACTATAAAGTTCAGCTTTTTCAATCTCATAGTAGGCAATAACCCTTGGATTAGGCAATGCCTTAAGATCAGTGCTCAAATCTATTTTTTTATTTATGTCTTCAATTATTTGCCCTCCAGATGACATGTTCATTATATTATGAACAAATTCATCTTTTGATCCTTCAATCTCTATCAAGTAGTTAGTGGTGAAAAGGACGTTTTTAGGTTCACCATCCTTCTTCATTGATGAATCTGATGTCTTGATTGCAGCGATTACAAATTCTGGAGAATCGAAAGAATTATCGGCAGACTCATTACATTGATGTAGTGGTTTTCCACAGTTGGCACAAAAATTGAAACGAGGTGTTCGAAGTCCACAGTGGGGGCAGTAAATTCCTTCCATATAACTCATTCCCTATTAAACAAATTACATTGTTAATAATCAATTTGTATTATATACAGAAAAATTAATGCATTAATTATTGTAATGTATGACAAAATAAATAGTATAAACATTCAATACCATAATAGTGTAATGATGACCAGTTCAACACGGAAACTAATATTAATACTAGTTGTTATTCTATCAATAGTAGTAGTCTCCTGTTTGACTCTACTTGATAATGCACCTGAAAGGGATTATGAAAATGAACATTTAAGTCTCAAGGTACCTGCTAACTGGTCAGTAGACGAAGAAAATGACAGTGAATATAATCTCGCCATTTTAAGGCCGTTAAATGCCCGTTATCCATACATCATTGTTACAGGCTATGACAGAAATATGGAAACACCCTCAGATTACATCGACCATATCATCAAGATGTATCCAATAGAAGAACCCAGATTTGAGGTTGTTACCCGCGAAACTGTGGATGTTAACGGTGGTAAAGGAGAGAAACTGGTATATATAAGCACTGCCCATGATGATATCCTCTTTATCGGCCCTGATCACTACTTCGCAGTGGTGATATTTGAGACAACTAACCAGAGCATTACAATTAGTACCAGCGAAACAACGGAACACACCTTCTATTCCCAAATTGAACCAGCCCTGGATGTGGTTTTAAATTCCATTAAAATTAAGGAAAATTAAGAATACCAATCTAAGGAGTATTTAGATCCTGTCTAAGAAGTATTTCATTGTATGAATATAATATCAAGCCAATGATGAACCCTATGAGCTCTGAACTGTGATGAATGATGGGCGAGCTGAGGCTTATTCTAATTTATTTATTTCATCTACCACATCATCTACACTGTTGAAGATTGTTTTACCCTTTAATTCACTTAATTCTGGCCGCATAACCATCACTATGTGAATGCCCAGTTCCAGTGCAGCTTCTAATTTCGAGTGGGTCCCGCCCGACTTGCCACTTTCCTTGGTTACCACCACTGTAATATCATATTCTTTCATTAATGCCTGGTTAAATTCCTTTGAATAAGTACCCTGCATGGCTACGATGTTTTGTGGAGGTATACCCGCTTCTTGACATTTTTCTATTGAAAAAATTGTAGGGAGTATACGGGCAACTATCCTGTGGGGATAGATCTTTCCGGTTAAATGATGAAGTGTCATAACACCTGCCAGATGTAATATACGGCTGTCACCTAACTTTACAATCTCATCAACGACTTCATTGAAGTTATCCACTCTATGGATCAGTTCATTATCGGGAATATCGAGCGTAGGCCTATCAAAACGTATGTATGTTATTTTTTCTGTTTTAGAGGCTTTTATTGCATTTTTTGTTGCATCTGATGCAAAGGGGTGGGTGGCATCAATTAACACATCTATCTCATGGTTTCTTATAACTTCGGTCAATTTAACGGAATCAAAACGTCCAACCAGGACTTTATCAGCCCCTGCATTTTTAGCAAGTTTTCCCCCGTTGATGGAGATAGCAGTGGCTAAGATATAATTACCTGTACTTGAAAGCTTCTTAATTATTTTTCGTGCATCACTGGTCCCTGCCATCACCATTAAATTCATTATAATACACCAAGTTTATTTTTTTACAATTTTCTCAACTATCCAGTCACTTACCAGGATGGTGCTTGCAATTATGAGGACAATAACCCAATCAATCGGTCCGAGTGCTGTGGTCCTGAATACTCCCTGTAGGAATGGTAAATATATCACGGCTAATTGGAGCAGGAATGAAGCTCCCACAGCTACAAATAGGAATTTATTTGAGATCTTAGAGGATAATCCCTTATCAGCACGGCAATTGAATACGTTGAATATTTGATACATGACGAAGACGGTGAATGCCATGGTCATGGCCTTAATGAGTTCTGTACCGTTGGTAAGGAGGTAGAAATAAAGTGCCAGTGTCCCCACCGTCATTACAATTCCTGCGGTGGTGATTTTGATCAGGTTCTTACGCGGTATGATCTCCTCTCTTAAGGGAGGCCGTTCCATTATGTTTTGTTCTGGTGGTTCAACTCCCAGTGATTGTGCAGGTGGTCCATCCATGATAATGTTTATCCATAATACCTGTATGGGGTTAAAGGGGATGGGTAACCCCATTATAGATGAAGAGGTTATGGTTAATATTGCACCTATGTTAGTCGATAACTGGAATCGTACGAAACGGCGTATGTTGTCAAATATGGTTCGTCCTTCACGCACTGCTTTGATTATGGTGGCGAAATTATCATCCTGTAGGAGCATATCCGCCGATTCCTTTGCAACGTCGGTACCGCTTCCCATGGCCACACCGATTGCAGCTTTTTTAAGCGCAGGTGCATCGTTAACTCCATCTCCTGTCATGGATGCTACGTTGCCTGTTTGTTTAAGGGCTTCAACTATGCGTACCTTCTGTTCTGGGAATACTCTAGCGTATACACTGATATCATTGACCATGTCCAGGAATTCATCGTTACTGAGATTGTCCAGGTCTGAACCAGTAAGTGCTAATATTTCATCGCCATCTACAATTTTCAATTCCCGGGCTATGGCCACTGCAGTGTCTTTATGATCTCCTGTAATCATAACAACTTTTATACCTGCCTTTTTAGCAACAGCAATGGCATCTCTTGCTTCATCCCGTGGTGGATCCATCATACCCACAAGACCCGCAAATATGAGATCATTCTCCAGGGCATCTTTATTTTCCAGGTCTTCCCGGGGATCTAACTTACGATAGGCAAATCCGAGAACTCTTAATGCATTTTCAGTCATTTCCTTCAGGTTATTCATAACATCATGGATATCTTCTGATTTTAATGCGCGGACAGCATCTTTCCCTTCAATATGGGTGCATCTCTGTAAGAGTACTTCGGGCGCTCCCTTAACCAGAACATAACGGTCATCTTCAAACTGATTTACCGTGGTCATCCTTTTTCGTGTACTGTCCAGTGGTATCTCCAGTAATCTGGGATATGTTTCCTCCAGTTCCTTCCGGTGATAACCATTTGCAGCAGCATATTTTAGCAGTGCTGCATCGGTAGGATCACCCAGCACTTTCTCATAGGAGTAGGTCGCATTGTTACAAAGGGAAGATATGGTGTTCACCATCTTTGATTCCTCAACCCTTGTATCACGTACATTCATCTGGTTTAAGGTTAGAGTTCCTGTTTTATCGGTACAGATTACATTACAAGAACCAAGGGTTTCAACTGCCAGGAGTTTACGGACTATGGCATTGCTCTTGGCCATTCTTTGCATTCCCAATGCTAAAGTGAGTGTCAAAATAGCGGGTAAACCTTCCGGTACAGCCGCCACTGCTAGTGATACTGCAGTCATGAAATTATCCACCAGGGGGATTCCCTGCAGGTAACCCAGTACAAATACCAATGAACAAACTACCAGGGCCAACAATCCCAGTGTCTTTCCCAGACTGGCTATCTTCTGTTGTAGTGGCGTAGATTCACTTTCTTCCTGGATCATCTCCGCGATTTTCCCAATCTCGGTGCCCATTCCAATTCCAACCACCACTCCCTTTCCACGGCCTGATGCCACACCTGTTTCCATAAATGCCATGTCATCGGCATCATGATCATCAGAAAGAATCGCTTCGGTACTTTTATCAACAGGAAGTGATTCACCAGTCAGAGCAGATTCATCAACGAGCAAGTCGTAGCTTTCTACTATTCTGAGATCAGCAGGGACTTTATCTCCTTCCTCTAGAATTACGATGTCCCCCAGGGTTAGATCACCGGCTGTTACCTTTTGCTCCTGGCCGTCCCTTATAACCACAGCTTCGGCAGATATCAGTCCTTTTAGTTTTTCCATGGCTTTCTCTGCACGGAATTCCTGGATGAACCCTACTGTGGCATTTATAAGCACAACAATCAAAATAACGATCGCATCCAATGTGTCACCCACAAAATAGGCAGCAACTGCGGCTATGATCAAAATTAAAATTAATATGTCCATGAACTGGCCTAAAAATAGTTTTATAGGTCCAGGTTTCTCTTCTTCAACCAGCTCGTTTTTACCATACTTTGACAGGTTTTCCTGGGCTTGACTGCTGGTTAAACCATTTATATCAGAATTAAGTTTTTTTAACGTTTCTTCTATACTTAATTTCTTCCAATCCATTGCAAGAGCTCCATCTTCTACGAATATCTATTCCATTCCTAAAATTAACAGATTATTTACATTTAAGTTTAAAAAAAACTGCTTTCTTGTAATTTACTAACTCAAAATCTCGTGTATTTATACTATCAATGGATAATAATTTTACAATTAAATCTGATTCCACTTCACGTGCAACCGTTATCAGGCAGGGATGTAGCTCTTCCGGGGGTCTTATTGAATAGATAAGTTCCGCACCCTTATATATTTTTAAGTCTGGGTTGCAAATATTATCTTGGATGATATCAGGTGAAGGTATAATATCTGTCATGATGATATTAAAGTTAAGATTCTGCAGATCCCGAGCAACCTCAGAAAAAGTGCCCACACCTACTTCCACTATCTTATGGGCATGATCATAATTTCTTTGAATATAATGGGTGAAACTACTCCACATTTAATCAACATCCTTGATATTTATGATGATAAGAGAATTCAGACGGCAGGATATTAACAGGGTCCTTGAAATCGAAGAAGAATCCTTCAAAGATCCCTACCCTGTGGATATACTCATAGATATTTTCAACTTGGGAGCCGGATTTTTAGTTGCTGAGCATGATAATATTATTGTGGGATATATTATATTTTGGATCAGATATGAAGATGAGGGACATATCATATCCATAGCCGTGGATGAAGAACACCGCAGAAAAGATGTTGGGACCCAGCTGGTAGAAGCTGCATTAAAAATATTCAAACGTTATAATATAGACAAAATTAAATTAGAAGTAAGAATAAGCAATAAAAAAGCGATAGATTTCTATAATAACAATGGATTTATCGAAAAGGAAGTTCTTAAGGATTATTATGAAGATTATGAAGACGCAGTACTAATGGATATTAATTTAAATGAAAAATAAGAAATATGAAGATGAATTGGAAACACTAATTTTTACCACAAAAAAATTTAACATTTCCTTAAATAAGGTGATATAATGCCAGAAGAAGCAAAATTAGCCCTGGAAGATGGGACAATATACAAAGGGGAGGCATTCGGTTTTGAAACAATAAAAACAGGTGAAGTGGTCTTTACTACAGGAATGACTGGATACGTTGAATCCTTAACTGACCCCTCTTATAAAGGCCAGATATTGTTGTCCACTTATCCTTTAATAGGCAATTATGGAATAAGCAGCGAATGGTTTCAATCAGATGGTATAAAAACTGAAGGATTTATTGTGAGAGAACAAAATCCGTATCCATCCCATATTAAATCTGAAATCAATCTACCTGATTTCCTAGTGGAACAGGAAATACCAGGTATCAGTGGAATTGACACCAGATCCATGACCATTAAGATAAGGGAACATGGAACCATGAAGGGTGCCCTGGCCACAACAGATATTGAAGATCAGGAACTCATACAAATGGCCAGGAAACAACCAAATATTGAAGATCTAGATCTGGTGGATCAGGTTTGTGTTGATGAGCCGAAGATATTAGGAGAAGAATTTAAACATAGAGCAGTTGTTCTGGATTGTGGAATTAAACAGAACATCATTAATGCCCTGCTGGAGAGGGAGATAGGGCTGGTTATTATACCCTATAAAACAGATGTGAAGGACATCCTTGATTATGACCCGGAAGCTTTACTAGTTTCCAGCGGTCCTGGTAATCCAACCAGGATTAAAGAAGCTGTGCAGAATGTTAAAGACCTTAAAGAGAAAATGCCAATATTCGGAATATGTTTAGGTCAGCAGATAGTTGGCTTATCCTTCGGAGCCAAAATTTATAAGATGAAATTCGGCCATAGAGGAATAAACCAGCCTGTTAAAGATTTAATAACCGGGCAGGTGAGTATAACCTCACAAAATCATGGTTTTACTGTTGATCCTAAATCCGTGGAAGATACTCCACTTAATGTGAATCAGATTAATTTAAATGATGGTACTCCTGAAAGCTTGGAACATGAAGAACTCCCCATATTCAGTGTACAGTACCATCCTGAAGCCGGACCAGGGCCACATGACACTGACTATTACTTCGATTATTTTGCTGATATGTTAAAGAATTATTAAAAAAATGGAAGAGGATCATAGATGCCACGTGATACAGATATAAATAAAGTTCTTATCATAGGCTCAGGACCAATAAATATTGGTCAGGCAGCCGAATTTGACTATTCAGGTTCACAAGCATGTAAATCTTTAAGAGAAGAAGGAATAGAAACCGTGCTGGTTAACAGTAATCCAGCCACCATCCAAACCGATATAAACATGGCTGATCGAGTTTACGTCGAACCATTAACCCCAGAAATAGTTGCTAAAATCATCGAAAAAGAAAAACCAGACGCCATATTACCAACCATGGGTGGTCAGACAGGTTTGAATATAGCCACTGGACTGGAAAAACTGGGAGCGCTTGAAGGTATTAAAGTGATCGGATCATCAGTGGAAACCATTAGAAATGTTGAAGACCGTGACCTATTTGGAAGTTTAATGGATGGACTAAATGAACCTGTTCCAAAAAATAGAGCAGTTACATCTTTAGATGAAGCCCTGGAAGCAGTGCAAAAAATAGGTTACCCTTGCATTGTGCGTCCAGCATTTACCCTTGGTGGAACTGGGGGCGGAGTAGCCCATAATGAAGAAGAACTTCGTGAAGTGGTTACCAGAGGACTCGATATGAGCTATATCAACCAGGTGCTCATTGACGAATCTGTATTGGGATGGAAAGAATTTGAATTTGAAGTTATGCGGGATAAAAAGGACACCTGTATTATAATATGTAACATGGAAAACATCGACCCCATGGGTATTCATACAGGGGAAAGTATCGTTGTTGCCCCGAGCCAAACACTCTGTGATTTAGACAATAAAATTCTCAGGCGTGCTTCAATAAAAATTATAAGAGCTCTAAAGATTCAGGGTGGATGTAATATACAATTTGCAGTTAACCCTGAAACTGGTGAATACAAAATTATTGAGGTTAATCCCCGGGTAAGCCGAAGCAGTGCCCTGGCTTCTAAAGCAACCGGGTATCCCATTGCAAAGATATCCTCCAAGATCGCTGTGGGCTTGACCCTGGATGAGATACAAAATGACATCACCAAGGAGACACCAGCATCATTTGAACCAACACTGGATTATGTGGTGGCTAAAATTCCAAGATGGCCTTTCGACAAATTCAAAGGAATAAATAAAGAAATTGGAGTTCAGATGAAGTCCACGGGAGAAGTTATGTCAATCGGCCGAACACTGGAAGAATCCATACACAAAGCAATAAGATCCCTGGATATTGGAAGATATGGTTTTGATGACGTAGAGTATACTGATGAAGAATTAATAAACCCTACAGACAATAGATTATTCCAGATTTACACTGCTCTTAAATCAGGAAAGAATATTGAAGAAATATGTGAACTAACCAATATAGATCCCTTATTCATAAGGAAAATTGAAAATGTTATTAAATTCGAGACCCAGCTAATGGACGGGGCAGATGAAAATGGGTTGAATCTAAATATATTAAGAAAAGCTAAAAGGATGGGCTTCTCGGATCGAAAATTATCTGAAATAACCAGATTCTCTGAATACAACATTCGAAATATGAGAATTGAAAAAAACATCACCCCAACTTACAAGATGGTTGACACCTGCGCCGCGGAATTTGAAGCAAAAACACCTTACTACTACAGCACTTATGAGGATGAAGACGAAGTAGCGGTTTCCAACCAACAAAAGGTAATTATAATTGGAGCAGGACCTATAAGGATTGGACAGGGAATAGAATTTGATTACTGTTGCGTCCATGCTGCCATGGCACTCAAGGATGAAGGTGTGGAAACCATAATCATAAATAACAACCCTGAGACGGTTAGTACTGATTACGATATCTCCAGCAAGCTATACTTTGAACCCCTAACCCTGGAAGATGTAATGGGCATAGTCAACAAGGAGAAGCCTGATGGTGTGATTGTGCAGTTCGGTGGACAAACATCCATCAACCTGGCCGTGCCCTTGGCAAAGGAGGGAGTGACCATACTGGGAACACCCCATGAAAGTATTGACAGGGTGGAAGACAGGGAAAGATTTACCCAGGTTTTAAACAAACTTGAAATACCCCAGGCTGATTATGGTATTGTCTATTCATTTGAAGATGCCCGTAAGGCAGCGGAACGCATTGGTTTCCCTGTCCTGGTCAGACCTTCCTATGTGCTTGGTGGAAGGGCTATGGAAATAGTCTATGATGATCAGGAGCTGGAGGAGTACATGAAAGAGGCTGTTCGGATATCACCAGAACATCCCATACTGGTGGATAAATTCCTGGAAGATGCTATAGAAATTGATGTAGATGCCCTCTGCGATGGAGAAGAAGTGTTCATCGGAGGTATAATGGAGCACATTGAGGAAGCAGGAGTTCATTCTGGAGATTCTGCCTGCGTAATTCCCCCACAGAGCATGCCTTCAGATGTGCTGGAAAAGATCAAGGAATACACCAAAAATCTGGCCCTGGAACTGGATGTGGTGGGATTGATGAACATCCAGTACGCAGTCACCACTGAGGATTCCAAGCTGTACATACTTGAGGCTAATCCCAGAGCCAGCCGTACAGTGCCTTTTGTAAGTAAGGCGGCGGGAATACCCTTGGCCAAGATAGCCGCACAATTAATGGTAGGGCATAAACTTGCGGATTTCGGGCTTGAAGATGAATTGAAAATCGACCATGTAGCTGTTAAAGAATCTATATTCCCATTTATTAAATTACCAGGTTCAGATTCTGTGTTAGGCCCAGAGATGAAGTCCACTGGAGAGAGTATGGGTATAGATGAAAGTTTCGGAGTATCATACTATAAAGCCCAACTATCCGCTGGTATGAAGCTCCCTAATGAAGGCAAACTGTTCATAAGTGTCCGTGACGCAGACAAGGACAGAATACTAGATATTGTTAAAGAAGCAGAAGAACTGGGATTCGAATTAATAGGAACTGATGGAACGGCTAAAGCAGTTGCTGATGAAGTAAAAATCAGCATTATAAATAAAGTAAGTCAAGAATCTCCAAACATTAAAGAATCCATCTTAAATGGGGATATAAAACTCATTATAAACACCCCTTCCGGGAAACAGTCTGCAGACGACAACTACCTCATAAGGAGAATGGCTGTTGAACTGGGAATACCCTATGTCACCACACTTGCTGGGGCTCGTGCAGCCTTAAATGCTGTTAGAGCTATAACAAAGGACGAAATTGGGGTTAAATCTTTAAATGAATATCATAATGATTTAGAATAATAAAATCTCTAAGTAATTAATTTTTTAACCAAAAACGGTCGTTTTGTAAATGATCACCATTCGAGATGCTACCGTTCTCTACGGAGATAATCTGAAAGAGATCAAGGCCAATATACTTATTTCTGATGGGGAAATTGTGGAAGTTTCCCCCCAGGCAAGTAAAGGGAAAATCATAGATGCACGGAGATGTATAATAGCCCCTGCCTTTATCAACTCCCATGTACACCTGGGAGATTCTGTGGCTATGGACCAGGGTGATGGAAAGTCCATAGAGGAAATTGTCAAACCTCCTGAAGGTATTAAACACCGCATACTTGCCGAAACTCACTATTCTACTTTAATTAATTTTATGAAAAGTTCCATGTGGGAAATGCTGAAAACCGGTACCACCACCTTTATCGACTTCCGTGAAGGGGGTAATGAGGGTATAAACATCATAAATGAAGCATCAGAGGAAGTTCCCATACGCAACATAGTTTTAGGAAGGCACGAATCATTTTTAGATCCCCATATTAACCAGCGTGAATTAATGAAAAGGATACTGGAACTACTGGAAAGTTGTGACGGAATAGCTCCCAGTGGTCTTGGAGAGATAACTGATGAGACAGCCACTGCAATAGTACAAAAAACCAGGGAATCTGGTAAATTATCTGCCATACATGTGGCTGAATATGAACAGGTGCAGCTGGATTCACTTAACACTAAAGGGAAAACTGAAGTACAAAGAGCCATTGATGCCGGCTTCAATCTTTTAATACACCTAACTTCCCCTTTAAAAGATGACATAAAACAGGTAGCCAAAAGTGGAACGCCTGTTGTTTGCTGTCCCCGATCCAACGGCTCCCTTGCAGTGGGCATACCTCCCATCAAGAAGATGTTCGAGGAAGGTATCCAGATTCTTTTAGGTACCGATAATATAATGTTCAATTCCCCTAACATGCTTAGAGAAATGGAGTATACACTTAAAATCACACGAGCATATTATAAGGAGTATTTCCCCCCTGAAGAAATAATTAAAATGGCAACTGTTACTGCGGGTAATGCACTTAACTTAAATACAGGATCAATAATGGAAGGTAAATTAGCAGACCTCATAATAGTAGATCAAATTTCAGGTAACCCCTACTTATCTATAATTAACCGCACAGAACCGAGTAACATCAAGCATGTGATAAGCGATGGACAGATCATCCTATAAAAAAAGGGACATTTGGAATTTCCATTTAAAAAAAAATATTGAAACAATTTATATTAATGAAAACATATAAACCAATATTTCATAATTATAATATGAATAGATTGGAATTAATATTAATATGAATAGATTGAATCTTTCTTATACTTCGCAATCTTTTAACATGATCAAATAAGAGGTGAATCTATGTACAATAAGATATTATTACCTACAGATGGATCAAAATACGCCAATAAGGCAGCCCAACACGCTATATGGACAGCAGGTCAGAGCGGAGCAGAAATCATAGCTTTAAATGTAGTGGATACTTCTTCGTTGGTAGGTCTTCCAGCGGAAGACCTCAGTATTAGAGTTACTGAAATATTAAAAGAAGAAGCCAAGCAAACCATGGCCAAAGTAGAAGAATTGGTTGAAGAATTTAAGAAAGAGAAAGGCCTAAATAAGGATATTAAATTAATTAAAGAAATTAAAGAAGGATCACCTGCAGATATCATATTGAAAACCGTAGAAGATGAAGGGGTGGATCTCATTGTAATGGGAACCTCTGGAAAGCATGGTTTAGATAGATTTTTACTGGGAAGTGTAACAGAAAAGGTGGTAAGATCAGCTAATTGTCCTGTTTTGGCTGTACATTAAACTTTATTTTTTTAAAGATTATTTTTAATTAAGGACTGGAGTATCAAAATGCTAGTAAAAGATATAATGACAGAGAACGTATATCACATTCAGGTTCCTGGAAATCGAGCTAATGCAATGGAACTAATGAGAAAAAAGAATGTATCAGGGTTACCCGTAGTAAAAACCAGTACTAAAAAGCTGGTTGGAATTATTAGTCGATCAGATCTTATTAAAAATCCTGATGAAGAACAAATAGCACTTATCATGACTCGAGATATTATAACAGTGGATCCCAATGATAACATCAAAGACGCAGTAGAAAAGATGCTTAAATATAATATTAGAAGGGTACCTGTAGTTGAAGATGATGAACTCGTGGGACTGATAACTGCATCTGATATAATAAATAAAGCCCTGTGGAAAATGGATATCACAGATCCAGTGGAAAACTTCATGATAAAAAGTATGCCCACCACATGGGAAAGAACCCCATTAAATATAGCATTTGAAGTAATGAGATACTTCGGTCTTAAAGTTCTTCTAGCACTCAACAAGGACGGTAAATTAACCGGAATATTAACTGAAACAGACTTTATAGCAGAAGGTGAAATAATATCAGAAAGGACTGTTCACAACACCTCGGTAGGTACCGAGGGAGATAAATGGTCGTGGGACAGCACAAATGTACTTTATGTCATTAAAAATCGTCTTAAATTTTCAGATAAAGAAGTTAAAGATGTTGCAGCAACTGATCTGGTTATTGTAACCACCAAAACTTCGGTTAAAGAATGCTCCAATAAGATGAGACAGAAAAAGATAGAACAAGTACCAGTTATAAATGTTGAAGGCGAACTGGTGGGATTGGTAAGAACTACCGATTTAATTAAAGCACTAAGCGATTAACATGTCTGAAACTCCAAGTTCTGAAAGTATGTCTGATATATCCCAATCCAGTACATCTGATACGGATTTACAGGAAATTCCGAAGCCAATTTTGAAGATTAAGTCCCGTGATGGGGACATAAATATAATTGGCAAATATAAGGGTGAAGTATCCATAAAGCCCATAAATTTGAAGTTCATCATGGCCAATTTATGGTGGGAAAAATCTCCTGAACTGGAGACCTTCTTCAATGTTATGGAATTAACCATTAAAAGAGCGTTAAGAGAAGTCTATCCCCATCACAAACTTTCAATTGACTATCGTTACTGTGCAAATGATCAGCTGGAAGAGGCATCAGAAATAGTGGTGCAGATAGATGATCTTAAAGCTGATGATACTGAAGTGAAAGTAGAAGGAGATAGCATAATACTAATGGGAAAAGATGATCGTGGATTTTTTAAGAAAATCACGAGCTTCCGCCGTAAAGTAGTTGAAGAAGTACATAAAGAGATTTAAACCACCCCACCATCTTTAATATTTATTTTTACTTTTTAATTTTAATTGAATTTACAGATATCATGAACAAATCAGCAATAATCATATTAATTATCTTCTTGTTAGTAGGTTATATGTTCATCGAACCCTATTGGGTGGAAACTAAGGAGATCACCATTGAATCTGACCAGATACCTCCCAATTTTCATGGTAAAAAAATTGTATTTTTGTGTGATATCCATGCCGGCCCATACTATAGACAGGAAAGGTTAGACAATATGGTGAGCCAGGTAAACGCCATGAATCCAGATCTGGTTTTACTAGGAGGAGATTATGTGAGTGGCGAAGACACCCACATAAATTCTACCATCACTTCATTATCCAAACTGAACGCACCATTAGGTGTCTATGCTGTGCTTGGAAATTCTGACCCACAGCATTATTCATGGGAGGCATTAAAAAATTCAGCGACAATCAATGATATTGGTAATCTAGGTGATTGGGTTGGAAACAACGAAGGCAGAATAAGGATAGGTGGAATTGGAGCAGAAAATGACCGACAGAGTCCTGAAGTTGCAATAGGCAATGCAGGTACCGATGATTTTGTTATTTTGTTGAAACATGAACCAGATTATTTTTCAGAATTAGATAAATCCAGAGTGGATTTGGTTCTATCTGGACATACTCACGGTGGACAGATGACATTCTTCGGTATCTGGACACCTGTACTCCCTGAAAATGGAAAAAAATACGCGTCCGGTGTATTCAAGGAGGATAACAGTAGATTAATTGTAAGTAATGGGATCGGCACCACAGGACTCCCTATGAGATTCTTTGCTCGCCCTCAGATCATCGTGATCAATCTTGAAAGAAAGTAGATTTTAAAAATAAAATAATTAGGTTATCATTATGAAAAATAATTTACTTAAATAACTCTCCTTATAAGTGGTAATAATTTCATCATTAATTGCTGGGCAGTATCCTTATCATTAACCCGTCTAGCTACGATTTTACCTTTTTTAAAGATGGTAATATTACATTCATCCAGTTCTACCATGGCCACACCCATCTTGGTTGAACATTTAACTTTCCCTAAGTTTTCCAGTTCATTGCAGGTTTCCTGGATGTCGATCAGATAGGGGAGCTCTGTTTCAAACATTATTTTATCCGCCTCATCCCTGCAGGGCTTATAGAGAACCAGTTCTTTACTGGAAGCACCATATGCTGTTACATCGAGTAAAATTTTCCTAAACCCTACAGCATTGAGTTCAGAGTTTATATGATTTAAAATGGATATGTTTAAGAGTTTATCTACATCAGATATTTCAATACACGCTTCTCCATCGTCTTCCCTCACCCTGACTACTTCTAGACCCGTGATGTTTTGGATCAGGAACTCTGCATATTCGATCCTGTTGATCTTCTTAGTGGTGAGTTCTGTACCAGTTGGAATTCTGGTTGCGTAACAGGTTGTTGACTGAGAATAATCCAGATTTAAATCTTTCAGTATTTGCCTAACTTCATCTGCTGTAATTCCAGCGTATATCAGGGGTGTTAATACATTTTTTTCGTAATTCACCATGATTCCTGGACGATCTTCTAATAAATCACTTATGTTGGTGCCGTCAGCGATTGATTGGAAACCATTTTCCTTTGCATACTTTTCCAGTAAAGTGTACATCCTATTTCTACAGATGTAACATCTTTGTTTGGAATTAGATCTAAATAACTCGTCTTTTAAGAAGTTCTCTGTTAACACTTCATGTGGTATTCCTATTTCTCCTGCAATTTTGCGAGCTTTTTCAATGAAGTTTTTTGGTTGAACTCCATTATCAACTGTAACTGCTACAGCTTCAGAGGCTGATTTATAGGCTAGTTTGGCCAGCAACGTGCTGTCGGCCCCTCCAGAGAAAGCTACCACTACCTTCTTATCCCTCAGGCAGTTCCTTACTTTGTCCAGTTTCTGTTCCAATTCCAAGATGATCAGTCCACTTCACCATCTACACTCAAATAGTTTGTTCATCCAATAAATTCTCTTTTATGTACTTTAAAACTAAGAGTGCATCTTCCCTCTTGATATCAATTCCTTTTTCATCAATATAATCCATTAAAATATCTTTTTTATTTGAATCAAGCCCTGATTTCATTATAACTGATTTATAGGTCCTTTTAGGGTAGAATATCCTTTTGGCTGTAGTGTTCAGTTCATCTAAATCTTCTGTGGATATGATGCCTTTTTTGCAGGCCATTTTGAAGTTGTAGTTCATGGTGATAAGTGCTTCTGAGTGTTGTTCTCCTGTTTCGGGGTTAAATATCAGGGCCACATCATCATCTGATTCTATTTGGCCAGTTTTATACGCTTTATATACCCATCCCACACCAATCATTCCCATATCATCCAGTTCAGAAGCCCTCAAAGCCCCCATACTTGATCCTCCAACTACTTCCACCCCGGACTCAAGGGCCCTTAGGAGTTCCTTGTGAGATACAGCTGGTCTCTGATGGAAAACACCGTCAATAACTCCAATTACCTTTGGTTTATCCTTTAATGCCCATAGTATATCATCTCTACCCACAGGTGGGCGGTAATCAGCATCTAAAATTTTCTTGGCCTCTTTATGGTTGAGTGAAGGTCCGGTAAATATTATAATTTGATTTTCCATCTGGACTGCTCCTAATTCTTATTTAATTAATCGTATTATTAATTATCTACCCTTTTAATTCATAAAATTGGACACAAATTATATAATCAGCTCTTCATGGAGTTTCCTGAGTCTAGAAATGGAGGGATGATTTTTTCCCATTCTACTTTCCCATTTCTCCACTACAAATTCTAGGGAAACTTCCCGGGTACCATGTATCAGGTTATCTGCATGGGCTACAATCTTTTCTTCTAAGGTTACAGGCATATAATCTTGGCAGGGCAGTCCCAGATCATTTGCTTCGCTCCGCGGTATTCCTGCGCCGATGTGCACTTCCGCAATCCTTACCACTTCTGGTTTGAAATTGTTCTCTCTTAAAATCTTCGCTCCCTCTATTGCATGGCGAATTCCCTGGGTTTTAGTTCGCCCCACATCATGAAAGAGTGCCCCGGCATGGAGTGTTTTTAAATCTACATCAAAATTATTAGCTATCTTTAAAGCTTTAGCTAATACAGCTTCAGAATGTTTAATTATGTATGGGGATGATGATTTTAAATCTTCTAATAGATTAAGATTCAATTATTCCCCTCAAGTAAAATTAAAAAGCACCATATCAATGAAATAGTTCTAAAGAGATATGGAAAAAGAATTAGGTTTTTCGAATTAATTGATTCTATCTTTTAATTCTTTTAATTCATCTATTATGACGGAGTTGTCCTGATATTCTAGTGGGGATCCACATTCTCCGCAGGTGAAGTTATTTTCAGAGGCTTCTTCGAAATTATATCTATGTTCATTGTTTTTACATATGAAGAACATGTTTCCTTCTTCATATTCCAGCGAGTCGTTTAGTTCCTTGGAGATCTTTTCATATTTTTCGTCTAAAATTTCGAATACCTTTTTCTCTTCAAAAGTCCAGTTGTAGGTGTACCATTGTGTTTCTGGATCTTTACTCCTCTTGTAACTGGCAATTCCTGCATCGTAAAGCTTGTATAGGACTCTCCTTACGATGTTGAGCCTGATTTCTGCAACCTCAGCTATCTCTTCATCAGTGGTTTTACCATCTAACATGCACTTAATGATGGGAAAACTATTTTCTTCATCGTTAGTTATGTTAGTAAGAATTTCCTGTACTGCTACGTCGTTAAACATTTTATTCCTCCCTGTTTTAGTAGACTCTATTAATTTGTATTTAGTTTTATTCTTATCAAATTCAAATTTTATAATTCCATTATAAAAGGCCGGCCAATACTGAAAAAGCAAGAATAAATTAAGTTCTTTGATTTATTTATAATACTAAATTGAATTAAATAAATTTTCAAACTCTACAATGACCTTAAAACTACCTCTTATCTATACATATTATATGATCAGGATGGTATTTATATCTTTGTAAACATGTTGTACCTTTGAAATGATAGTTACCACCATATAACAATATTTTACATCCTTAAGATTAAAACATCATCTCTTCCTGATAATAACCGCAGGGGCATGTTCTACAGATTCCAACATCTCGATGGTAACTCCGGTTATATCCTCATTGAATGTTTCGGTCATATCATAAACTGTAGCCATACTGATCTCCTTCTCTTTTTGGTAATCTTCTGCTATTTTTGCTATTTTAATGATTTTCTCAGCATCTTCATTATTAGATACTGCCAGCGGAGTTGGTCCCTTAACTTTTCCAATTCTCCCCAGCATATAAGCAAATATACCTAGATTCTTCTTTATACCTGGCATGGCTATGGGAATTGATGTAAATTTAGTCCCTCTAAGCTGATATGTAACATCTGTATCAACGATGACTACTGTAACATCTTTATTATAGTTGGATATGATTTTTGCACTTATGTCTGCCACCACGGCATCTGGATCTTCAGGTAGGAGGCATACACTGCTCCCAGGTACATTACTCAAATCGACTCCAGCTTCTGATGCAGGCTTCAGGGCATGTTTATATCCATAATAATCTAAAATTAGTTGTTTATGATTTCTAGCTTCTTTAGGTAACTTTTTTAGATTCTGTATTGTTCTACTTCTTATTCGAAATACTGGTCCCAGAATGTATCCCCATAGATATTTGGCCCATACATCTGCAAGTAATACAGCAACTAGTGAAGGTTTAAAGTTTTTTTCATCCACAATTCTACCCTGGGAAATTGCTATGGGTGTTTCAGAAATTACCAGGAAATCCCCATCCTTCAGATATTTTGAGGCTTGATGAATGATGGAATCATAGGATTCACCGGGTTTTATGTAATCCGTGATGATGGGGATTATTTTGTATTCATTCATGATATCTTTGGAGTGGATTATGTAATTAAAGGTCAAATTATGAGAATATTCACAGTGTTTTTAAAATATTTCTTTGAATTCTCTCCTTTAAGGATAAATCTGCCCATAACTGGAAAATTAGTATTAAATAATTAGATATTTAGGAATGAACTAATTTTATAGGGATGAACTTAAATTTTAACTTTTCCCAAAGTATCTCCTCTAAGACCTTGCCGCAGTGTTTCCAGAGATATTATCTCTTCCAGTGCAATGTTTCCCAAATTAACGTTAGGGCCGAATTTAAGTATGAAGTAAACTTGCTGGTCTTTTTGGGGGGCTTCCCAGATTAGATTTTTTGTTTCTACTTTTCGAGATATTTGGTCCACAACATGGTCTTTGACCTTTCCTTTATCATCGTATATGCCAATGCCTTTACCTCCTTCTCTCCCTTCAATGAGGACTTTATAGGCACCGGCATCCAAGTCAAATTTCACCATTTCAATCCGTTTTTCTGTGGATAATTTTTGATCTTCAATGGGGTCCTTCTTTCCCACCTCGGTGATGATCCTGAAACCAAAATCCTTAACTATGCCGATTAATTCTCCTCTATCTGCCATATCAATGTTTATAGTTCCATCTGATAATTCTATAGCCTCAAATCCCAGATCATATGCTTCATCCAAGAATTCATCTAACTTATTTTGGAGGTAGGCTATTTCAAATAAAGTCCCTCCGGGATAGGGGATTACATCGTATGAACTGTATATTTCAGTTTTTTCTTTAACTAAATCTCTATCTTTTACGGCACATGTTCCCCAGCCAAACTTGGCCATGTCCACGTAGTCAGCGGATAGTTCTAGAAAATCTATTAAAGATACCGGACCAATACCTTTATCTAACATCATCGTCAGCCCTTCTCCAGGTTTTCTATCCCTTCCTTGTGTTAAAAAATTAAATGCATTCATAAAATCAGCTTCAACTCCATTTTTTTATCATCGTTTAATATTCGTAATATTAATATTTCAGTTATTTAGGTTTAATTTTTGTTGTAATATTTTGTTTGCCCCAATATTTTTTAAAATTTTAATATCTAACCAATTTTAATATCTATCCTAATATTTAAAAAAATTTTGGAAAGAATCTTTATTTTTTTCGTCTTAATTTGTGGATTAAATATAAGTTAATGTATCCCCAAAAATTATTAAATAAAAAGAAGATTCCAAGGAGGGTTAAATATGGAAAAAACTATCCATTACTTTGAAAATCCGGGAGAAGAAAATACCAATAAAGTTATTGATCTAGTTAAAGAAAGGAAAAATGAATTAGGTATAAAATACATTGTCATAGCATCTGCCACTGGCAATTCAGCGGTAAAATTAGGTGAAAAGATAAATAATGCCCATATAATTAACGTAACCCATCATGCCGGTTTCAGGGGAGGGGATGAACTTGAGATAACGCAGGGAAATGAAAAAAAATTAAAAGACTTGGATATTCCAATCTACACAAGTTCCCACGCCCTCAGTGGTGTTGGTAGGGGCATTAGTAACAAATTTAAAGGTGTTACTCCTGTAGAAATTGTAGCAGAGACACTGCGTATGTTTTCCCAGGGAATTAAGGTTTGTGTAGAGATAAGTATTATGGCCGCAGATGGGGGATTACTTCCAACTGATTCAGAGATAATAGCCATCGGAGGAACCGGAACAGGGATAGATACTGCGGTAGTTTTGAAGGCCACCCATCAGGGAAACTTCTTTGATATGAGGATCCATGAGATAATCGCCATGCCCCGACCTTAAATCCGGCCCTTATTGACATCATTTTTAACATACATCTTCATATGGTAATATAGTGAAATGTATAGGTTCAAAATTACTTCATGCTTATGAGTTGATGAGATTATTAAATTAAAAGTAAAAATTCTATGTATGGTGGGGAATTATTAGTGAAAAAACCGTTGCTTTTAAATATAAGTTATTACAATAACACAATTAAGATTAGTAACAATAGCAGTGGGGGTAAGAATTGAAATCTCTTATAAACAATACCATAAAAGAATCGGAAAAAAGAAGGGGAAAATCTGCAGTTCCAGAGCAGATTTCAGATGAGAACAACATAGACAGAGAACTCGAAGATATCATAAAGAGAAGCAGGGCAAAAATATTCGTCATCGGTACAGGGGGGGCTGGGAACAACACTGTTTCTAGATTAACCGAAATCGGTGTAGAAGGTGCAGCAACTATTTCAGTTAACACCGATGCACAAGACCTTTTTTACTCAAATGCCAACCAGAAAATTTTAATCGGCCGTGAAAAATGTGGTGGATTAGGTGCTGGTGGCAAACCAGAAGTTGGAGAAGAAAGTGCAGAAGAAAGCGAAGATTTAATCAGGGAAAAACTCGATGGTGCCGATATGGTTTTCGTAACCTGTGGACTGGGAGGTGGAACTGGAACAGGTTCAGCTCCAGTGATATCCAAACTATCCAAAAAGATCGGCGCTTTAACTATAGCCGTGGCCACCATGCCTTTCAGTGCTGAAGGTCTTCAAAGACGTGAAAACGCAGAAAAAGGCCTTGAAAAATTACAAAATGCAGCTGACACAGTGATAGTAATACCAAATGACAAACTTCTTGAGGTTGCTCCCAACTTACCTATAAACAAGGCTTTTATGGTAGCAGACGAACTATTAGGAAGAGCAGTAAAAGGAATAACTGAACTGATAACCAAACCTGGTCTGGTGAGCTTGGACTTCGCAGACATTCGAAGTATAATGAAGGGCTCTGGAATGGCCATGATTGGAATGGGTGAATCAGATTCAGGTGACAGAGCTATAGAATCTGTACATGAAGCATTGAACAGTCCCCTGTTAGATCTGGATATATCAAATGCCAAAGGAGCACTTATAAACATATCTGGAAGCTCAGATCTGACCTTACAGGAAGCTGAAAAAGTTGTGCAGATTGTAGCCGATGAATTAGATCCTGATGCCAACATAATCTGGGGTACCCAGATCCAGGAAGACCTGGATAACATAATACGCACTACAATTGTAGTAGCGGGTGTACACTCTCCGCACATATTTGGCATGCCTGGAGAAAAAGAGTTCATCGAAGAAAAAACCAAAGATTCCGTTTCTGAATCTGCTTTAGAAGAGTTTATCGATGGTGTTTTTTAATCAAGTCCTTCTGAGAAGTTGAAGGCCGGTGAGGGAAATTAGGATATATCCTCTTGCTGGATATATCCCTCTTGCAAGTATTGACTTTAGGGTATACCATCTCCCATAAGGGAAAAGTTTATAAATCCTAAAAGTAAGCTATTGTTATCTATCTCTAAATTTTTTAATTCTTATTTTATTAATGAATTAACTAGAGCAGGTATTTTTATGAAATTAAACAAAGAATCTATTGTTCGATTTATTAAAATGAACCAGAGAGTTCTAAGAGTGTCTAAAAGACCAGATAGAGAGGAGTTTATCAATGTTTCCAAAATAACAGGACTGGGAATAATAGTTATAGGTGTTATAGGTTTTGTTATAAGTATAGTAGTTCAACTACTTGGTTACCTATGAATTAGATGGAGTTAATCAATAATAATTAAGTTTTAAAATAAATAATAAAGTTTTAAAATAAATAATAAAGTTTTAAAATAAATAATAAAGTTTTAAAATAAATAATAAAGTTTTAAAATAAATAATAAAGTTTTAAAATATAACAGCAAAATTTTATTAATAACTTCTAACTTTTCGACATTTTTATCAAATTAGTATAATAATAATAAAATTTAAAATATTTAATGTACAAATTATTTAAATTCCCATTTGGTATGTGATAATTGTGATTTACGCAATAAGAACTTTGGTTGGCCAAGAAAAGAATGTGGCCCGGATCATAGCCAGGAACGTTAAAAATAGTGATCTTGAAGTTAACTCCATTCTTGTCCCTGAAAGTTTAAGGGGATACATTTTGGTGGAATCTTCAGGTAAAGTTGATATGCAGAATCCTGCCTTTAAAGTTCCCCATATGAAGGGTGCTATAGAGGGACAAATACCCTATGAAGAAGTGCAAAACTTCTTAAACCCAGAACCAATAATTGCTTCCATTAAAAAAGGAAGTATCGTGGAGTTAATATCCGGACCCTTCAAGGGAGAAAAGGCCAAAGTAGTTAGGATAGATGAATCCAAGGAAGATGTGGTTTTAGAACTTATAGAAGCCGCAGTTCCAATACCCGTAACAGTTAAAGGCGATCAAATACGCTTAATACAGAAGGAGGCAGACTAATGGCTAAAGAAACTATAGAAATTCTTATAGACGGCGGAAAAGCAACGCCAGGACCACCTCTCGGTCCGGCAATAGGTCCGCTGGGCATTAACATGATGCAGGTAGTTGAACAGATAAACCAGAAAACAGGTGATTTCGAAGGAATGAAAGTACCAGTTAAGATCATAGTTGATGTTGGTACCAAAGAATTCGAAATAACCGTGGGAACACCACCAACTACAGCCCTGATCAAAGATGAACTAAAAATAGAAAAGGGATCCCAGGAACCGGGATCCGAAGAAGTAGCAGACCTCAAAGTTGAACAAGCCTTGAAAATTGCAAGGATGAAATTCGATGCCCTGCTTTCCAATGACTATAAAAATGCAGCAAAAGAGGTTATAGGAACCTGTGTAAGTATGGGAATAACCGTAGAAGGAAAAGACCCTCGAGATGTGCAGCAGGAAATTGACCAGGGTAAATATGATGACACATTGATGGGAAATGCATAATCCAAGTATAAAGGAAATGTATAAGCCCAAAATAGTATTATTCCCTTTCATCAATTAAAAAAAAAATTGGCGAAGAAACAGTAAAACAACAATTTAAAATGAACTTTCCACCCAGAAAGTTCATGGAGGAATTGAATGAAACAAGAGATATTGGAAGCGGTGAAGAAGGCTAAGGAAGATTCAAAGCCGAGAAACTTCACACAATCCATTGATGTGGTGATAAACATCAAGGATTTAGACGTGAAAAAGCCAGAAAACCGTATAGACGAAGAAGTGTTCCTACCTCAAGGACGAGGAAAGGATGTCAGGATCGCTTTTATAGCGGACGGAGAATTGGCACTTCAGGCAGAAAAGGCCGGGGCAGATCTGGTTATAACCAAATCTGAACTGGAAGAACTGGGTAAAGATCGTAAAGAGGCCAAGCGAATGGCTAATCAATACAATTTTTTCGTTGCCCAGGCAGATTTAATGCCACTCGTAGGTAGATTCCTGGGACCAGTGCTTGGGCCTAGGAAAAAAATGCCTAAACCAGTCCCCGCTAGTGCAAAGCCGGATCCTATAATAGACCGACTGAAAAATACCGTAAATATTAGAATAAAAAACCAGCCCGTTATCCAGGCTCTGGTAGGATCCCAGGAAATGGATGATGAACAGATTGCAGAAAACATTGAAACAGTACTGGGAATACTGGACAGGAATCTAGAAAAAGGTAGAAACCAAATTAAATCCATGTATGTAAAGACCAGTATGGGTCCTGTAACGAAGGTGATTTAAATGTCTCATGTTACAGAATGGAAGAAAGAAGAGGTTAAAGATATTAAAGGCCTAATTGGAAGCCACAAAGTAGTTGGTATGGCTGATTTGGCTGATATCCCCGCCCCTCAACTTCAAAAAATGCGCAGAACCTTAAAAGACAGTGCACTAATCAAGATGTCCAGGAAAACACTCATGAACCTGGCTCTTCAAGACAGTGAAAAATCCAACATAGAATCCCTGAGTCAACATATGGATGGGCAGCCAGCCTTAATTTTCACTGACATGAACCCTTTTAAACTATTTAAGATACTGGAGGCCAGTAAAACTCAGGCACCTGCCAAGGCAGGTAACATTGCACCTTCAGATATAGTGGTTCCCGAAGGTGATACTGCATTCCCACCAGGCCCAATGCTTGGAGAACTCCAAAAAATCGGAATCCCTGCCAAGATCGATAAGGGAAAGATTGTAATAACCAAGGACAAAGTCGTGGTGGAAGAAGGAGGGAAGATCTCCACTGATGTGGCCAGTATCCTTACCCGTCTTGATATTCACCCCATGGAAGTTGGTATAGATCTAAAGGCCGCCTATGAAGAAGATACCATTTATACATCGGACCTTTTAACCATCGACCCCGAAAAAACACTTTCAGATATTCAAAGTGCTTACACGGGTGCATTAAACCTATCAGTTAACGCAGAAATCTTCAACGCCCTATCCATACCCATACTCATATCCAATGCAGCTACAAATGCATTGAATCTGGCGGTGAACTCAGAGATCCTGAACAATAAGACCATTGATATACTGGTACCTAAAGCATACTCACAAATGCTGGCTCTGGCTTCTGAAATAGCTTCTAACAATAGTGAAGCTGTGGATGATGAACTGCAGGCCAAATTGAGTTCAAGTGCAGCCACAGTTGAAGAACCTAAAGAAGACAAAGATGAAGAACCTCCTGAAGAAGAGGAGGAAACTGAAGAAGAAAAAGAAGAAGATGCAGCTGCTGGTTTAGGGGCTCTCTTTGGTTAGAATTTAATAATTTCTTAGATTGTAATAAAAAATCTAAATTGAATCGAAAAAAAATCGTAAATTCGTAAATTTTACAAACAATGTAGAAGGTGAATCATATGGAATACGTATACACAGCAATGTTATTGCACACAACAGGTCAGGAAATTAATGAAGCAAATGTAAAGAAAGTATTAGATGCATCTGGAGCAAAAGCAGACGATGCACGGATTAAAGCATTAATAGCAGCTTTAGAAGATGTAGACATCGATGAAGCAATAGAAAAAACAGCCTTAACTGCAGCAGCACCAGCATCTGCGGCACCAGCAGCCGCAGCCGAAGCAGCTCCTGAAGCTGAAGAGGAAGAAGAGGAAGAATCTGAAGAAGAAAAAGAAGAAGAAGCAGCCGCCGGTCTTGGCGCTCTCTTTGGTTAATTTTTTTCTTTTTCTTTTATCTATTTTTTTTATAAATTTAATTCTAAAATAAGATTAATACTAATATTTTAATTCAATTAGTTGTTTTTATTCAGATTTTATTGTTGTTTATTTAGAATCGATCCTTTTAACTGCCATTTTACTGGTTAAGACTAATTTAGCATTAAGGGCATCCTGATCATTTTTGTTTTTTCTAAGTTCATTTTCTATTCTTTCTAGCATTGATTCAAACTCATTAGTTTTACAATTATATACCATTTTTAAAAGAGATTTAGAATTATCATTACTAGTATCCATTTTTTTTACCACCAGTCTTAAAAATAATTATTTTTCTTACCGCCATTCTTATTGTTATGATTAAAGACTTTTACAATTAATATTATGTTTAAATCGATATTTATAGATTTAGATTAAAAAAACGCCAATAACGAGCCATGTTATATTAAATTTTTTTTTCTTTCATACAAAATTTCAAAAAAACTATCTATACAACTACATATACATATTTTAAGATTCAAAATATCAATATTAGCATTTCCAAATGATAAACATCAAATATAGATAAATAAAAATTTAAAAACAACCAATAATAACTGATTTTATAAAAATAATCGATGATCAATTATGTCTAAACAATTTAATAAACTGGGATACACCAAAAAAACTTGCATAACTTGTGGTAAGGATTTCTGGACTGCAGTTGATAGACAAACATGTGGAGACGCACCTTGTGATGAATATGAGTTCATCGGGAACCCTGCTACCCAAAAAAAATACGATTTACATTCAATCCAGAAGACATTCCTGGATTTCTTCTCTGATAACGACCACACTCCCATCAGCAGGTACCCGGTTCTTGCTAAAAGGTGGAGAGATGATGTATTTCTCGTGGGGGCTTCTATCTATGATTTCCAACCATGGGTAACCTCTGGAATGGTGGATCCTCCGGCTAATCCTTTGGTAGTAGCCCAACCATCAATAAGACTCAATGACGTGGACAACGTAGGCCGTACTGGTAGGCATATGACTTGTTTCACCATGGGCGGACACCATGCCTTCAACTCAAATAAAAATCATGTTTATTGGGAAGATGAAACCATCAAATACTGCCACGACTTTATCAAGCATATAGGAATTAATCCCATGGAAATCACATTCATAGAATCATGGTGGGAAGGCGGTGGAAACGCTGGCCCCTGCTACGAGATCTGTGTGCGTGGAGTGGAACTGGCCACACTGGTATTTATAAAATACCGTACAACACCCCAAGGATTAAAGGACATACCACTTAAAATAGTGGACACTGGATATGGTCTGGAAAGATTTGCTTGGATATCCCAAGGAACAGCTACTGCCTATGAAGCAGCATTCGGTCCAGTGGTAGATCAGTTAAAGAAAATGGCCCACGTGAAGGCGGACGAACAGATCCTGGCAGAAAATGCCCGGGTGGCCGGGATGATGGACATCGAAGACATTGCGGACCTGAAAGAATTGAGGAGCAATGTAGCTGGAAAATTAGACATACCAGTTGAGGAACTGATTGATGCAACAAAACCAGTTGAATCAGTCTATATAATTGCGGATCATACCCGTTGCTTGGCTTTCATGCTTGCAGATGGAGTAGTACCATCCAACATCAAAGATGGCTATCTTGCCAGGTTAATTTTAAGAAGAACAATCAGATTTATGAAGGAACTACAGCTGGAAGAGTCTTTAGAGGACATAATGAAAATACAACTGGATTATCTAAAGAAGAGTTACCCTGAAATAAAGCAGAACCAGGAACATATAAACAACATAATTAACCTGGAAGAGAAGAGGTATTATAAAACAGTTCGTAAAGGTAAAAAATTAGTTAAAAAGACAATAAACTATCTTAAAAAGGATGGTAAAGATAAAATACCCCTGGAATCTCTTATAACATTATACGACTCACACGGCATTCCCCCAGAGTCCATCGATGAGATCTCAAAGCAGGAAAACTTCGATGCAAATATTCCTGATAACTTCTATACACTGGTGGCTGCTGAACATTCTGAAGAAATCACTGAAGAAAAAGGAGAAGTTGAGCTTGACTATCCAGCTACAGAATTGCTATTTTATGACGACCTATCTAAATATGAATTTGATGCCCGTGTAATTGGAATCTATAAGAACAACATCATATTAGATAAGACATTATTCTATCCTGAAGGTGGTGGTCAACCATCTGATATTGGATCATTTGATATACGTGGAGAAAAAGTAAAGGTCCTGCGCGCTGATAAAGTAGGTGATGTTGTACTCCACCAGGTGAAAGAACAGGATATTCAGAAAGTAAACCCTTATCAGGGTCAGATCATTAAAGGTCATGTGGACCCATTCCGTAGGAAGATTCTAACCCAAAACCACACCTCAACTCACTTAATAATTGCAGCAGCAAGGAAAGTACTCGGTGACCATATCTGGCAGGCAGGTGCGCAGAAGGGTGTGCACAAATCAAGGATTGATATCTCCCATTACAAGCGGATCACTCCCCAGGAACTTCAAGAAATCGAACTTTTAGCCAACAAACTGGTGATGGATAACATCAACGTAAACACCTTCTGGCTGGAAAGGACTATGGCGGAGAAAAAATACGGATTCATATTATACCAGGGTGGAGTGGTGCCGGGCATGAATATCAGGACTGTTGAAATAGAAGGGACAGATGTCCAGGCCTGCGGAGGAACCCATTGTAACCAAACCGGAGATATCGGTTTAATCAAGATAAACCGTACTGAGAGAATCCAGGACGGTGTAGAGAGAATAGAATTCTCCGCTGGTGAATCTGCCATAAAATCCATACAAAACAATGACAACATCCTTAAGGAAAGTTCTGGTGTCTTTAAAGTAGATGTAGAACAACTCCCCCAAACATGTGAAAGATTTTTCGCCGAATGGAAATCCTTTAAAAATGAAATTAACCGTCTGAAAAATGAAATAGCATCACTGAAGATTCAGGAAATAATCAACCAGACAGAAACAGTTGGAGAACTGATTGTACTCAACAAGCAGATGGAAGCAGACATGGGAGAACTTATTAAAATTGTATCTAACCTCACAGAAACTGGCAAGGCCGATATAGCAGTTATTGTAAATAACGAGGGTAAAATCGTAGGTGGTGCATCACCCAAAGCCCTGCATAAAGGTGTAAAAATGGGTGAAGTCATCAAAAAAGCTGCATCTATAATGGGTGGTGGCGGAGGGGGCAAACCGAACCTGGCCCAGGGAGCAGGCCGCGATGCTACAAAAATCCCGGAAGCATTGGGTGCAGTTTCTAAATATCTTGAAAATATAGAATAAATTGTAATTTTGATTATGTATTAACGGTGATTGACCATGACTCAACAACAATCCAAAAAGGAAGAAATAGCCTACTGGAAGCAGGTGGGTGACAATTCATTTAAAGAAGGTAATTATCTAGCAGCAATAGAAGCATATGAAACTGTAACCATTTCAGATCCCCAGAATACAGAGGCATGGAAAGGTATGGCCACTGCATTTTCCCTACTGGATAAACCTTATGAGGCACTGCAAAGCCTGGACAGAACAATCGAAATAGATCCCACCGATAGTGAATCATTGGAAATTAAAGACTTGCTCCTTAAAAAGTTACTGGAAGAAAACCTGGAATTATTAAACAGGATCAAGGGAAAAGAATCGGATGAATCAAACCAAAAATTGATTTGATCCCAAAGAATTTAGAGTTTAACAACCATGAAAAGCAGAACACTCAGCCAGATAAAAGAGAAAATTGATAAGGGTCAAGCAACGGTGCTTACTGCAGAGGATGTCAGCCGTCTGGTAAAAGAAGGTAATAAACCCGAATTCGATGATGTTGATGTGGTAACCACTGGAACATGTGGAATAATGTCCGGTACAGCCGCTATTTTACATATCAAAGTAGGTAAGCCAGGTTCATTTAAGAAAGCCAGTAAAATCTTATTAAACGGAGTACCTGGATTTCCAGGTCCATGCCCCAATGAATGGCTGGGAACTGTCGATCTCATAGTTTACGGGACTAGTCATAGTATTTATGATGATGATTACGGCGGAGGATTCCTGTTCAATGACATAATTAAGGGGAATGAAATTAAAGTTAAAATGGAATCCTCAAATGGTGAAATAATAGAAACAATCGTCACCATTAATGATATGGGCACCGCACAAATGGTGGGCACCCGGCTTGCATTTAAAAATTATACCGCCTTTGTTAACCCCTCGGAAGAATCTGTGGCATCCATCTTCAATGCGGTTAATATGGAAGGACCATACAAGGGGTTATCATTTTCAGGGTGTGGTGAGCTGAACCCTCTACAAAACGACCCCCATATGAGGAACATAAAAGAAGGTGTTAGGGTGCTTCTATGTGGTTCAGTGGGAATTGTTTTAGGTCAGGGCACTAGAAGTTCTCAGGAAAAACCCAACCTGATGATCTCAGCTGATATGCGTCAGATGGACCCCCTGTACGTGGGTGGTTTTAAAACGGCAGATGGACCTGAGGTCTTCAACAGTGTGGCAGCTGCCATACCTATCCTCAACGAGGATATTCTTAAGGATACATTAATTACCAACAAGGAAATTAAATTACCAGTTGCCGATATACGAGGCAGGCATCAGGTTTTAGGATTTACAGATTATGCAGCTGTTTGGGAAGATATTACAGAAAGGCCTGTTTATTATCCAGAAGGATGTCAGAAATGCGAATTATGTTTGGTTAGTAAGAGATGTCCTACGGGTGCATTTAAATCTAACTTTGATGAGGAAATCTGTTTTGGCTGCGGTATGTGTAATTATTCCTGTCCCCACGGTGCCTTCCAAATGAAGAGGGGTAAAATCAGGTTAAATATAGATGAAAAGCTGGTGGAATTACCCATAGTCTGCCGTCAGTCCGATATAATCAGGGCCCGGAAACTGGCAGAGGAACTTAAAAAAAGAGTTATTAATGGTAGTTTTTATTTAAGTGAATGATATTTTATTTGATGAATGACATTCTTATTTTGATAAATGATAATTTTGTTAGGTGTATGAAAATTTATTATATGAATGATATTTTTATTTTTCCATTATAACCCATAAACACTGTATTTTGACTAGAAATACATTACTACGCCTATTATAAACCCCATCAAGAGTGCCATAATTAGTATTAATATAATGGGAGCCATTCCAATACCGGAATTTTCTGTTTCTTCCTCGTCAGGATAGTATTCGCTGAGATCATACCCTCGGTACTTTTTTTTCTTTGGTTTTTGGTAATTGGGTTTTTCTTCTTGATAATAATCATTATCTACATATTGATTATCAATGTACTGGTCGTAGAAGTCATCTTCTCTATCCTGATATTCTCCCCTTATAAATCTTCCTTGTAAGGGTTTATATTCAGAATTCTTACTTTTTTGTTGGGGTTTATAATTTGGTCTGGTGAGTTCCATACCACAATGTGGACAGAAAGTGTCTCTCTTCCTTATATAACCCCCACATTTTTTGCAATTCATTTTTTAATCAATAGTTTGTTTTATTTTAAACCTTATAACTTTTATTATGTATCCTTCCTACTTAATAAAAACTTCATACAATATTGATGAAGCTAACCAAAAAAACTATCAAAATAAAAAGTGCAGTATATTGTTCTATGCCCGTATATTGTATTACAAATTTTAAAAATAATTAATTTAAATCAAATTAACGAATCCTAATTTCCGAGCATAATCAACTGCTTCTACATATTCCTGCCTTTGAAGAAATCCGGATATGTCATTATGATTAAAAGCCCTGTATAGAGGGCGGTACTGGTCCATGATATTTAATACTACTTCTTTACCAAGATTCCCATATATCCAATCCAATATGGGGAATGTGCAGCATTCCACATGACCAGGGAGTAATAAATGTCTTATAATCATATCCCCCGACTCGAATGCAATCATATGGTTACGGGTGACCACATTCCAGTAATTTGAAATGCCAGAGAGCCTCATTGCACAATCATCATTGCCATATTTAAAATCAGATAAATATAGGTCCACCGCCCCATCTAAAAGATACATGGCTTCCTGGGTCGCATAAAAATTGCTATTCCAAATTACTGGAATATTCTCTCTGATTAGGTTGATGGCCTTTAAGATATAAAGTAAGTGGGGATTAGGATCTCCACCTACAAAATTAACGTTACGAGAACCTTCTAATTTTCTATCATCCATGAATTCGGCCAGTTTATCCTCGGTGTAAAGAATACCTTGGTCAGGATGCTGACTAATATCCATGTTCTGGCAGTAGACGCATTTAAATGTGCAGCCAGTAAAAAAAATTGTGTGACTGGGTATCAAGGGTGCTTCCTCACCCATATGTAAAAATTCTGAGGCTATTTTAGATTTTTTTACTCCACAAAACCCAGATTCATCATTACGGTTTACTCCACATCTCCTTTCACAGAAGATACATTCATCAAACAACTTCTCTGCTATGGATATCTTTAAGTCCATATAAGAAAAGGATGGTTTTACTTGCTTCCATGGCGGTATTTTTAAATTTGTAAATTCATCATTTAGCCTGAAATCTTTTCTGACTTGCTCATGCTCCTCCCACAAGTCATATAAGAATTTCTTATCTTTAACCGGTATGAGGGAGGATTTATGAAAATAAGAAAGATCTTTTCCCTCCAGGATATTAAAATAATGACTAAGGGCTAATTTTATTAAATTTTCTGGATGATTTTCACCATTATCCTTCATTAACCAACAACCCTTAACTTATCTACGACAATTGGAGGTAAGATAAATGGTCCCATCTGCTTGGCTTCAGGGGATGCAGCCCATACCTGGCTGAATGCTTGGAAAATATTCCCCGATAACATGGCCTTCTTTATTGGATATGCAACTTCTCCATTTTCAATTTTAAAGCCATTCATAATTTCAACTGAGAAATCACCGGATATTGGGTTGGCAGTGTGTGCTCCCAGTAGATCTTTAACTTTCAATCCATTTTCTATCTCAGATATCTCCTTCTCTTCATTGAAATCCAGTATGAAATTGCTGAATCCTACAGATGGCGTGTCTGCGTAGGAAGATCTCATTCCATTTCCGGTACTCTGGACTCCCGACTTCCGGGCAGTATATAGATCATAGATAAAGTTTTTCAATATCCCATCTTCTATTAAAACTGTTTTTTGACTGGGGAATCCCTCACCATCACTTATTGAACTGTTAAGCCCCTTTTTAAGTGTCCCATCATCGTATATGTTAAGTGTGGGTGATAATACATTTTTGTCAATTTTATCTGCAAAAATTGACCTCCCTCTTTGCACATTATCTGCATTGAAAGCATTTGCTAGGGTGAATATTAAGGATGCCGCTGCATCACATTCGAGTAAAACATTAATATCGGCTGTTTCTATGGATTTACCTCCCCTGGAATCCCGAGCTAACTGGCAGGCCTCCATTGAAAGTTTTTCAGGATCAAGATCTTTGAATCTTGATGTGTCTGATTCATGGGCTGTGGAAACACCATCCCCATCTGGAATATTCACTGATATATGGCCAGAAAAGTAGGTTGATGTATCTTTCGCATAAACACCTTCAGAATTTACAATTTCGGTGGTATAATAACCTGCCTGCACCCCTCCAGAGGTTGCCTGACATTCTTTCTCCACAGCGGTCTGGATCATTACTTTGGCAAAATCAGCTGCTTCTACTATATCTAAATCCCTGATCTTTCTATCATAGATTCCATATACCTCAGGATATTTTGATTGGGGTGTGAAATAGAAATTAGGATCAGCTTCGTTACATTTTGCATTAAATACAGCGTTTTCAACAGTTTTTTCCAGGTTAGATAAGTCTGTAGTGTGGGCAAAGCCCATGCTACCCTCATTAATCACCCTTATTCCCAGGCCGTATGAGGAGGTTTCCTTGGCAAAGTCCACCTTCTGATTTTGAACATTTACTTCGATCTTATCTTCTTTTTCCAGGTAAACTTCTACTTCATCTACATATTTAAGGGCTAGTTCTAAAGTTTCCCCTGCAATATCATCTTTCATTTTATTTAAACCTCATATCCTCAATATAAAATAAATTTTACTAGATTAAGAACTTGTAAATAGCTTCTGCAGCACCATCACCATAGGATTCGCTGGTTACATAATCGGCTATAGCTTTAAGTTCGTCATCGGCATTGTTAACAGCCACCTTTAATCCAGCCATTTCTAAAAATTCAATATCGTTTTCGCTGTCGCCTATGGCCATTATATCATCTGTTTTCACACCGTTGTATGCTGCCAGCATTTGTAAGGATTTCCCTTTATCAACTGATGGATCTGTCAAATGAATGGCAAACTTGGTATCATAAATTTTCACATTAAAATCCTTTAATGTTTCTTTAACAATTTCTTCTTTAATATTTCTTATTATTGCAACTTCAGAAATCCTTTCATCTGAAAATTCAACCTTTTGAACCGGGTACTTGGTTTTCAGATACTCAAAAGCTCTTTGGCACTCTGCAATATTTCCTAGTAACTTCTTTTCACCATTATATTCTATTACTCCACCATTTTCTGATACCACCCCTCCGGTGGTACCCAGCATGATGGTTAGCATCTTGGCGGCGCATAGAATATTGCCAGTGACAATAATAGCGGGAATTCCCTTTTCTTCAGTTTTAGATATTGCCCGAATAGCACTTACACATATTTTTCGGGTATTATCAGTGATAGTTCCATCAACATCAAGAGCTAGAGCTTTTATTTGATATTCATCCATGGAATTTAATACCTCATTTATGGGGCGGAGTAACCATTTAAGGAACCGTAACGATATGCTATGTTACAGGTTCCTTCTTTACTCACCATACAGGCCCCAATTGGATTTACAGGGTTGCATTCTTCTCTAAATAATTTGCAGTCTTCTGGACGGGCCACACCCCGCAATATCGGTCCACATATACATCCTGTTACGGTTTCTTTGCTTTCTAATTCCGGTATGTCAAATTTTTCCCGGGCATTAAACTGGGAATACATATCCCTCATCTCATAGACAGAATCAGGGATACTGGGGAATCCTCTCCACTCCTTGTTTTTTATATAGAATACTTCATCCATGAGCTCCTGTGCCTTTACATTACCATCATCCCTAACTGCACGTTTGTACTCATTCTGCACATGTGGATTTTCATCCTTAATTTGTTTTAATATTAGATAGATTGCTATAAGCACATCGAACGGGTCAAACCCTGCTACTACCTGTGGTATTCCATATTTTTCTGAGAATACTTCGTAAGGTTTGGTTCCAATTATGGTTGAGACATGACCCGGCTCTATAAGGGCGTTTAAATTAACCTCCCCTGATTCTATAAGAAATTTCAATGCAGGTGGTATTAATCTGTGGCAGGAAAGTAAAGAGAAGTTTTCCGGCGGTCCCTGGGCTATTTCTGATGCAGTGGTTGGTGCGGTGGTCTCGAAGCCGGCAGCCATAAAAACCACTTCATTATCCACTTTATTTGCTATTTCAACGGCGTTACCAACCCCGTAAACTATTCTTACATCTGCTCCCTCTGCCCGGGCATCTGCAAGGCATCCGTTTGTTCCCGGCACCCTGAGCATGTCACCAAAGGTGGTTACAGTAACTCCTTTTTTTGCCAAGTACATGATTTCATCCACTTCCCTGGATGGTACACAACAGACTGGGCATCCTGGACCGGCAACAACTTCCACTTCTGGTGGAATTAGTGTTCTTATTCCGTGCTGCATTATTGTATGTTCATGCGATCCGCAGACGTGCATTATTTTTACTGGCTGAGCTATTTTTTCTATGCGTCCTACTATTTCTCTGGTTAAATTTTTCATTTGTAACACCGATGCGACAATAAATAGTTAATTTTAGTTTAATTTATTTAAAACTAAAGTTGTTTAACTATATTATGTATATGTTAAAAAAATTTAAATATTATTAAATTTTTAAAAATCAAAAGAATTGTTTTATACAAATAGATATTTATCAACAAGTCAAATTAAGATATTTATCATGAATCAAATTAACAAAATAATTATATTTAATTTTAATGGTGTCTAAAATGAAAGTCGCAGTGGTAGGATTGGGAATTGAAGGAACTCATGCTCTACATTCCCTTTTAGATTTCGGCCACCAGGTTTATGCTTCTGATCTTAATGAAGATTTAAACATCCCCATGGACAATTATGATGATGGTTTCGAGATTGAATTAGGACGTCACAACTGGGATAAAATAAATAGTGCAGATGCTGTGGTAGTTAGTCCCAGTTTATGGAAAAGAGATGTACTGAAAAAAATAACATCCCCAAATAAGATATTTTCCAGGGTGTTGGGCAATCACAGGGACATATTCACCATCGGTGTTACAGGAACAAATGGTAAAACCACCACGGCGTTGATGATAAAGGATATCTTAACAAACTCGGGTTTTAAGGTTTTAGTTGGTGGAAATGCCGGTGGAGGTTTTGATGGATACACCAGATTAATGTTAGAAGCTTCACAGGATGAGTACGACTATTTAATAGTTGAAATCTGCGATATGACCCTTGATTTTTCCAGACACAACTTTGATTTTGATCTGGTGGTGGTGACTAACCTGGGATGGGACCATATCAACGTGCACCATTCAATGGAACAATACCAGGACAGAATATATGATTTTATAAAGGATAAAACTGTAGTTTTAAATAAAAATGATGATTTGCTTTCATCATTGGAAAATAAATCCTTTTTAAAAGGTAAACCCAATTTTTTTGATACTTATAATGGTAAATTGAATTTAATTGGAAAATACAATCGTATGAATGCTGGAGCAGCATTTACAGCATCTAAAATACTTAATATTCCTGAAGATAAAATATGTGAGTCATTATCATTATTTAAACCCGTAGATGGTAGAATTACAGAATTAAAACTGGGTGATTCACAGATCATAATAGGAAAGACCGACAATGTCTCTGCTGTTACTGCTGTATTCCAGGAAACCAAGTTCGACCTTGCTATCCTGGGAACCCCCAGAAGAGAGGAATACTGGAGATTCGATATATTCATAGAAGTAGCTAATTTTAGCCCCTCATATATAGTTTTATTCCCTGGACTTGATGATACAACAAGTCAAGCAAAGGAAATCCTGGAAAAAAATAGTTACAAAGGGAAAATAAGGGTTTTAGAAGACATCTTTGAAATTGTAGATTTCATCTCCACCAATCTTGGAAAATACAGAACCATATTTATAGGTGGAAACGGACAGGATAAAATTATCCAAATAAAACGGATTTTAAAGGGTATCTCCTGAAATATATTGATTCAAACAGTTTTAAATATTTCTTTATATCTGGGAAGATTAATATTGGTTGGTGTCAATAAATATAAATAAAAAGTTATACAAACATTCTAGATATAACAAATCGATTATAAATACACGATTTCAACTCATTGAATAAGAAATACACGATAAACTAGATTAAAAAAATAAAGTCAACAGGTTGTTGGATATGATTGATTTTATAAGTAATAATATTGTAAAAACAAATTATAAATTTGTAAAGGATTTTTTAAAAAGATCTGAGAAACATAGGAGTGTTTTATAATGTCCAGTTTCATAAAACATCCTTTTTTAATTATACTTGCTTTAATCATAATTGGAGCAGCAATGTATCCTGTAGGGCTTGTCACATCAAAATATGTCCCTGAACAGAATCCAGAAGAAATGGCGACCCTTCCCATAGGAGAAACTGTGACCAATGGAACTGCTGTAGTTGATACCAACAAAGTACGAAAAGTACCCATAGTTTACCATCCAGAATATCTGATTGAATATGTTAAAAACCTTCAAATCTGGGAAATATATTCTGGTCTTACCTCTGGTGCCATCCCTATGCCAATTAGAAATATTACAGGTGGCGGAATTTCCGATACTGGGAAAGCAGAAAATATTAAAGGGCCGGGAATGCTGGCTATTCAAAATGGTAAATTGACAGTAACCAACCCCACAATTGTTTGGGGATTTAAAGAACCATATACGATAGCTGTTAAAACTAAAAATGGTGTAGATATCAAACAAAGGAATAAAACCATAAAATCTGTAGCAGTAAGTGATTTCAGCAACGATACCATTCCCAATGATTACATAAGCTTGGATGACTTTAAAAAATGGCACAACAGTACAGCTGTGGGAAATAATACCACTCTCGACTATGCCCTCTACAACTTCAACGACGGTCGGAACATAATAGTACCTGATAGAATAGCTTCACTTTTCGGTGAAGAGGTGCTAAATGAAATGAAAACACGTCCAAGTAAACATCCCATAACCGTCTATGAAGGTTCTGAGAACCAAGAAGTGATCAGTTCTACTTCAACTGGTATGAGCTACTACGCAGAATACGATAACGTTGCCCGAGCCCATAATGCCAATCAATTTATTAAAGCATGGAACAACACCATCATACCTCCTAACACCATTGGCTATGGAAGTAGCGATGTTTTCTACTATAGTGTCTATGACCCAGACCCCAACGCCACATCTAAATGGGCTAGTCATGGTGTCTGCCCGCCGGGAAGAGCACTGCGAGACGCATCTTTAGGAGCTGGCTTCCCCAGACCAACAGGAACTACTGGTGATTATCAGAATGCAATAGCCCCTGGTGTAGATATAGTTACAGGTATATGGGTATTAAATAGCCGAGATTATCCAGTTAAAATAGTTATGTGGAGTGACGGCGGTGCTGATGGAGCAGGTATGACTTCCATATATGTCCAGATCATCGAATTAAGATAAAAATTCTTTTTTTTTATTTTTACTCTTTCATATTAGTTTTCAATAATAGGGAACTTATTAAAAATGATTTCAGCCATAATAACAGCCGCTGGTAAGAACAGGCGGATGAAAGAAGACCAGGTAAGATTAGGTATTAAAAACCAGAATAAATTACTTTTAGACCTCCATGGAAAGCCGGTGATAGTCTATACCTTAGAATGTGTCCAGAAAACAGACGTTGGAAAATCAGTAGTTATACTGGGACACTCCGGTGACAAGATAAAAACTGTACTGGAAAATTATCCATATAAAAAGGTTGAGGTTATCTTCAACGATAAAAAAAATGTTGAATTATCAGAAACTCTTTTAAATGGAGTTAATCATGTAAAAAAGGGTTTATGTCTGTGTGTTGCAGGAGACCAACCTACTGTCTCCAGTGAAACTATGCAAAAACTCATTGATGCAGCCCTTAGACATCCTGATGATAATATAGTTTCGATTTTAGCACGTAAAGATATAGGTTACCTTAATACTACAGAAGGTCTGGGAATGCCATTTGCCTGCCATTCTTCTATTTTGAAGAAGTATTTACCAGATAAAAATGATAATCTTAATCCAATTTTAGGGGATATGATAAATGATGGCGTGGAATTTTATGGTATACCTGCCAGAGACAAGCTGGAGCTAATAAACATCAATCACTGGAAAGATTATTTAAAGGTGCAGAAATATTTAAATAAAACCAGATGATTCTTTATTTAATAGGAAGTATACATTTAATCAAAAAATTTAGATATTTGAATCAAAGCAGATACAGAATCATATTTTAACCAATTAAATTTAAAGAATGGATTTTTTATGAAGAATAAACTACCAATAGAGGGCAAACTCCCTACTCGCTGGGAAATCTATTATTACACATTGATGGGTAATTTCAATTACTGGCTCAGGATGCTGGGTAGAAATCAAACAGTTAAAACTGGTGATTTTCAAGAAGCAGATGTGGGAATTATCAACGAAATACAGGGGGGCGATGTTTCCAAGAACATTGAAATCATAAAATATTTATCTGAAAATCCTCTAAACAGTGCAATAATTGAAACTTCAAAAATAGGAGCCCCAATTATTAAATTAGGAGATGGATCAAGGCCAAGAGTTATGCTTACTGCCGGTGTTCATGGAAATGAACTACCTCCCCAAATAGCTGCTATAAATCTAATTAATGAGTTAAATGAAACCAGTGTAAATGGAACAGTATACATACTCCCCTTCAGTGCCCCCAAAGCAAGTGCCCAGAATTCTAAATTATATAACGGAGAAAACCTGAATTTAGTAGCTAATACCCAAGGTACCCCTACCAATACAATTTTAAACAGGGCACTGGAACTTAAAATTGATGCATTAGCTGATTTTCATGCTACCAGCACACATCCTAAGAAAGATGCAGTGATTTACTTCCTTAATATTCAAAGTTCAAAAATGGCAGTTTACGTCAATAAGAAATCGAACTCAGAATTGATGGCCCTAATTTATAACCCGGGAACACTCATCGCTGCAGCTAACAATAAGAACATTCCAACAATACTCTGTGAAGTGAAATCATCCGATGGTGTGGCTTCGAATGAAGCTATTGAAGTTTCCCACAACCAGATGAAAGAATTTTTAAATTATCATGGAATAATATGAAGTATAGATATAATGAAGTATTTTTAAAATTATTTTTTTAATATTTCATTACCATGACAGTTTAATATCTCTTACCAGCCAGTTTAGATATCTCAATAATGCCATTTTAATTATGTCATTAACAAGCCATTTTCAATTTATTCAATTAACTTGATTAAATATTTTAGTTAAAAACTACAAATGATCAGGTATGTCTAATGGTTATCCTTCATCTGCATTGTCTTTGAAATTCAAACTATATTTTATAGTATCATTTATATTAATTCTATTTGCATCGATTTTTATTTACGTGTTCATTCCTCCATATGCCTATGCCCATATTGATAGCGTAAGATATCTTTTAAGTACAATTGTGTCAAGTTTAGCCACCATAATTGCAATAGTCATCAGCATGAGTCTGGTGGTAATTGAGCTTACTGCTTCTTCATATTCCACCAGAGTCATAGATATGTTCAAACAATCCCCAGCAATTTGGATTGTTATAAGTACCTATATTTTGGCAATCGTTTATGGAATGGCCATACTAAAGTTTTTAGATATTATAGCTCAAAGTGGCCTAGCAATATACGAAACAACAGTCTGGACCGCATTTTTCCTTTCAATTGTTGCTATTGGTGCCTTAATTCCCTATATACTTAGTTCTCTGGATATAATGAAGCCTTCTACTGTAATTAACCGCTTTGCAGAAAGGGTTACCAGAGAAAATATTTTAGCTGGCATTTCTGAATCAGAAAACATTGTGGCTAGAAGCGCCACATCCTTAAGCTTTTCCTATCTTTACCCCGACATTTTAAGACCAGTGACAGAGATTGATAAAGACCCTATTCAGCCAATAATAGATATGATCCACGGGTCTATGATGAAATATGATTATGAAACAACCAGATACGGTTTGAAGGTTCTGGAAAATTATTTGATTGATGTATTAAACACCGATGATTTCGGAAATGATGACATAACCATTGCTAAACATATATTCATCCACTTGGAAAGGGTGGGTAAATTAGCTGCCAGTCGAGATGATGAAGATTCTGTTTTAGAAGTTACATCAGCCATCTTTATGATAGGAAAAAAGGCAGTACATGAAAAAATTGAAAATATCGCTGGAGAATCTATGAACAGTCTTAAAAATATTTGTAGGGTGGTTATTAAAAGAGAACATGAGGATTCAATAGTTAATATCGCAGACTTCATAGCAGATATTGGGCGCGATGCAGTTAAATATGATCTTGATTTTGCAGTAACTGTATCTATCAATTCATTGGACATAATAGGAAGGGCCACCACTAAACTTTCACCACAAGATCTGGAAGTAACTGTGGGTATTGCAGGGACCATTGAGGAAATTGGTAAATTATCCATAAAGCATAATTTAAATCAGTCGGTATTTCACGCAGTTAACTCCCTGGGAGATGTTGGAAAATTAGCAATAACCAATAATTTAGTAAACACTACCTTGATGATTGTAGATTATCTATATGATATGGGCGTATATACTCTAAAAGCTAATATGAACCATAACACCAACCGAATCATGGAATTCATGTGGGAAATTGGACGAATAGCCATCTGGAATGAAATGAATATCCTTGCCCTAGATAAATTTATTAATAAAATAAAAGATTCACTTCAACAATTAAAGGACCTTTCGCAAGAATTAGGTCATAATGAAACAGCAGCAATAGGCGCTTTATCTTTAGATAAGATAGAAAATCTTATTCAAAAAACAGCATTAAATGACAATTAATTTTATAATATTATAAGAAATAACTTAATTAAATGGATAATAAAAAATTAATTAATTAAAGAAATATGAAAAAATTAGATATATTAAGGTATTACATACTGATTTAATCCATGTTTTCCAATGCATTAACGATGCAGCCAATATTTTCGCCGTTCATACCTACAATTACTTCATCAGGCTGTATTTCTGCAAATTTACGGGACCCACTGCACCCCAGAGTTATGTTCGGTCGTTTTCTGGTAAATGGTCCTGCAACTGCATCGGCACATATGGACTGAATTCCTGCAAAATCAGCCTCTACCCGGCCACCTAAAGTGTACACAATGGCCTGGGCTAGTTTAAGGGCTTGTGCAGGATTGCAAATAACCACGATTACATCAGGGTCAAAAGAAGCTTTTTCAAGTGGTGAGTATATTAGTGCATATATTATGTTATCTATTTTAGGCACATCTTCCATGGTGCGCCTAGCAGAACCTAAACTGGAAAATCTACCGAGACTCTGATACATTTCCCCTGTTTTGACCTTTTCTGGTGGTTCAACAAGCCCTAATGCAGCGGCACCACCTTTACATGCTTGTTCCTCCCCTGTTGCATAAAATATTTCACCCTGACTGGCTTTCTGCACCATTTCACAGTGGCGTATGCCATTTTCTATTTTATTTATACTTTCAGGGATATCCTCTTCTCTTAAAACAAATTTCACTGCAACTGGAGATTTGGTTAATCCTAAATGTTCTTTAATTTTATCTGAAACCCAATCATATCCATTTACATCGCATGCGCTTTCTACCATATTCTCACCAGTTTTTAATATATATTCATCGATTATTTAACTTTTGAGAAATTTGTATTTATCTTTATCTATGATTAATTCTGAACAAACGTTTGTTTTATATAGTTGAAATATCATATTATTTATTTAATTGAACAACCGTTTGTTCAATTAAATTTTTAGGAGCAATAATTTTATGAAAAAGGAAGAAATTAAAGCCTCTAAACATAAAAAAGAAGTAAAAAAGCCCACAAAAGAAAAGATATTCGACGCATCAGTTGATCTTTTCTCTAAAAAAGGTTTCAATGACGTAACCGTTAGAGAAATAGCAAAACAGGCCGGAATTAGAGAGGGCTCCATCTACAATCATTATAAAAATAAAGAAGCTATTTTAGATGCCATTATAGATTATTTCGAATCAGAATTCACTCAGAGCCAATTAAATGAGGAAGAAGGATTAAATTTGATGGATCAGGGCCCTGAAGTGTATTTTGAGGCCGGCACCAGAATGTTTCTAGATCGAATTAAATCACCTCAGATGGAGAAAATATACCGTTTAATATGCATTGAAACATATCATAATGAAAAAATACGAGAATTTTTCATAAAACAGTTATTAGAAGAACCTCTATTGGGTTGGGAACGCATATTTCGCATCATGATTAAAAAGAAGCTAATTAAACCAGTAGACCCTAAAACACTGGCCTATGAATACTGGTCATTTGCTATTTTCCTATTTTTTGAATGTTATGTTTTAAGATATGATGAAAATTTTAACTCATGCATGAATATCGGTTTAGAAAAGATAAATAAACACACACGTTTCTTATTAGATGCTATAAAACTTGAATAGGAAACAAATTACAAATTAAAAAAATTTAATAGGAATGATAGTATGAATACAGAAATTTATTATTTTTCCGGTTCAGGTAATTCACTTGCGGTAGCTAGAGATGTATCCACAGAATTAAATGCGATTTTAACACCAATTATGTCTGTAATAAATCAGGAAAATATAAATATTGAAGCAGATATCATCGGGTTTGTGTTCCCCATTTATGACTTTAAACCTCCCCAATTCATGCAAGGATTCATCTCAAAAATTAAAAATATCCAATCTAAGTATATTTTCGCAATATGCACTTATGGAATAACACCAGCTAAATCTCTAAAACATCTTGAAAATACAATTAATTCATATGGAGGTCACTTATCTGTTGGGTTTGCAGTAGAAATGCCTCAAAATGGATTAGGATCAGGAAAAGTCAGTAATGTTCAGCAAAAAATTATGATTAATAAATGGAAAAATAGAATGGATGAGATATGTGGTTATATAAAAAATAAGGAAACAAAAGAAATAGAAACAAGTAATATGTTTTCCAACGTTTTTAAAACTGGAAAAATAAAATTAATTCCTGTCTTTTTGGAATTCTTAAAGTATATTTTATTTAAAGGCCTTGATTCACTAGCATTCACCTCTAATAATAGATGCACCGGTTGCAGAACTTGCAGGAATATTTGCTCCCAAAAAAATATCGAAATAATTGACAATAGACCATCGTGGTCCGATCATTGTATAAATTGTTTCGCCTGTCTGAATTGGTGCCCTAATGGAGCAATACACCCCGGTGATGCAGATCTTAGTATTAAAAATTATCATCACCCTGAAGTTAATATTTCAGAAATGATTCCTTATAAAAAATTTAATCAATCTCGATAATGAAGAAGATGATATTATGAATAAAACTAGAGTTACAGCTTCAATTCTTGGTATATTTGCAGGACTGGGAGGAGGAGTGTTTCATGGTGTTGGAGAAATTCTCCAGGGTAATACAGGAACAAATGCTATTTATATTCAGGCTTGGCCAGTTATGCAAGCAACATCAGGTGAGCCGGCCATGACATTAATCCCTAACTTCCTCATAACAGGAGTACTTGCGGTTATCATAGGGATCATAGTCACAATCTGGGCGGCGGCGTTTATAGAGAGGAAACATGGTGGTCTGATCCTTATATTACTTACAATAATCATGCTGCTGTTTGGCGGAGGCATAATCCCACCCATTATTGGAATAGCAGGCGGAATCATTGGCACTAGAATAAATAAAAATAAATGAATTAAAAAAATATGATTAAAAGTCTATATCGAATTAATCCCATCAACCAATTCTTTTATTTTATCTTTAACTGCCGAGTTATTCTCCACCACTGTTCCAGTAACAATGATATCTGCACCAGCTTCCACTATTTTTCTGGCGGTTTCCCCATCCCTGATTCCACCACCAACCATTAAAATAGTATTAGTGTATTTCTTTACTTTAGATATCATTTCCAGGGGCACAGGTTGATCAGCGCCAGAACCCGCTTCCAGGTAGAATAGTTTCATTCCCCAAAATTCCGCTGCCATTGCGTAGGCCACGGCAATATCTGGTTTGTTCCAGGGCACGGGTTTGGCATCTCCAACCCATCCCACAGTTCCGCCTGGCTCCACTACCAGATAGCCCATGGAAATGGTTTCAATTCCCATCCTCTTTATCATGGGTGCGCCCAGTGCTTGTGCTCCTACTATCCAGTAGGGGTTGGTGGAGTTCAGTAGGCTCATGAAAAATATGGCGTCGGCATGTTGACTAACACCGCTGGTATTACCTGGAAAGAGTATTATGGGAACATCAATGTTTTCCTGTAGGGCCTTGGCTGTCAGATCCAGTTCAGTTGAATCTGTAGTGGATCCACCCAGCATAATTCCATCTGTACCACCATTAATGGCATTTTTTGCTATTTGAACTGCTTTTTGTGGAGATTGCTCTTCAGGATCTATGAGTGTGAGGTGAAGCTTTTTTTCTTTAAGATTTACCCTCAGATAATTTTCTACATCCATTTTATCACAATAGTAAGTTATGGGTTAATAAAAATAATTGATTACTAAAGGGTTATCTTTAGTTTAAAATATCTATCCTCTTGGCTCTTTGGCCTTGTATCTTAAGCCTTTATGCCCGCATTTCCTGCATGTTTTTGCAGTTGGCGGGTTTCTTGCATTACATTTGAGACAAATTTTGATCTTGAATATTCTATTTTCTGCTTCTTCAAATCTAGCCATTATTTATCCTCCTATGATATCATTTTGAATATTTACAACTTCCATGCTATTTTTAGCATGGGAATAAGCTTCTAAGAGTTCGTGATTTAGCTCTAGAAAATGAGGTCCCCACTTAAACTGGGACATAATATCGATAGCAATATCTTTAAACCCCACTATATAAAATGTTGCTGCAATAGCCTCAGCAGTGGAAAGGATGCAAGGTTTCCCATAATTCGTGGGATTAGCAGCCACCAGGAATGGGAGTGATCTATGTTTTTTACGGCCTTTAAACATTTTTGAAGAACCATTTATCCTTTTCCATGAACAATCGAGTGCTGCGATACCATTTTCTTCTACGATCTTTCGGTCTTCTGGAGACAGTGCCTTTTGTGAGAATGGATCAAGGACTATTGCACCCAAAGGTAATTGGTTTAGTTTGGTCACCAATTTTACCTTCCCTCCCCGGGCCATGCGTACAGTGGTGCATTTACGACGATCACACTCCTCGGCGTGGTAGACAACGACTTTCATTGATATCACGAATTGTATAACTACATTGATTCTCAACTATATAATATGTTCTCTACAAATGAAAATATCATCCATGTATCTTCGAAGCTCAAGCTACCTTACTGGTGGGTTGAGTCCATCGCTATAGAATATTTAAATTGTAGAGAATTCGCTGCGTATGATGAAATTTGGACCTTTAATTTTGATTTGATATCAAGACAAGAGCTGATTGAAGCAGTTCAAACAGAAAAAATTGTAGTATCCTCACCTATAATACAATACCCTCCAATTGGTGAAGGTTTACTAAAGAGCTTGAAAAATTATTTCTTAGGGCAAGATTATATCGCTGAGCAGGGTTCAATCATAGAAGGACCTGTATCCCGTAATGACTTTCCAGATGAAGTTGAATTTCTAGATTTCCTGGATCCTATGCTCTCCTTTTTTGATTATTTCCAGGTTTATGATGATGGAAAATTCTGGCAGTGGAAAATCGCAGAATCTACCCATATTAAAGGCGAGTCTTACAGCAAGTGGTTTTCATCGGAGATGGATCTTACCCCCATCAATGAAATGGAAGTTAAATTAGGGAAATTAAGAGATGATATTGTTAATCCGGGTGAGCAGGGACATGCAGAATTTAAACTTGAAGTAGAGGGATATTACAGGGACCTCAAGAGCATAAGAATGGGAATTTTCTCAAATCTCTGGAAAATCCACTTGGAAAATAAGAATTATTGGATAAGAAGACAAAAGTAATCAACTAATTTTCATCTGCACACCATTTAGTATCTAATGATTATCAATCCTTAAATTATATTTTTTTACGTTCATACTCAAGTATCTTGGAGATGGCGGACCCAGGATTAGCCAACTCTTCCACGTCATAGTAACGGCCCCCAGCTGCCAGTGCTAAATCCATATTAAATTCATGCCCGTATTTAACCGCTCTTTCAAAATTTATAACTATGGTGGGTATTTCTTTATCCTTTAAATCCTGTGCAATTTTCATAGCGTCCTGTATTGGCCCTTCCTTAAAACCCACGTTGGGCATTCCATCAGTAAGAATTACCATCATGGGGATATATTCATCCTTTATCTTCTCTTGTTTGAGTATTTCGAATCCTTTCTGTAACCCGCTGGCAAGGGGTGTGGTTCCTCCCACCCTGATGTTGTTCAATTTTTCCTGGAAAGACGATGCTCGGCGGGTGGTGGGTATTATAATCTCGGCCTCATCACCTTTAAATCCAATCACACTGAGTTTATCCTTATGACGATTAACATCCTCTATAAATCTATTTAAAATGCCTTTAACACGATTTGCTTTCTTATCGGAGAACATTGAGCCACTTATATCTACAATCAGTGCAATTGATGCCCTGGCACCATGTTTCCTCACCTTTTGACGGATGTCGTCACTTTTTACCTGAATACTGCCAGTTGAACTGGCTGCAGCTGCTCTAATAGTTGCATCAATTGCAATATCATCTAATGCTTTTTCTGGTAGTTTACTTTTTACGTATCTTCCTTTGATAGTTTTAGAATCCACCCTTTTACCGTATAATTTTTTCCTCTGTTTTCCTCTCATTTTAAGGAGTTTTTTTATATCAGCTTCCTGATACTCTTTTTCAACCTGATCGTCTTCTTCATCGCGGGTTTTTAGTTTCATTCCACGCTTTTCATTATCGCCGTTACCGTCTGTTGATTGAAGTTTTTTTTTGCTTTCCTCTTCTTCATTTCCTCTTTCAGGAGATAATTCCGCATTATTTTTGCTTTCTTGTTTCTCTTTTTCCTTTTCTAAATCTGATTTAGCCTTTTCCATCTGTTTTTTAACTTTATCCTTATCAAATGACGTAGTATGGAACCTTTCCCCAAGAACTAACAGAACAGCCTCTTCAACGTGGTCTTCATTAACAGTTTTTTCATCTTCATAGGCAGCGATGGTTTTAGCTGTTTTTAAAATCGCAATGTCCGCTCGATGGCCGTCAACACCCATATCCATACATAACTGTGCTATGACTTCCATTAAGTGTCGTGGCATTTCCACGCGATTCAGCAATCCCCGGGCTTTTACTATCTTCCGTCGGGCTGTTTCTTCTTCTTCCTGGAATTTCTCCTGGAATTTCTCTGGGTCTTTTTCATATTCTTCCCGCCTTTCCATTATTTTAACCCGGTCTTCTAGTTCCATGATGCTGCTTACCACGATGTGAAGTCCTATTCTATCTGATAGTTGGGGTCGGAGTTCTCCTTCTTGTGGATTCATTGTTCCTACCAGGATGAAATTAGACGGGTGAGTAAAAGAAACACCCTCCCTTTCCACTATATTTATACCGTAAGCTGCAGCATCCAGGAGAACATCCACCAGATTATCGTCCAAGAGGTTGATTTCATCAACGTATAATATGTTACGGTTAGCTTCCGCCAGTAGGCCGGGTTCAAGGGCTTTGATACCCTCCTTTAATGCCTTTTCAATATTTATGGATCCCACTACCCGATCCTCGGTAGCTCCCAAAGGTAGTTCTACCACGCGCATTTTCTTCTCTTCAATCTCGAAATCATTTGATTTACATAGATCACATAGAGAACCCTGATCTTTCGGGTCACAGCTAAATGCACAACCCTTAACCGTGCGTATAGGTGGTAGTAAATTTGCCAGGGCCCTTACAGCTGTTGTCTTTCCAGTACCCTTCTCTCCCTTTATTAAAACTCCACCGATGCTGGGGTTGATGGCATTCAATATCAGGGATTTTTTAATATTTTCTTGTCCTACTATGGCGGTAAATGGGAAAATAAAATCTTTCAATAGTCTCACCGTTTATTTATTGGTTCCATTTTTTTTATTTCATAATTTTTTAAAATTCATTTTGACAATTATTGAAATTTTGTTGTTCATTGTTATTAAAAATCTGCCTTACACAAAAGATAAATATTCCAGTATACAAAAATCTAAACGGTGATATTATGTGTACTGTTGGCGGTCCAATGGCTGACATTAAAATGAAAAAACTTAAAACAAAAAGGTATAAATGCATGGATTGTGGAAACGAGTTTAAAGGTATTGGAAAAAAAGTAATATGTCCTTCATGTCAGTCCGACAACGTAGAAGAGTTAAGTTGAGTCCTGATGAAATTTTGTTTTTGAAAGGAAGCTCTGGGGAATTGGGAGTAGTCAAAGCAACTAAAGATATACAAATATTTATAGGAACATCTGAAGGCGATGAAGTTGTACAATTTCTCCAGGCTGATGATTTGATAGCAGTTTCTATATTTTCTGTTGGAGAGAAGGCAGAAAAAGGCATTAGATGTATGGTTCATTTAATCAAAGAACACAACTCACCCATTGTTGTTCTTCCAGAAGATCATCCCACATCAAAGAGACTCAGCATGGTTGTATCATGTGGAGATTTCATAAAACTGGATTGCAGCATACAGCCAGGTACACATCCTGAACAGGATATTCTATGCGCTTGTGAAGACCTTTCCGGAATCGAAATACATGGTGTAGATGGTGGTGTAGTAATAAATGGAAATCCTGATTTTAAGGTTGAAAAAATATAGTTTACAAAGAAAAAAAATATGTTATAAATAAATTAAATAGAAATTAATAATTTCAACTAATTAAATCAAAACGATAATAAAAATATTAAATTTAAATAAATCAAATCTCTTAAAGATTTAAAAAGAAGATATTCATTAAGAATGATATTATCATTAAAGATAAAAGATATTCATTAAAAGGTTAAACCTATGTCAATTTTTGATTTATACCAAATACTTGGACAGCTTGTATTTATTGTTGGACTAGCACTCCTAGCTTTATTATCAACTGCACTTATTCTAGGTAGGATGCAAATTAAGGAAGATAGACTTATTTTTCCCAAGTTACTTCTCTTCACTGTTGATGTTTTCTATGGCTTGTTTAAGAAATTCTCAGAACAAGTAGGTGTTGATGGAAAGATCGTGGATCAGATAGGTGTAGAAGTAAGAAATAAAGTTAACCAAAAAGATTTCAGGAAAACAAAACATGAAGATAAGATTTTAGTACTCCCACATTGTCTGAGAAACACTGAATGCCAGGCTACCCTTGAAACATCTGGAATAATATGTAAAAACTGTAATAAATGTGTCATTGGTGTTTTAAAAAATAAAGGTGAAGATATGGGTTATAAGGTCTATATCATTCCGGGTTCACAATTTTTAAAGAAAATTGTAGAACAAAATAAATTCAAAGCCATTCTGGGAGTGGCCTGTTATCAAGATCTTAACCTGTGTATGATGAATCTCTCTAATTATCCTGTACAGGGAGTACCCCTTCTCCGGGACGGATGTATTAATACTAAAGTCGATTCTAGGGCTGTGCTGGAGAAGATGGGTGCAATTCTACTGGAAGATAGCGGTACTAAGTTGGATGGTTCATGTTCAGAATCTAACCCGAAAAAAGCTCATTAACCTAAAAATTATAGTGAAATTCTAAAAAAAAATGAGATGTATGAGTTAATAATACTTTTTTTCCTGGCAGCCTTCCTTTCCATAGTAGTTGGAACAGTAGCAGGATTTGGCACTTCTACTATTTTTCTACCAGTAGCATTATTTTTCCTAGATTTTCAAACCGCTCTTGTTTTAGTAGCCATTACCCATATTTCTGGAAATATAGGTGCTGTAGGTTTTTTCCGAAAAGGATTAAACAAAAAATTGATCATATTATTTGGACTGCCCAGCATAATTTTAACAATAATCGGAGCTTTTCTGGTAATATTCATCCCTCAACTTTTATTACAAATTATTTTAGGGATATTTCTGCTGGTATTTGCCATTTATTCTCTCCTAAGTCCCGAATTTACTATACCCCCCACCAAACTTAACACCATGATTGGTGGAAGTTTATCAGGATTTTTACAGGGTTTACTGGGAATTGGTGGGGCATTAAGGGGAGCTTTTCTTATCTCTTATGATCTGGATAAAGTTGTGTATATAGCAACCATATCAGCCATAGCAGTGCTTATCGACGCTGCAAGGATTCCGGTATACTTCTCAAACAACCTTCTTGGCCCCCAATACTACTACTATATACCAGTTTTAATTATAATAGGAATTATGGGATCTTACATAGGTAAACGTATTGTTAACATCACACCCCAGAAATTCTTTAAAAAAATAGTGCTGATTGCTATTGTCATTGCAAGTTTGCTCTTGATTTACCAAGGTCTGGTTGGTTAACGGTCTGGTTGGTTAAATATCAGGGTCACTTTTATAAGTAAAGATATCTTCGACTTTAACTTCAAAAAAATGGGCTATTTTAAATGCTAAAAGTAAGGATGGATCATATTTATTTTTCTCGATGGCAATGATAGTCTGCCTGGTTACACCCAGTTCTTTGGCCAGTTCTTCCTGGGTTAAATCCTTTATCGCCCGGTAAACTTTTAGCTTATTTTCCATAATATCTTCATCCTTAATATCTAGGACTATAATAACCATATAAGGCTGTTGAATTTGTAAGTAGTGTCATGGGTCTTTCGTGATGATTTTTCGTAGATTTATTTATTCTTTCATCATCATAACTTCATCTATTCTTTTTTTTAAATACAAGATAACAGGATTCCAATTAAAATAGCCAGAAATGCAGGAATTATGCTCCTAAACTTACGATAACCCAGCCATTTGAGACAAATATAGTAATCCATAATTCTAAAGATTTAAATTTTTCATTAAAATCCTCTATTTAAAATTTATGTGCGTAATAAATTTGTGATGAGAAATACAGTATGAAACAGAATATTGTAACTGCAAACAACGTATATCCGATGGATAAATATTGAGGATAACTAGTTCTAAGGGCCATTATAACAATTGCCACCCAAATTATCACAGAAATTAAAATACCCAGTGTCATGGTAGAGGCTTTCTCATTGATAAGTTGGGTTCTTTCATCTTCTACTATCACGCTGGTATCTCCCTGGAAAATTTCCTCCAGATTATCCCGGTGAATATATAAAACAATGATTAATGCGGCTGTAATTGCCAGTGCCAGTATGATTACATGAATATTTTCTAAAATTGCACCTGCTATCCACAGTCCTGTAACAAATGCAGATAGTATCTTGATAAACAAGCCGGATTCAAAGATGGAAAGTATTTTTAATATGATTCCTGATTTCTTCGACATGATTATTCACCTATTGTTATATTTGACCTCCATAGAGTTACATGTGCAGCAAATACCGTAGTAAGTAATTGTAAAAACGGAGATATGAATACAATTAGAATGATCCATCCAATAAAGCTTATTTTTGGATCATAAAGTATCATGGGGATGCCAAAATGGATAAAATCCGCATGGGGGTTCATTAACATGGTACTAATTGGTACCCATATAATTATCATCCATATAAATGTGATCAAAGATGTGTATATGGAATATTTTAATATGTCACCTAAATTTTCCACTAAATCTCTTTTGGATTTGTATATTCTCTTTGCAATATACCCTCCCAATGGAAATCCCAGTATTATATTTAAAATAGGAACACCCATTCCTATTGCTACAAGTACGGTGTCTAGGATAATATAAATTATGAATGCTAATTTTTTATTTAATTCAAAGAAACTCATGTAAATAATACTTTACATTATGTTAAATAAAGTTTACTATTTAAATAATTAAGATATGCGAATTGATTAAAATTTATACTTAATAACTCTGGAAACTATTAGATAATATGGATATACTTAAAAAATTTAAAATCCAACCCTTAAACACCCACCTTTACGAGCTAGCCTTCCTCCATGAATCATACTCCAATGAGAATAACATAAACGAATGTTATGAAAGGTTAGAATTCCTAGGAGATGCTGTACTGGACCTGGTGGTATCTGAATTCTTATACAAACTTAATCCACATTTAACCGAAGGACAGTTAACCCGTATGCGTTCTAATTACGTATGCAAACAGGCACTTTACACTTATTCCACCGAATTAGGCTTTGATGAGTATATAAAATTTGGTGTTGGAGCAGAGCTAACCATTAGGGAGATGGATTCTGTTAAAAGCGATGTCTTTGAAGCATTTATCGGAGCATTATACCTTGATCAGGGATTGGAAGTAGTGAAAAAATTTCTAAACCAAACTGTAATACCCCATATAAAGAATCAGGACGTGTTCTTTTATGATTATAAATCTGAATTAAAAGAATTATGTGATCAGGATAATTGGACTGTTTCTTATGTTTTAATCAAGGATGAAGGACCCCCACATAACAAAACTTTCACCATGGCTGTAAAAATTAATAGTAAGATATTTGGAAAAGGCACCGGTGGAAGTAAGAAAGAAGCAGAACAGAATGCAGCAAAGATTGCCCTTACTAAGCTTTAAAAAAAACTGTTGACAATATCATAATAAAAAAATTATTATCAAAGGATGGAATGATTATATATGGTAAGAAAAAGTATTTACAAAAAATACAAACCAGCCAACATTCCTAAAGATGTAACCAATACTCCAAGCTTCTGGTTCATTTTCAAAGATTATAAAATGCTGGTAAAGGTCACAGACACAAGCATCAGCATTCCTTATGGTACCCTAGAAAAATTGGAGATTACACCCATAAGAACACAGTACCTGGGTACTTTAGAAGAAAAATTTTGTTATTCTGCAGAGCTAGAGCCAGGAACAGAATCAGATGGAATGGAATTTCGAGATTTAATGTCCATATATGAAGTTTTAGATGAAGATATCTTCTTACTAGCTGGTAAGGCTCTTCAGATGGTGCATTGGGATAGGGACCATCAGTTCTGTGGCCGATGCGGGGCTGACACTGAAACTTCAAATTATGAAATGGCCAAGATCTGCCCGGAATGCGGGTTTAAAAGTTTCGTCCGTCTCTCCCCAGCAGTGATCACCGCCATCATAAAAGATGGTAAGCTTCTCATGGCCAAACACAGGTATCGTGAAGATATGTACGGTCTTATTGCTGGATTTGTAGAGCCCGGAGAAACCCTAAAAGAGGCTGTTGAGAGGGAAACAATGGAAGAAGTGGGTTTGAAGGTTAAAAATATTAAATATTTCGGTAGCCAATCTTGGCCCTTCCCCCATTCATTGATGGTAGGATTTACAGCTGATTATGAAAGCCAGGAGATAAATGTGGATGGAAATGAAATAATTGAAGCCCATTGGTTTTCACCAAATGAAATTCAACAGTATCCATCAAAAATTAGCATCGCCAGTGACCTTATTGAATGGTTTATTTTAAAATTTGATAAGCAAAAAAGAGTTAATCCTAAATAAAAAAAGAAAAGAAAGGATTGATTATTCCCTTTCCCTAATTGTTCTTCCTGCAGGTAGCTTTTCTTCTGAAGATATGTACTGGTAGATAAATGCTGCTAAAACTGCCCCTACTATTGGTCCTATCAAATATATGAGATAATCGCCCCAGAGGTTTGTTCCTCCCAGGATCAGATTACCTAAATAAGGTCCAAAAGTCCTGGCTGGATTGATTGATGCTCCTGTGATGTTACCTAATGTAGTGATTACTGCAGCAACTGTCAAACCAATTGATAGTCCAGCAAATCCAGGGGTTGCTCTTTTATCAATTGCTGTTCCCATAATTACAAATACCAATAGGAATGTACCTACCATCTCTGCTATTATTGCTTGTATGTATCCTATCCCTTCAAATGGACTGGTTGCGCCCAGGCCACCAACTGTAACTGCAGCCATACCCAGCACTCCTGCTAATAGGAAGCTTGCAATTGAAGCACCTACAAGCTGGGCTACAATGTAGGGTATGACTTCGTTTCCAGGGAATTTCTTGGTTGCCCATAGGGCAATGGTCACTGCCGGGTTTATATGACAACCTGAAATATGACCAATTGCATAAATTAAAACTGCCACTGTAAGACCAAAAGCCAAACCAATAGCAAGCCAATCGCCTAAACCACCTAATGCACCTATTCCTATGTTAAATGAATTAGGTGGTGTTGATCCCTGGCTGATCATCAGGGTAATGACAGCCGCACCTGTGCCTATGAAAACCAGGAAAAATGTCCCGATTAATTCTGCAAAAAACCGTTTTTTTAGTGAAATCATATTATCACTTCTGTTAATCTACTTTTAGCGCATTGTAGCACCATTTACACAAGATCCTAGGTAATGTGTGTTCCTGCTTTTTGCTGGGAAGGGGGAATCCACCCTCCCAAACTTCAATTTCTTCTCTTATAACATGGTCCATACAAAGGCCCATTCCACAGACAATGCATATTGCCACCGCATCTGTTTCTTTGCCTTCTAGTTCGCACATGTAACATTTCATGAATTACCCTCCTACGTATTTTTAACAACCTCTTTCAACTGATTTATACGGCCTCTTTCCACTGACAGTAGGAGTGTCTGAAGTCAACTAAGGATGCTGAGGCACAATTTTTACATGTTCTGGCTGGTGATGCGGGTGCTTCCTTGTTCAGTGCTATTATATTTGTCATCATGGTGGCAGTTATTGGTTCACTGGTTAAGAGACATGGGTAATCTGCCAATCTCATTAATGCTGAGAATCTGACGGTCATAGGACATGCGGGGTATGTGTAACGTTGTGGGTTCATGAGTACTTCATTTTCACCTATTGGGTCTAGGTCCACTTTGAATCCAGCGATTTTGGGTTCTAATTTTCCTGCTGAACCATTCATGTTTTTTCTTTCATTGTCCAGATGTTCCCATCCACGGTAGATCATGTCCATAAAGTCACAGTTATGTAGCTCTATAGCGGCGCCTCTGGTTGGATACTGTTGCACGTAGTTGTGGAACCTTCTGGTTAAAAGTTCGACTACTGTTGGAGCGTTAAAACCATCTAACTCCAGGATATATTCAACTGCACATGCAGATGATCCAGTTGCTAGTGATAATAGCTGATTTTCATTTTTAATATCTTTTACAGCATTATTAAGTGTTGATTCAATCACATCTGTTGTTGCATCGATTACTGCCATTACAACATCGTCTTTACACATGTTGTAAGTTGATTGTGATATGTGGTGGGAGATGTCTCCTACACAGTAGGCTGGTACGGTTACTATATTACCATAGTGGACTTCATCATCAATTGCTTCTTTAATTGTCTTCTTCATTTTGTCTTTGTACTGAGACATGTATTTTCTTACATCAAATGATTTCTGACCAAGGGAATCCATTAATTTTGCCTGTGCATCTGTAGGAGTCTCATACATTGATTTTACCATGTCAATCTCTTTTTTAAGAGCTTCTGTAAGTGTATCTCCTGCTTCTATTTGGTTGGCAAAGACCTCACCAATCCCATATGAAGTGTTCATTCCCCAAGATTTTGAGGATAGTATGGCCTGTTTGTGGTGGACTGGAATATCTACAGTTTGTAATATCTGATTTACCACGTTACTTGTACTACCGGGTATCAGAGCAAAATCAACTACACATGTAGGTCCGTAAAAACCGCCGTATCTCCTGACTACTTCAAGGCCTATCATGGATTCATTTTTTCCTATGGCATCTATAAATTTGTCCATGCTGGCTTTAAAATCCTCATCTTCATCATACAAGATTTCTAAGATAGCTGGTGTCTGGTAATGTTCTACAAATGGGTCATCTTCAGGCCTTACTTTATCGGTTAATCCAGTCAGCGTTTCAAAATGAACATTTATGGATTTCTTATGAAGATTTAAAACCGATTCACTCTGACCATCCACGGCCTCCATCTTGTTTGCAACGTCCACATAGGACTTTGTATGTTCAATTTTGAATTCCTGACCCCTATATTTTTTAACAGTTTCAACATCTGCTTTTTGAGCCATTAAAGCTTCTTTAACCATTTTTTCATATAATTCCACCATATAATCACCTCAGTAATATATTGGTTTATGAATAAGATAAATGTTACTTTTTTTTGCTTTTGAAGCTTTCATAAATGTAAAATTAATAAAATAAGGCATGAAATAGTTAAAAATAAAATAAATTAAATTATAGTCCTTTAATTTAAGAATTAAATCGTATAAATTCTTTTAACATTCAATTCATAACCAGTGATGATAGGACTTTTTAATAATTATTTATCATGATGGAAAACAGTTATAAACTGTGTTAGATAAATTTTAATGTAGATATTATTATAAAAAATTTTATTACTTATTTTTTCATGATAATATAGAATTTGAAGTAAATATAAAATTAACAACCATTTTATGATGAATTGATAATCAGTAAGGATACAGTTAAACATGTTCACAGAACAATCGATTTTTATCGCGTCTTTTTTACTCTTAATCAGTATACTATTAAGTAAGGTCTCATCTAAATTAGGAATCCCCTCATTAATCTTATTTCTTGTTTTAGGTATGTTAGCTGGTTCAGAAGGTATAGGCGGGATATATTTTGATGATTCAACCATTGCGCAGTTCATTGGTAATATCGCACTGGTCTTTATCATATTCTCTGGTGGATTGGACACCAAATGGGAGGAAGTAAAACCAATCTTAGGGAGGGGAATTTTACTTTCTACTCTAGGTGTTTTTATCACAGCCATAGCTTTAGGATTTTTCATTAACTGGATCACTGATTTTACCTTCATGGAATCCCTGTTAATCGGTTCCATAGTTTCCTCAACAGATGCTGCAGCAGTATTTGCCATTTTCAGGTCCCGTGGTAAACAAAAACTAAAACATAATTTAGAACCCACCCTTGAATTTGAAAGTGCATCCAATGACCCTATGGCCTACTTCTTGACTACTACCATGATATTCCTTATCCTTAATCCCACCACCTCCATTGAATCAGCCATCATATTACTGATTAAATCATTAAGTCTGGGAGCTATTTTTGGCGTTGTATTTGGGAAAGGAATGGTTTTTCTTACAAATAAGGTCTCACTTCATATACCGGCACTTTATCCTATCCGTACCATGGCAATGGCCCTCCTGACTTTTTCAGTATCCTACTTAGTAGGTGGAAATGGTCTTATAAGTGTCTATATTGCGGCATTAATTTTAGGAAATAGTAGATTTGAACATAAAAAGACTCAAATACAATTTTTCGATGGAATAGCATGGTTAATGCAAATAATCATGTTTATAACCCTGGGGCTACTGGTATTCCCTTCACAAATTGTTCCTGTAATTGGTATTGGGCTTATAATCTCATTTTTCCTTATCCTGGTTGCAAGACCTCTGGCCGTTGTTCTGTGCCTTTTACCCTTCAAGGTTCCAGTTAAAGAGCAAGTATTCCTTTCATTGGTAGGTATCCGTGGTGCAGTGCCCATCATCCTGGCCACATTCCCAATTGCAGCTGGACTCAGCAGTGCTAACATGATTTTCAACATCATTTTCTTCGTAACCATAACCTCTGCCCTGCTACAGGGATCTACTGTCAATATATTAGCCGATTATTTGGGTCTTTCTGGTTCTGAAAATGATGAATAAATAATAATATAATCCATAAATAATAAAAAAAATTAATAATATTCGAGGAGAGGACACCTATGAACGTAATCTTATTGTGCGGCAGCCCACGACCAAGCGGAAATACCTACCAGGTACTGGAGGAATGTGCAAATGTAATAGAAGATCAGGGGCTGGAAGTAGAGATAATACCCTTTGTGGGAAAAAAAATCGAATCATGCATTGCTTGTGGAAGATGTGAGGATCTGGGAGAATGCAGCATCAAAGACGATTTAAACCCTATTATCGCCAAAATCAAAGAAGCAGAAGGACTAATTGTAGGCACGCCCGTCTATTTTGGAACTGCCCGGGGAGATGTAATGTCCGCCTTACAAAGGATTGGAAAGGTATCAGGTGCAAATGATAACTTCTTATCCTGGAAGGTGGGCGGACCCATAGCAGTAGCCCGGAGAGGAGGACATACCTCTACACTGCAAGAGATGTTGATGTTCTTCTTCATCAACGACATGATTGTTGCTGGCTCCACCTACTGGAATATGGTCTTTGGCCATGCCCCTGGAGAAGTACAGGATGATGAAGAGGGTATGAACACAATACGCCGATTTGGATACAATGTAGCTGCATTGATCAAGAAAATTAATGAGTAAAGTATTCAAATTTAATTCTTAAACTCTTAAAAAATATAAAATTTAATTCTTAAACTCTTAAAAATGACAGAAGAACAGCTTTATCGGAAATTTGCCAGATACTACGACAAGATTTATGAAAAAATTGACCTTCAAATAGAGGGAGATTTTATAAAATGGGCAGTTGAACGACATAAAACCAGTGCAGGTAATAAATTATTGGATATGGCCTGTGGAACAGGGAGGCACGCCCAGCTCCTTAGAGATGGTTTTGATATTCTGGGGGTGGATATAAACCCTGAGATGTTAAAGATATTCCATGAAAAACTCCCTGATAACAATTTTATCCAGGGGGATATGAAAGAACTGAGTTTAAATGAAAAATTTGACGTGCTCATCTGCATGTTCAGTGCCATGAACTACAACACCACCATAGAAGAGTTTAAGGGGACGCTTGAAAATTTCTACACATACCTGAATGAAGGTGGGGTTTTAATCTTTGATTACGGCATCAATCAGGAAAACTGGATCGAAGGAGTGGTTAGCGTGGACACTGTAGTTGATGATAACCTGAAATTGGCCAGGATCTGCCAATCCCACCTTGAAGACGGGATTTTCCAGGCAAACTTCGTATACCTGATAAAAGAAGATGGAAAGCTGGACTTGGATATCGATGAGCATAAACTAGGTGTATTGGGAATTGAAGAGGTAGTTAACTCCATGGCCGAAGCAGGCTTTGAGTGTTTTATCTATTCTGATTTTACAGAAAAGGAGTGGACTTTGGTATCGGGTGAACGCCCTATCTTTGTAGGAGTCAAATGAATTAAAATAAGTGATATAAATGAAAATAGCAATAGCATCCTCAGATAATGAAGAGTATGTTGAACATTTTGGTAAAGCCCAGAAATTTATTATATATGAATTTGACGGGGAAAAAGTGGAATTCATTGAAATAAGGAATTCTCCCAAGGTACCTGGAGAAAAACACCAATGGGGAAAATCATTAAATGTGATAAAAGATTCTGATGTAATTATCTGTATGCAGATAGGTATAAATGCCAAACCTGCGCTTAAGAAGATGGATAAAACCGTAGTTGAGGATGATGGAACCATCGATGAAGTTTTAGGCCGTTACATTAAACATTATAAATTCATGAATAAACCGCTTAAATTTTGATGGACGAAGTTTAACTCGACAAATACTTAATCTGCCTGCATTATTTGAAATTAGAAGCAGACTGGAATGGGATAGTAATAATATTTTTAAAATATCAAAATATCTATAAAATTTTATTATAAAAATTTTTTATTCAATACCTACTTCTTCCATTTTATATTAATCAACACAATAAACCTAAACACCTATATATCATAAAATTATAACTAGTTCCTATCAACATACCTGGCGGAGTTAAAACTTTTTAATTAAAAGCTTTTTTTATTGTTCGACTTATCAGGATAAGGATCAGATAAGATAAGGATCAGATCAAATATCCAAATATGGAATAAGCAACTCACAATCTGACAAATTGCAAATAATCTGATGAAATTGGATTAATTTAATGTAATTGAATCAGACAAGATTTATAAATTAGAATTGGAGAATTATTAATGAATCATAATTCTTCAGTTTATAAAGGACTTTAAAGAATTTATATTAAACACAAATAATTTATATTAAACAAACATCCTTTAAACACGTATTCAAGGTGATTATATGGCGAAAGCAAGACGTAGAAGAGTAAGAGATACATGGAAAGAAAAACAATGGTATAAAATTATGACTCCTAAGGAGTTTGGAGAAGCAGAAATAGGAACAACACCTGCACGTGATCCCAACATGCTCATAAGAAGAAGAGTTGAATCATCCCTAAGGGAATTATCTGGAGATTTCAGCAAGCAGTACATTAAACTCCATTTCCAGATCGATAATGTAGCAGGAGATACAGCTAACACTAACTTTGTAGGGCATCAGGTTACCACAGATTATGTTAGAAGCATGATCAGGAGGGGAACCAGTCGAATAGATGCCATAACTCAGGTAAAAACTCAGGATAACGTAAAAATGAAGGTTCACGTCCTGGCCGTTACCATTAAAAGGGCTAAATCCTCCCAGCAGAAGTTCATCAGGGAGACTATGGAAAGACTGGTAGCTGAAGCAGCTGCAGATAAAACCTTCCGGGATCTGGTGGAAGAGGTAATCACAGGTAAATTAGCATCTCACATATACCATGAAGCTAAAAAGATCTACCCCCTCAAAAGAGTGGAAATCTTAAAAACCCGTGTTATTGAAGAAGAATAATAATACTTGAGTATTTAAAGAAAATTAATCATGATCTGGGATTAAATGTACAACCTGGAATATGTAGCACCATATGTAGTGATGCTAGTGGTTATTGGAATAATGGTTTACGCCAAAAAAGCCATTGACTTACTAGGAACTGCATTTATGGTCATCATGGGCGTGATTATAATTTTTGCCCCGAACGCTGGGGTTAATTGGCTTTTTTTAATTATCATATTTTTACTTCTGGGATTGGTATTCACCAAATATAAGCACCAATACAAAAAGGACATAAAAATATATGAAGGTACCAGGACCATTAGAAATGTGGTTTCAAATGGTATTGTCCCCTTCATAATGGCTGCATTCGGAAACTATGGAGGATTCATTGGATCCATAGCTACTGCAACTGCCGACACCATGGCCAGTGAAGTAGGGGTTACCACCACTCCACGATTAATAACCACCTTCAAAAAAGTCCCCCCTGGAACTGATGGTGGAGTATCTATACCAGGAACAGCTGCAGGAATAATTGGTGCGGGTATAATAGGTATATCAGCATATATATTAGGTATATTCCCGGATCCAGTGAAAACATTGGAAATAGCTGTTATATCAGGGACAATAGGATGCTTCGTGGACAGCATACTTGGTGCTGTGCTGGAACGTAAAAAGTATCTCAACAATGAACATGTTAATCTTATTGCCACCGTATGTGGGGCTTTAATAGGCATCATTTTGGCTTAGGTGATAGAGTTGAAGGGAATCATAATGATAATAGATGGAATGGCAGACCGGCCATTGGAAGAATTTGGATTTAAAACACCACTTGAAGCTGCAAAAACACCAAACATGGATAAACTAGCAGAAAATGGAATATGCGGAATAATGGACCCAATAATGCCTGGCGTAAGGGCAGGAAGTGACACCTCCCACATATCCATATTGGGATACGACCCATATGAAGTTTATACAGGTAGAGGTCCTTTTGAAGCTGCAGGTGTTGGCGTAGATGTTTTAGAAGGAGATATTGCCTTCCGTTGTAATTTTTCCACTGCAAATGATGAAGGTATCATAACTGACAGACGTGCCGGGAGAATAAGAGAAAAAACTGAGGAATTGACCCATACAATAAATTCCATGGAGATAGATGGAGCACAGGTCATATTCAAGGAATCAACCGGGCACCGTGCAGTGCTTGTTTTAAGGGGTGACGGGTTATCCGATAAAGTGAGTGCAGCTGACCCTAAACATAATGGAAAGAAATGGACCCATGTCAAACCACTGGATCAGACCCCAGAAGCCCAAAAAACAGCCGATATACTGAACCAAGTGGTGGAAAGATCTTATGAGATCCTAAAAGACCACTCCCTTAACCAGGAACGAATAGCAAATGGTGAAAACCCTGCCAACATAATATTGCCCAGGGGTGCTGGCGCTGTACCTCATGTACAGACATTTTCTGATAAATATGGTTTAAATGCTGCCTGTATTGCTGAAACTGGACTTATAAAAGGTATCGGTAAAATTACTGGCATGGATATCATGGACATCGAAGGTGCAACCGGCGGCGTGGATACAAATCTTGATAATATCGCCCAGGGTATTTTGGACGCAACAAAAAAGGATTATGATTTCCTATTAATAAATGTTGATGGTGCAGATGAAGCAGGTCATGATGGAAATGCAACAGAGAAACTGGAATTTATAGAAAGGGCCGACCAGGTTGTTGGAAAATTAATGGACCTGAAAGATGTTTATTTCATTCTCACTGCTGATCATTCCACACCCATCTCAGTAATGGATCATACTGGTGATCCTGTTCCCCTGATAATTAACGGGCCAGGGATCAGGGTGGATGACGTTAAAATCTATAATGAAAGGACTGCTGCCAAAGGTGGCTTGTGCAGAATAAGGGGATCGGATGTGATGAACATATTAATGGATCTCATGAATAAATCAACCAAATTCGGAGCATAAACCAATGAATTTAAATAATATACCCCGAAAACTTTTCGGGACCTCCGGTATCCGAGGACCGATAGGCAAAGCAATTACTGCGGATCTAGCACTAAAATTAGGAAAAGCAATCTCCACCCAACTAGGGCCTGGTCATAGCATAGTTGTGGGTTACGATACAAGAACTTCTAGTCAGTTGCTAGAAAGGGCGGTAACCGCAGGCATACTGGAGGGAGGATGTGATGTCCTCAGTCTGGGCATGGCACCTACTCCACTGGTAGGTTACGCCACCATGAAATTAGCAGATGCGGGTATAATGATTACTGCCTCTCATAATCCGCCACAAGATAATGGAATCAAAGTGTGGACTAGAACGGGCATGGCTTACCGTCCCCACCAGGAGCTAGAACTGGAGAAGATAATCTCCAATGAAAGTTTCACAAATGCATCATGGGAAAATATCGGTCAGGTTAAAGATATAAAAAACATATCCCGAGAATACATTAAGGATTTACTGGATTATGTTCATATAAAACCGGGATTAAAGGTAGTTGTTGACAGTGCCAGTGGCGCAGCCTCTTATCTTTCACCATTAATACTTAGGAAAGCGGGATGTCAGGTTATAACTCTTAACTCCCAACCAGATGGTTTCTTCCCAGGAAGGATGCCTGAACCTTCTGAAGCAAATCTTCAGGAACTCATGAAGATGGTGAAGGCTACCAATGCAGATCTGGGAATTGCCCATGATGGTGATGCTGATCGTATGATTGCTGTTGATGAAAAGGGCAACATGGCCGACTTTGATAAACTAGTTGCACTCATGGCCCGGGAAATTGGTGGCCGGGTGGTAACCACCGTGGATGCGTCCAATTCCATGGACATGTGCCTGGAAGGTAAAGGAGAAGTAGTCCGGACTAAAGTGGGCGACGTCCATGTGGCAGAGGCAATAAAGAAAAATAATGCCTCATTCGGCGGAGAACCCTCCGGAACATGGATACATCCGGATTTCTGCATGTGTCCTGATGGAATATTATCTGGTCTTAGAATAGCAGCCTTAGTAAGTGAAAAAGGACCATTATCTAAACTATTGAATGAAGTACCAAGTTTTCCAACATTACGGAAGAAGATTAACTGTGAAGAATCCCAGAAAAAGATTATAATGAAGAAAACAGAGGCAGAATTCCCCAAACTCTTTGAAGATATGGTTGAATTAAATCTAATCGACGGTGTCAGATTATCCCTAAAAAATGGGAGTTGGGTCTTAATACGGCCATCCGGCACAGAATCCTACGTGAGAATTACCCTGGGTGGTAAAACTAACCTTGAAGCTGAAAATTTAATGGATAAATCCAATGAATTCATTAATAAATTATTATAAGCAATACTGGGTATCTACAACGAATATGGATAAATGTTAAAAAAATCTAAAATAAATAGTGATCTGATATGAAAGGAGTGATATTAACTGCTGGAGAGGGTACTAGAATGCGCCCATTGACTCTAAGCAGGCCAAAAACCATGGTCCCTATTGGGGGCAAACCCATCCTACAGTACAACATTGAAGCTTTAAAAGAAGCAGGAATTAACGAAATAATCCTGGTTGTAGGTTACCAAAAAGAAGTCATAAAAGAGTATTTCCAGGACGGATCCTTATTGGGAGTAAAAATTACATACGTAACCCAGGCTGAACGGTTAGGCACGGCTCATGCCATCGGTACTCTTGCTGGATCCATAGATGGGGCTTTTATAATATTAAATGGAGATATAATTGTTGATTCCCAGTTGATTAAGGATTTAATAACTAAATATAATTCTGACCATGCCCGTACAATTTTCACCCTGATTGAGGTGGAAGACCCTTCCCAATTTGGTGTGGTGGAAATTAAAGGGGACAGGATCGTTAATTTGGTGGAAAAACCCGCGCCAGGAGAAGCTCCCAGTAATCTAATCAACGCGGGGATATACCTCTTCGATGATAACATCTTCCAAGCCATAAAAAAAACTGAAAAATCCCCTAGGGGGGAATATGAAATCACAGATTCCATAATGATCCAGATAAGTGAAGATGAACCAGTATTAGGGTTGAAATCCAATGATAAATGGGTGGATATTGGAAGACCCTGGGAACTTCTAAACGTGAATGAACTTTACCTTAAAGATTTAGAGCCCCAAATCCTGGGTGAAGTGGAAGATGGAGTTACTATTCACGGCCCTGTTCATCTGGGGAAAGACAGCATCATTAGAAGCGGATCTTATATCATAGGGCCAGTTTATATAGGTGATGGGTGTGATGTAGGTCCCAATACATTCCTGCGCAAATATACCTCCCTCAATGATAATGTAAACGTTGGAAATGCCGTGGAGATAAAAAATTCTATTATAATGGAAAATACTAATGTTAATCATCTAACTTATGTGGGAGATTCAATTATTGGGGCAAATTGCAACATCGCTGCAGGAACAAACATTGCAAACCTCCGTTTTGACGATGAAAACGTTAAGTTAACTGTAAAAGAAGAAAGAATTAATTCTGGAAGGAGGAAACTGGGCGTTATATTTGCTGATGGTGTGAAAACTGGAATAAACACAAGTTTCAATCCTGGTGTTAAGGTGGGTTTAAACTGCAAGATAGGTGCCGGAGCAATAATCAGTAGAGATATCCCCTCAAATAAAATTGTTCTAACTAAGGGTAACATGATCATTCAGGATAACCATGAATCCTAGTTTTGAATGAATTATAAAAAAATCTCTATTACTTTTTTAATACTCAAAACAAATTTTTTTTAATTGCTTTTCAACAAATAATAATGTGATAATCAATGATACTCCCCACCGCTACAATATTAAATGGATCATATATACTTGGAAATGTAAATATAGGCAATCGCTCCTCTGTATGGTATAATGCTGTTATAAGAGGAGATATAGAATCAATTGATATAGGAGAATATTCCAATATCCAGGATAACTGTGTGCTACATTCATCCCCAGGTTTTCCACTTCAGATAGGTTCCTATGTCTCTGTTGGACACGCCGCAGTGTTACATGGAACCACAGTAGAGGATAACTGTCTCATTGGTATGAATGCCACCCTCCTAAACGGGAGTGTAATAAGTAAAAATAGTGTAGTTGGTGCTGGCGCAGTGGTTACCGAGGGTAAAAAGTTCCCGCAGAAAAGCCTGATACTGGGAACGCCTGCCAAGGTAATTCGAACGCTAGAACCCCAAGAAGTGGAAGCAGTGAAAGATAACGCAGTTAGATATGTTGAACTAGCAGGCAAACAATGAAATTCTTTTAATTATTGCAGTATGTAAGTTTTAAAAAATAAGACATTTAATTATTTTAATTTGGTGAATGGTATGGTAAAAATTAATAAAGTGGTAAAAGAACTGGACTCCTACATTCCAGGTAGATCAATAAAGGAAATAGCTGATGAGTACGGTTTAAACCCGGATAAAATAATAAAACTGGGATCCAATGAAAATCCATTGGGAACATCATCCCGGGCTGTTGATGCTGTTAATGAAGAATCAAAATCAATGTACAGATATCCTGAAGTTGGTTTGAAAGAATTAACCAGTGCTGTAGCATCATATTCAGGCGTATCTTCATCACAGGTGATTCTAGGTGGTGATGGTGCCGATGAGATACTGGACGACCTGGGTAAAACATTGATTGAACCTGGAGACGAATTCATCGTACCAATACCCTCTTATATGTACTATGAATTCACCTTAAAGATCCACGGAGGAATTCCAGTATACGCCCGCTGGGACCTGCCAGAGAATATTTTAAATGTTAAATCAGTACTGGATGCCATAACCCCGCGTACACGCATAATTTTCCTGTGCACACCCAACAACCCTACAGGAGCCCTTATTAATAAAGAAGATATCGAAACTATACTTAAGAGCACCGATGCCCTGGTAGTGGTGGATGAAGCTTACTTTGAATTCTCCAAAGTAAACAACGTGGATCTACTATCCCAATATGATAACCTGTTCATACTGCGCACATTCTCCAAGATATTAGGATTGGCTGGTATGAGAATAGGGTATGGACTGGGTAACCCTGAATTTATTGAGTACATGAAAAGGGTTAAACCAGTTTTCAGCCTCACCCGCCTTTCCCAAGTTGCATCAATAGCATCAATAAATGATGTTGAATATATTGAAAAATCCACAACATTATCTATAGAAAGTAGGGAATATCTCTACAAAGAATTATCCAATATACCTCAAATTGATGTATTTGAGTCAAAGGCAAACTATCTACTGGTTGACATCCGTAAAACAGGAATGAGATCCCAGACCCTATCGGAAGAACTCCTAAAAAATGGAGTAATAGTCAGGGACTGCCGATCATTTCGGGGGCTTGATGACTACTGGATCAGGGTAAGTGTGGGTACGTTAGAGGAAGATAATAGATTTATCAATATATTAAAGCAGATAATTGGTTAAAATATGTTATTATCAACAGTTAGAGGTATCCATCTGATATGATCACCGGTGGTATGTTAATTTCATCGCTAGAATATCCTGGGAAAATTTCTCTAGTTATTTTCACCGGAGGATGTATTTTAAGATGTCCTTACTGCCATAATCCCGAACTTATAGACGGTGGGGAAGAACTAGACCTGGAAAAAATTAAAATGGAAATTCAGGACTCACTGAACTTTATAGATAGCATAGTAATAACTGGAGGAGAACCATTAATCCAGTTTGAAGAGCTTAAAGAACTATTAGACTATATAAAAAATACAGGATTAGAAATTAAGCTGGATACAAATGGCTGCTATCCTGAGAGACTTGAAAAAATAATCCATTTGATAAACTACATTGCTCTGGATGTTAAAGCCCCTGTTAATAAGTATAAAAAAGTAACAGGCGCCTCTATAGGAGATAAAGTTAAAAAAAGTATGGAAATAGCTCAAGATTCTCCAAACACATATTTAGAGTGTAGAACCACCTATGTGCCTGGTCTATTGGATAAACAGGATATCATGGAAATTGTAAAAGATATTAACTGTGATTTATATACCATTCAACAATTCAGAAACCGAGTTGTTTTAGATGAAAAATTAAAGAAAACCCCCAATCCATCACGTGATGAACTATTTAAGATTGCTAGGAAGATAAAACCATTCAATACTCCTATCAAGATTAAAACCAGTGAATTTGGAGATGAATTATTAGAATGATCATGAATAGCTGAATAGCAAATATAGTAATCTAACATTATTTTATTCAAATAAATTGAGGGAGGTTCCCCTATACCAATTCTATTATTTGGAAGCGACCATATAGACCTTATAACCGGTAAAAAAACCACAACCATCAGGAAATTGTGGAAGAAACCCCTTAATGTAGGCGACCGGCTCCACTGTTACTGGAATCTTGTCTCTAAAGAACGCAGGAAGCTTTTCGAGGCAGAAATTACCGATGTTGAGGTAATAGACTATATTGACCTAGAAAATAATGATAAACTAGCACGTGAAGAAGGATACAGCGATGCTTTAAAACTCCAGAAAGAGTTCAGTAGATTATATCCTGATGTAAAGGATGATACCAAGTTCCAGATAATAAGGTTCCGTAAACTTCCCATAGAAGAGTGGGAAGGTCAAAAAATTGATGAAAAGGACATGGTAACCAAAAGGGCAGACATACTCTTTGATGTGGGTAAATTTGAAGATTCTGTTCTATGTTACACAGCAGCCCTCCGTTTTGACCCCAACGACATCTACCTCTTAAACCGCAAGGGAGATAACCTATCTCGATTGGGCCGTTTCCAGGAGGCATTAGAATGTTATGATAAAGCCCTGGAAAATGATTCAAAAAATGAGTTCATCTGGAATAACAAAGCCATAGCCCTTTTAAACTCAAACAAACCCCATGAAGCCCTGGACGCCAGTGATAAAGCTTTGAATTTGAACCCTGAAAATGAGGTAGTGCTTTATTGGAGGGGATTTATCCTGGAGATGCTTGGAATGTACCATCAGGCCCTGACCTCCTATGATAAGCTTTTAGAAATAAATCCCGATGATCCTGATGTATGGAACGCCAGGGGAAATATATTAACTGAGATGGACCGGTCTGAGGAAGCATTAGAAGCCTATGATAAAAGCCTTGAATTATGTCTTGATGAGGCTAAGGAAATGGATCCATCCACCTGGAACAGAAAAGGAAATGCATTGATGGAATTATCCCGATTCCATGAAGCAGTGAATTGTTATGACGAAGCATTAACCCTGGACCCGGAAAATGATATTATTTTAAGTAACAAGGGTGTAGCCCTCATTGAACTTGGGCGCTTTAATGAGGCCATTGAAGTCTTTAGAAAAGCGTTGATGATAAACCCTGCCAACGAAGATGCTAAAATATTGAGGGACGAGTGTTTAGAGAATTTATAAAAAAATGAGTATTTGGAGAGTATAATTTTATTATATAGTTAATTACTTATTGTTTGTGACTGATGATAGAAATTGTTTTATCCAATTTTCGAAAAATGAAGTATTTCCTATAATTTTTTCAAATATGTTTGTACAATCTTTTTTTTTAATTTATTTTCGTCTTTATAATTGTTTCTTGAGATTATACCCTTTATATTTCTCCATATATCTTCAATAGGGTTTAAATCAGGAGAATATGGTGGTAAAAATATTAAATTAATATTTAAGATTTCTGCTATTTTTTCTACTAGTTTGGTTTTGTGAACTCTGTAATTGTCTAAAACAATGTTAAATTTCTTTTCTTTCTTTAAAATTCCGATAATTTCTCCATTTTCTAGGTTTTCTAGTATTTTTATCTCTTTTTATTTTATCAATTCTTCTGTAATTGCTTATTTCTTCTTTATTGCACCTACGGTTGATTTTTTTTATTTTCTCATTGTACAAATCATTAATGGTTTTTTCTCTAAAATCATATTCTGTCATTCTTTTTTTTTCTTAATATGTCTTGTGCATAAGTAGTGGATAGATTAAAGTTATTTATCGCGTTTATTAATAATTTTTGACCTTTTTTATCTTCCATATTCGCTATTCTCATTTTTTATTAGTATTTTTGAGAATTCATGAGCTTTTGTTGACTTGGAAAACTCTAAATAAGAGTTACAATTTACTCCTTGTAAGCCAGTTCCATTGATTTTAATTTTTATTGGATATTTAGTGATTTTATTCTTAGTTAATGGTGGATGTATTGTTCTAAGAGAGTTAGGAATATTTTGGAAGCCTACAGAATCTAAAAAAGCTAAATATTCATTTTCTAGATCTATTTCATAAGTTTTTTTTAAAGCTTCTTTAGGATTATCAGGCTTGTTTTCATAAATAGGGAATGGTTTACTGTAATTAAGGTTTAATTTCTTTCTTACAATCTCCCAAACTTGCTTATAAGAATAGTCAACGTTATATTTCTCTTTTATAATTTTGTGAGCATCCGAAATACTGTAATTTTTAGTTGGATCTGATAAAATAGATTTTAACTCATTAAATTGCTTTTCATTTAAAAAAGACGGTCTTCCACCAGCATATTTAGGAATCAAACCTTCTAAACCATGTTCATTGTAATCATTTAACCACCTGAAACCTGTTCCCCTACTTATACCAACGAATTTGGCCGAATAAGAGATAGTATTCCCTTGTTTAACCGATTTCAGAAACAACAAACGTTTATACAACTTTAATTCCATCTTCAAATCTTTAATAAACTTATTATATCTCATCCATACTCAAATGATCTTCCACAACAATCTTACTTTTACCAGACATACAAAATAATATATCAAACATCAGTTATAAAAGTTTCGTAATATACTATAAATAAGAATTTACTAAGAAATTTAAAAATTTTTTACATTAATTCTTTTTTTGACATGTTTCACATATTCGTATACCCTAAAAATTGAGGGCAGTACATGGCTGAAAAAGTTAACCGGCCATAATAGTTCGTGGTTACTATGATAATAATCATATTAAGTTTCACAATGATATCACTTAAAGGTTTAAGGTTATGTGACAACTAACAGACATTGTAAAGAAATATTGTTCTTTTCAATACTGAAAAAAAATGCGGTAACAGGTAACTTAATTATTAGAGTACCGTTAGTGTGACACGGCTTAGATGTTAACTGTAGTAATGATGGAGATTAATACAAATTAAGATACGTTGGAGGGGTTTATTATGAGTTATATTCGGAGAAGTTTAATTTTGATGAGTTTTTTCATTACATTAGCTTTTTTAATGGGTGTTGTTTCGGCAGCGAGTTTGAATATTACTGAGGTGGGTTTGGCTTCGGAGGGTGTTAAGAATTATACTGAGGCTAATGGTAATATTCCCAGTTTTGTGGAGGTGGCAGATAAAAATAGTAGTACCCCTTCGTTTTTAAAAACACTAACTAAGACAACGGTGCAACTCAATTCAGGTTCAACTGCATCTGTAAATATTAGTAGTGTTAATGTTCCTACTGGTCCTTCGGGGTCTGCGACAGGTACGTTATATAAATCTGAGTATGTTATGGTTGCAAATAACGTTTATAATTATATTGATTCTAATGGCCGAGCACCCAACTATGCATCTAGTAGTTTGGGTAATATTCGTTATGAACCGTTGGTTTATGCTTATGCAAGGATAGTGAACTTTCATCGTGTTAATGCCCGTCTGCCTGATTCTGTGTCCATAAGTAATGTTGTTGGTGTGGATTCGACGGGGGTGGTGATAGATACAGTTGCTCCCACGATGTCCAGTAATCTGGCGTCTGGTTCATACAATACAATAAAAAATGTGACTTTAACAGCTACTGATCATGTTGATGTTAATCCAAAAGTCTATTATAGTATAAACGATGGCACATGGAACAATAAAGCTAAAACTGTCACACTAACCCTAAACCAGGGAGTTACGACTTTGAAGTATTATGGTCGTGATGCAGCGGGCAATCAAGGAGTAACACAAACAGCAATTTACACCATAGACACGATAGCACCGACTGTTACAGAATCAGATCCAGTAGGTGGTGAGACTAATGTAATTGAAGATAAAATCATTACAGTAACATTCAGTAAACCAGTGCAGGCAGGAAGTCTATGGATAGAACTTAAAAACAGTTTAGAGGCAGAAATACCCATAGTTACATCCATCAATGACACAGTTTTAACAATAATTCCCAGCACATTCCTAACAGCCGATAAATATACCCTTACTCTACACACTGGCAGTATTACTGACTTAATTGGTAATCCTCTAGCACTTTGGGAAATCAACTTCAATACTACTAGCTTATTTACCATAGATAGTGTAACTGATACGGCAGGCACAGTTAAATCACATATAGATGCTAATCACGCACTTCCTGGCAATGTCACCGTCTCTGGAGCCCAAGTGAATATGCCACAATACTTAAAATTGCTCACAGAAACAGTATTAAATATTAACAATAATTCAAATGCAGATATTGCAATTGGAAGTTATAATGTTCCACAATCCCCTTCAGAAAATATTACAATCAGAGATATCAATAAAACAGAGTATTTAGACATTGCAAATCGTGTGAAATCATATATAGATACCAATGGACGTGCACCAAATTACGCCACTCAAAACAGCACTGGAAACACTATCCGTTACGAATCATTAATATACATGTATACTCAAATCCTGAACTCTTACAATATAACTGGTATTTTACCGGACTACGTCACTGTGAATCCATGGGCAGCGGTTCCAAATCCAAATATAATAGGTAACACTACTTATGGTTACGTAGAGAAGGAAATTTATGGAAATCAAAATTCTAGCCAGACCATAGCCCTTATAATCGGTGTACATCCACAGGAAAACGGAATACACACTGCAATCGCTGATGTTCTGGCAAATGCAGTAAGTCTCACTAAACGATATGTCCTTTATTATGTTCATGTAACCCAAAATGCTGATAATTACAGTATAGGGAGGATGAACGGGCAGTTATTAGCTCAACAGTATATAGTTCCTGATGTTGCAAGCGAAAACCCCATTTTAGTTTTGGATAATCATGAAAACCATGGTGCAAGCAGTGGATACGATTATTGGCGGTTTTTATATCCAATTAGTAACAACACTATAACTGCAAATTACTGTAATGAAATACTCGGCGAGATACCATTTTTAGTGGTATATTACCCTCCAAATCCAACAAGCCCACAATATGTTACAATACCAATTGCAAATCAAGGAATACCTACTATAATATATGAAACCTACTTTTATGATCCTGAAAGTAAAAAAAGTCTGGATGCAAACGCCATTATCGATGCATTGGATGTTTTAGGTAATACACCAAATTCAAGCCCTACTGTAGCTGCTATTCCGAAGGGAGGTGCATTTAACACACCAAAAACGGTTACATTGACCAATACAAATCCTCTCAGTGTCGCGACAATTTATTACACATTAGATGGTTCAAATCCCCAGACAATCAGTACTCGAATTGAATACACGGTTCCAATAGCGATTAACAGCACAAAAACAATTAAATTTTCAGCTGTTGATTCTGAGGGTAACTGGAGTCCAATTTACAGTGAAACTTACACTTTAGATACAAAAGCACCAACAGTTAAATCTGTAGACCCATCCAATGGTGCTGTGAACGTACCTTCAACTAAAGTGATTAAAGTTACATTCAGTGAGCCAGTGCAAGCCGGAAGTCTATGGATAGAACTTAAAAAATCCGGAACAGCGGTCCCATTTACCACATTAATCACTAACAACGTTTTAACCATAACACCCACCAAACAATTATTAGAAGGTAGATACAGTCTTGGTTTACATACTGGGAGTGTTAAGGATTTAGCTGATAATAATCTTGCTTTTTGGACAATTAACTTCAATACTACCAATGCATTCACACTGAATAGCATTAATACTGCAGCTAAAACTATGAAATCGTATGTAGAGACTAATCATAAACTTCCAAGCAGTGTTACTATCTCTGGGACGCAGGTGAATATGCGGCAGTTTTTAAAATTATCTGGTGAAGCCATTTTAAATATTGCAGGGACACTTAAGACCTCTTTTACTATTGGAAGTTATGCAGTTGCACCTTCTCCGTCAGAAACTATGACCATAGGGATTATTAACTCCACGGAGTATAAAAATATTGCAAAACGTGTCAATACATTCATGAACTCCAATGGACGAGCACCCAACTATGCATCTAGCAGCTTGGGAAACATACGTTACGAATCACTGATTTACATATACTCAGAAATCCTGAATTCTTACAATAGTAACGGAGTTTTGCCTTATTTTATTATAGCAGATCCTTGGGCTGTTGTTAAAAATACAAACACAGTATTTTACAGTGAATATCAGGTGAATGATGCAGCCAGTAGAGTGAAATCTTTTGTAGAAACAAATCACCGACTCCCCAGCTATGTCACAATATCGGGTAAACAGGTAAGCATGCCGTCATACTTGAAACTTGCAGTTACAAACCTGTTAAATATTGAAGGTAGCTTTTATGCTTCGATAGTTTTACAAAGCTGTGGTGAAGCTCCAGACCCTGAAGAAAATATTACAAATAAAAATATGGGCGAGCTGGAGTATGTAAAGATTGCAAGCAATGTTCGGACCTTTATGGATAAAGATATCTTTGGAAGAGCACCCAATTACGCTACGACCAGTTTTGGAAAAATGCGCTTTGAATCCCTAGTTTACATGTATTCCCAACTCTTAGATTACTACAATTCAACTGATTATTTACCTGAAACTGTCGCAGTGACTAGTTGGTCAAGTGTTTCAAACACAAATACCGTATTTTTCACTGTAGATCAAATAAATAGCGCGGCAGGAACCGTAAAATCATATGTAGAAACTAATCACAATCTTCCAAGCAGTGTAAACATTGCTGGAAAGCAAGTGACCATGCCACAATTTTTACAACTTTCAACCGAGGCACTGTTAAGTATTGAGGGAAGTCTTTGCTCATCATTTGTTCCTAGAAACTATGATACAGCTACTGGTCCTTCAGAAAGTGTTATGAGTAGAGATAGTAACTACACAGAGTATCTGGACTTTGCAAAACGTGTTAATTCATTCATGAGTTCCAATGGACGAGCTCCTAATTACATCACCCAGAACAGTACAGGAAGCACAATCCGTTACGAATCTCTTGTTTATATGTATGCACAAATTCTGAATTCTTATAAGAATACTAACGAAACACTTCCTGATTATATTACGGTAAACCCTTGGTCAGTTGTTTCCAATTCAAACACCGTCTTTTTAAGTATGGATCAAATAAATAGTGCAGCAGGAACCCTAAAGTCCTACATAGAATCGAATCGCGCGCTTCCGAGTAACATAACTATTTCAGGAAGACAGGTGAGCATGCCCCAATTCTTAAGACTTGTAACAACAACATTATTAAATATAGAGGGTGATTTAAACACATCGATTGTCCTTAAAAGTGTTGGAAATCCAGTGAATTCTACAGAAGACATAGCGTGTGGGGATATCACTCTTGACGAGTATATATACATAGCTCAATATGCTAAAAATTACATTAATTCCAATGGAACAGCTCCAAGCTACGCATATCAAACTAGTTTGGGGACTCATATGGGCTTCAAGTCACTGGTTTATATGTATGCTCATATTTTAAATTCCTATAAGACGAATAATGAAACTTTACCTGTTTATGTTACGGTAACTCCGTGGGTTGCGGTTTCAAATCCCGGTTTGATATATAATTTCCAGAGTGGAAAGGTGTTTAACAATTTACAGGCTGCTATAGATGATGCAGATACAAAAGGTGGTGAATTTATAGGCATAGGAAAGGTAACAGTTTCAGAAAACGTTATACTTAATAAAAAGCTTACCATAATGCCTATTCCTACAGTAGAAGTGACTATCCAGGCAGCAAACCTTAACCTTCCTGTTTTCACGATAACTGCTTATGGTAGTGGTTCGATCATCTGGGACCTTATTATAAAGGGATCTACAAACAACGCGGGAATATTCATCAACAACTCCTATTATAACACGATTTTGGGAAATAATATATATGGTAATAAGAATGGAATATATATTTTCAACTCAACCGATAACCAGATTGTCGATAGTGAGATATTAAACAACACGATGAATGGTATTTTAATTGATACAGGTTCTGATAGTAATAGAATTATAGGTAACACTTTGACTGGGAACAGACAAAATGGAATGAACATCAACAACTCCAATAGCAACGTAATATCAAACAATATAATATCTCATAATTGTGCGGATGGCATCTATCTTAATAGCTCTTCGACCCAAATCAATTTCAACAGGATAACTGGGAATACTAGATATGGACTTTATAATACGGGTAATGGGACGGTAGATGCAAATAATAATTGGTGGGGCTCAAGTAACCCAATAATCTCATCAAACAGTCCAAGTGACATATATATAGATGGGGGTACAGTAAGCTGTGACAAATGGCTTGTGCTCAGTGTGACTAGCTCTGCTGATCGTGCAGACTGTACGGGTGCTACTTATAAATATAGGGTAACAGCGGATTTAACCCGTAACAACCATGGGGAGGATACATCTAGTGGAAGTAGTAACGTTCCAGTTAATCTTCCAGACGGAATACCTGTAAACTTCACCACTACATTTGGAACTATTAATACCTCAGTATCCACTAGAAGTGGTAAGTCGGCGGCTACACTTAATAGTACGGCTGCAGGTAATGCTAATGTTACAGTGACCTTGGACAATCAATCTATAACGGTACCGATTAGTATAAAAAGTGTGAACACACTTGGAGTGCTTAACACTAGGACGGGTGAGTATTTCAGTTCTATACAGTCTGCTATAGATAGTAATAACACTTTGGATGGGGATACAATAACACTTGCAGATGGTACATACACAGAAAACGTTGTAGTTTATAAAAAACTCACCATAAAGTCAGTTTCCGAAGCAAATGTAACTGTTCAAGCAGCGGATTCAAGTATTGGTGTTTTCACCATAGTTGAAAGCGGTTCAACTATCCAGAACATTAGCATAATAGGAGCTGCGGATGCCTATGGAATATTTAGTTACGCTGATCATGTTAATATTATTGGAAACACAATATCAGCTAATTATTACGGAATCAGCCTTGTTAACTCAAATTACAATGTAATATCAGGGAATATGGTAATAGGTAATTGGTATGGGATTAACATCTTCAACTCTAACAACAATGTTATATCAGAAAATAGTATACTCGATAATTGGTATGGAATATACTTCTATAACTCGACAAGTATTGGAATATCAGAAAACAACATAACAGGTAACTGGTATGGAATTACCCTGTCTGACTCAGACAGTGTAACCATATATGAAAACATTATAACGGATAGTTATTGTGGGGTGTCGTTATCTAATTGTAAATCCACTACAATTTATGGTAATACTATAACGGGTAATGCTGGTGGGATTAACTATTATAATTCAACCAACACTATTTCTGGCAATACTATCATAGATAATAGGATTGTGGATATTTCAGAGTTGGATACTACTGGTGTTGTTATACAAAGTAATATCTGGAATTGTGGGCCTGCTAGTCTGGCCACAGTTTTGAAGATGTTAGGTATCACTACCACACAGGAGGATCTTGCTGATTTGGCAGGTACAGATGAAGAAGGAACAACGATGTATGGATTATTTGACGCGGCATTGAGACTTGATGAAGATTTAAATGCTGTGGGTATGATATTACCTGTAACTGAGCTTAGACCTGGTTTCATCGTGCTTTTAGAGGTGAATGGGCTTTACCATTTTAGCGTAATAAAAAGTATAAATAGTACAACTGTTTGTCTTGCAGATTCTGCGTTTGGGAACATTAACATGACACTTGATGATTTCACAGCAATGTTCAGTGGATATACTTTGATTGTAACTAAAAATTCAACCAACATTACAGCTAATGGTACTATATTAACTAACCCGGAGATGCAGGAAAAGAAAGGCACATTTATTTTTCTTGCAATACCTGCAATCGTTGTATCGCCATATGTTATAGCAGGTGCTGTAGCTATTGCTGCGGTTGGTATTGGAGCAATATATGCGCTTCAAAACTGGCCCAAGTCCACCGCCAATAATAGCTGGAGCAATCTTTTACAAATTGCTAGACTGGGCCCAATATATTTACCAGGACGTACAAAATACAGAACACCACCTTCAGGTTACAGATACATACCTGGAAGAGGTTATGTATCCTCTACTGGTTATATATCTAGTCCTGTTAGCTTAATTGACATGGAATACCAAAATACACTTGATGATTATTTAAAAAAGCAAGCCAGTCAAGCAGGAAAAATAATAGGAATAATATCACAAAACCAAGAAGACTGGGATTTAAATCGAAAAACTAATAAAATGGAAGAGGCTGAAGAATTTATAAATAAAGCTTACAGAGATATTAGCGCTGGTAGGGGTGATGGAGATGATAAAAAAATAGCTGAATTTTTTAATAATCTTTATAAGTGGTCTAAAGGGAAAATTAAGGATGGTGTTATTGAGTTAAGGGCTGGTAATTATATGGAAGGAATGAAGGATATTACACTGGGAACTTTTGGATTTGATATATGGGGTTCTTTACTGGCTTCATATCTCGTTGATCAAGCATTACCTACTTGATTCTTACATTCTAAAGTTTTAGTTAACGAGACATTGGAATAAATAAATTAGGAGAATTAGAATATGGGATTGTTCAGTAATTTTAGGAAGGTTTCATTTCATAAAAAAGCAAATAAGTTGCATAAAAAAGTAGGTAAGTTGTTTAATCAGGGCAAATACTTAGAAGCGCTTGAATGTAATGATAAAATTTTAGAAACCGACCCTGAAAACATAGACGCATGGTATGATAAAGGGGTAATTTTAATCAAGCTTAAAAAATTTCAAAATGCAATAGAAGCATATGATAAAACTTTAGAATTAGATCCAACTTATGTCAACGCATGGTATAATAAAGGGAATTCATTTTCTGAGCTTGGCATGTTTCAGGAGGCACTTGAATCTTATGATAAGGCTTTGGAGTTAGATCCTGATGATGTTGCTACCTGGTTTAATAAAGGTAATGTCTTGGCAAAACTTGGCATATTTCAGGAGGCACTTGAATCTTATGATAAGGCTTTGGAGTTAGATCCTGATGATGCTGCTACCTGGTTTAATAAAGGTAATGTCTTGGCAAAACTTGGCATATTTCAGGAGGCACTTGAATCTTATGATAAGGCTTTGGAGTTAGATCCTGATGATGCTGCTACTTGGTTTAATAAAGGGGATTCTTTTTTTGAGCTTGGTATGTTTCAGGAGGCACTTGAATCTTATGATAATGTACTAGAATTAGAACCTAAATCTGTAAATGCGCTGAATAACAAAGGCGGTATTTTCAGAAAGCTTGGAAAATATGATGAGGCCTTGAAATGTTGTAATAAAGCTTTAGAAATCGATCCAAACGATGCCCATATATTACATAACAAAGCTCTTGTTTTAAAAGATATTGGCATGTATAATGAAGCGTTAGAGTGTTATGATAAAGCTTTAAAAATAGATCCGGAGTATGAACTTGCTTTAAAGGGTAAAGAAAAGGTTTTGAAGAAAATAAGTGGTGGTATGGTTAATTTTCTTTTATCCTGTTAGTTTTACTACTGTTTTTGGTTTTAGTTTAGGTTAGGTGTATCACTTTTAGGGGCTGTGTTGATGGCTGAACCTGTTGGTTCTGGTTTAGATGAGTATTATAGACGTAATGGTTATGGTAGTGGTCGACAGGTATTTAGAAGCCCAATTGAGGGTAGTCTTTCCATACCTAGTGGATCTGGTTATTTATCTGGAGGGTTATGTATCCTCTATTGGTTATATACCTCGTATAGGTTTTGTGCTTAGTCCTGTTAGCTTAATTGAACTAGAATACCGGAATACACTTGGCGATTACTTTAAAAGCAAGCAGGTCAAGCAGGAAAATAATAGGACTAATCTCACAAAATATATTAACCAAACGTGGATGGATAGGAATTACCAAACACAAATCGATAATTGGATAAAGAGTGGAAAACTAACCACGGGAGGATCAAGTGGAGATCCAGATAAAGATTTAGCCGAATTTTCAACAACCTTTATAAAAAAATCTGTTGAAAGATCAATAGTGGACGTGCTGCGTTTAAGACAGGTAACTTTGTAAAAGGTATGATAGATATCACTATTGGAACTGGGGGACTTAATCTAGGGGTTCTACATTGGCTTTCATATTTGATCTATAGGATCTGGCCTAAGGGCTTTCCACCTAAATCATAACGTATGATGCGTCCAGGATGAATAAATCTCAATGGGGAAGATGTTGTCATTTAGTTGACGTATATATTTGATGAGGTGTTATAATAGGATTATTTGATGGTTTTAAGAAGAATTCGCTTATTAAAAGGTCATATGAACTATTTAATCAAGGTAAATATCAAGAAGCTTTGGAATGTTATGATGAAATTCTAAAAACAGATCAGAGGTACACTGATGCATTGTATGGTAAAGGTAAGGTTTTAAGAGAACTTAGTAGATGTCAAGAAGCTTTGGATATCTTTGATAAAATTTTAGAAATAGATGAAAGGCTTGTTAATCCACGTATTCAGAAATGTAGTCTTTTATAAGACCTTAAATTGTACGAAAAAGCAATTAGATGTTATAATAGAATGATAGAGCTGCATCCAAGAAGTGCGGAATTATGGTTACTTGAAGGTGGATTTTTTGGGAGAATTGAACGATATGAAGAGGCTTTGAACTGTTTTAATAAGGCTCTTGAAGTTATGTAGAATATATTGAAGCATGGCATCTTAAAGGTGGAATGTTGTTAGAACTTATGAGGTATGATGAAGCAATAGACTGTTTTGATAAAGCTTTAGAACTGGATCCAACATATGCTGAACTATGGAATGATAAAGGAACGGCTTTTAAATGGTTTGGAAGATATCATGAAGCGTTAAAATGTTATGATAAGGCGTTGGAGTTGGATCCGGAAAATGTTTATGCGTGGAGTAATAAGGGGCTTGTTTTAGGAGATTTTGGGAGATATGAGGATGCTTTGGAAGCTTATGATAAAGCTTTGAAAATTGATTCAAAACATGTTGATACATGGTATAATAAGGCGGTGGATCTTAATAAGTTTGGAAGACCGCAAGAAGCATTAAAAGCCTATGATATGGCCTTAAAATTAAACCCAGAAGATGGAGAAATATGGTACAATAAAGGTGTTACTTATTCAAAGCTTGGAATGAACCAAGAAGCATTAAAATGTTACGACAAATCTTTAGAAATAGATCCACAAAAAAATGCATGGAATAACAGAGGAAACACCCTTAACAGAATTGGTGAACATCAAAAAGCATTAGAATCTTATGAAAAAGCATTAGAAATAGATCCATGGGATGTTACCCCATTGAATAATAAAGGAGACATATTAGAAAAACTTGGAAAATATGATAGTGCTTTAAATGCATATGATAAAGCTTTAAAAATAGACCCCAAAAACAGTGCAGTTTTATTTAATAAAGGTCATATATTGGGAAAACTTGGAAAAATATGATGGTGCTTTGGAGTTTTTTAATGAAGTCTTAAAAATTGATCCATATGATACTGAAACATGGTATGAAAAAGGTCTTACCCTCAAAAAACTCGAAAGATACAATGAAGCATTGGAATCTTTAAATAAAGCATTAGAAATAGATCCAGAATATGAACTTGCTTTAAAAGCCAAAGAAAAGATTTTAAAAGCTAAAAGTAATTATAAAAGTTTTCCACATTGAATTAAATGATCCTTTTTATATGTAGGTAAACAATTTTTGATTATGTAAATGTTAACTTCTAAAAAAAAATTTAGAAAAAATTTTATAGTTAATTACTTATTGTTTGTGACTGATGATAGAAATTGTTTTATCCAATTTTCGAAAAATGAAGTATTTCCTATAATTTTTTCAAATATGTTTGTACAATCTTTTTTTTTAATTTATT